>Ga0325414_1004444_pt1 | contig 14688 bp, 4 predicted proteins | sample PopdelMetagenome_8_FD_206183 | JGI IMG/M metagenome (GOLD analysis project Ga0325414, IMG submission 206183) | Populus deltoides microbial communities from Bellville, Georgia, United States - Leaf-PdKOR-R3 | ecosystem: Host-associated > Plants > Phyllosphere > Phylloplane/Leaf | place: USA...
AAGGAATTTCAAAGAGGTGGTGCCTACAGATGCTCTTTCCCCACTAAACCATTAAAATAGTAAAGGAAAGTTTTAAAATCCTGCTCAACTTGCATTTTCCTACTACTCTGGAGCATGCCCAATCTAACTCTGGGCATCCCAAGCTTTCGCTCGAACAGGCGGCGCAGCAGGTAAACTTGACGAACACTAGCAACGACAAGTGCTGTGGATTCGGAGGCTGCCTTTTGAATTGCCCCCCGGCTCATTGCATCATTTACTGCATCAACAACCATTGACATTTGTTACACAAAAAAAAAAAAAAAAAAGATTATGGGACATATATATATATACACACACATCTGAAGAAATTATAGTTATTTAACAAGAACTTTTAACAATTTAAATGGTGGTAGAGCAAAACACTTACCTGGCGCCTTAGCTCTTGATATAGTCCTTTACTGCTATTTTGAACCCGTAGATTCTCCCGTTACCACAGAAATACAAATATCATCATAACATGAACACTATTGAAAACTTATTCCAAAATTTTTCTTTTTGTTCAATATTTTTAAAGTTCCTTATATGTATATACTCTTCTCCCTTTTTCATCCATTTTAACTTATTTAAACAAGAAATCAAATCGAATTTGACTCTTTCTCCTTTGCCAAAATTTTGGCCGAACATGGTCTATAATGGCACTATATTTTGATGTTCAAAATTTTCCTTCAATTTTCATTTCCCTCACCCCTTAGGTATTCTTATTAATATATTCAAGCATAAATTTTCTACCATATTAAATAACTCAATTCTATTTTTTCAAAATGTCATAGGTCAGGTCCTTCACAAAGGAAATATGATTTTTTCTTTCACTTTTTCATGCAATTCGATTCTTATTCACACTTCACTTATTTCATTTAACACAGTTTGATACAATTTCTATGTGAATTATATCAACCATCTTAATCCTCTCTTTATTTGGCAAATGGACGAATTATGATTCTAAAGAAAATAATGCGGATCAGCCCAAAAACAACATCAAAGACTCATTGCATATTTCAATTGGGTCAATTACAAGGCAAAAAAAAAAAAAAAACATTTAGGCCGCGTTTGTTTCCTGAAAAATGGTTTCTGGGAAACCACTTTCCAAACTTTCCTTGTTTGTTTGTCATTAGAAAAGTTGGTTAACGGAAAACACTTTCCGGTTAACGAAAAACACTTTCCGGTCAACAGAAAATTTGGCTTGGTTTCCATGAAAGTATTTTCTTTTTATTTTGGGCAGAAAACACTTTCCGAGAAGTTATGAAAAATTTAGAAATGTCATATTATTTGCTGATTATATTAAATTTAGTCCTCAAACTTTTGATTTATATATATATATATATATTGAATATTTATTTTTCAATTTCATCCCTTAGAGTTTAATTTTTATATTAATTCTGGTCCTCATTTTTATAATTGTTATTTACTTTTCCCTTATCATTTTTTAATTGAAATTTTTTATCTATCAAATTGGGTCCTCATTCTTTTGATTGTTACTTATTTTATTTTAAATAATTTATGAAATGTTAATTATTATTATTTTACTTTCTTCATCTTTCAATTTTTTTTATTTTTTAGATTTGATCTCTATTATTTTGATTATTATTTATTTTATTTGAGATAATTTATGAAATTATATATTTTTTTCAATTTCATTCTCATTTAACTTTTTAATTTGTAAGATTTGTTCTTCATTATTTTAATAAACTTGAAAAAAATAAAACATTAATAATTTATTTTCCAGCTCATTTTTCATGACATAACCAAACACTGGAAAATATTTTCTAACTTATTTTCCATTACATTACCAAACATCAAAAAATAATTCACTTTCCCGGAATTCACTTTATCGGAATTTACTTTAAAAAAAAAACTACTTTCCAACAAACAAACAGGGTCTTAAGGAAACATTAAATGAGCTTTTTTACAAGTTTCAACCAAGGCTAATATAGGAGATCCATTGGAGCATCAAAAGGAGGCTTTAGTCCATTTAATACAAGTGCAAGAGGGGTGGGTTCAATCCAACCTTATTTGGGCCTTAAAATTTTAGTAACTAGGTTGCCAGCCTTATCTTTTATAATTCTATATGTTTTATGGATTCCATATTAATCATGGAGTCTTTATGGTTTGTGGTAAAATTAATTATTTTCTTTATTTATTAGGATTTTATATTTATTGGTTTTCATATCAGATTAGAAAAGTATGCAACAAAGGAAACAAAAGAGTCCATGCTTGAAGAGGAAAAAAAAGTGGCAACAACTTTTCCTCTAAAATAAAAAAGTAAGAGGTGACAAGTTTTCCTTGTTTTCAAGGAAAATAGTGGCGGCAACAAGGTTCTATATAAAGCCATATTTCATATTTATTTTGTTTTTTTTCCTTCTTATTCTCTCACAGCATCAAAGATAATTTATTCTCTCGAGTTTTATTTTTGTTATAACTTTTATTTAGGCTATCTAATGGGGCCAAAATCTTTGTCATTGTTTCTAATGGGCTTAGTTTGTATTGGACTTGAGTTTGATTAATTAGCTAAGTTCGAAGGCTTGTTTAGGCTTAATTAATAATTAGTTCTCAACTATGGCCCAAAGCTTGTTTGGGTCCATATATTTGGGTTTGTTAATATAGGTTTTAGGTCAGTTTTGGAAGTAAACCAATTTATCCCACAATGATACATCCATTAGGGTTTTATTTTCAAGAGTATAAATACTCTTTGTAAGGATAAAATATTCAGACATGATAATACTATTGCTGTCAGATTTATTTAGCTTATGTGAGAGAGATTCTCACAGTCTTTGGTTCTCTAATGAATTAAATTGACTTATCAAATATCAATTGGCTTCAGTGTATCTTCCTTATACTTCTCATTCACTAATTGATATTTGTAGGGTGGAGGTTCTTATTCCAATAGTGCTAGTGTCTTAGAAAAAGTTTTCATTGTGTCACACTCCTGTTAGACTTGTTTTGGCTTTTTAGGATTTATTATCAATCTAGTTAGGGTTGTGTAACCATATGATCACGAGGTTCACGTCAGTTAGTATCAGAGCTAGGTTCTGAAATCATGTTATATCTTTTTGAAAACTTTGTTTTTTTTGTGTTCTATAACTTTAGTAATGTTTTTCACTATTCTTTTTTTTTTTGTGTTTTTAAAATCTTAGTACCAGAAAAAAAAAGTGTTGTTTCATTTTGTTATTATCTCTAAACATATTAGTAACATAAAAAGCTAAAAAAAAGAGAGTGAAGAATAGATATTATTCAAGCTAGTTTCAATTATGTCGTTAAAACATAAAAAATAGAGAAACCAAATCAAACCATCTTGAAATCACTTCAAAGTCAATATTGGTTATTTAGGGTGAAGTCACATTATATATTAAATTTAGGCTCTTTCTGATAATGTTTGATTGGGGTTTCAATTCTTAGTTAAATTCTGCCGCAAACTGATCATACACAGGTTTCGATACCTAGGTATGAGAGAGTGATTTATAAACTGAGATCATAAGATTTGCATGTGATCATGTGGTCATGCAACCCACAACAAGATTGACAACGAATCTCAAAAAGTTGAAACAAATCTGATAGGAGTGTGACATAATGAAGACCTTTCTCATGGCACCAACACTATTAGAATAATAACCCTCACCCTATGAATACCAATTCACGAATGAGAAGTATAAGGAAAATGCTACAAAACCAGATAATCTTTGATAAGTCAATTTAGCTCGTTAAAGAACTAAAGAAAGCAAGAATCTCTCTCACACAAGCTGAATAAATTTGGTTGCAATAGTATATTCATGTCTAAATATTTTGTTTTTACAAAGAGTATTTAAACTCTTAAAAATAAAAACTCTAATGGATATATTTTTGTGGGCTAAATTGACCTACTTACAAAACTGATCCAGAACCTATATTAATAAACCCAAATGTATGACCCAAATAGGGCCATAGCTGAGAACTAATTATTAATTAAGTTTAAAGAAACCTTGGGCCTTAGCTAATTAATCAAACCCAAGACCAATATAAACTAAGCTTATTATAAACAATGGCAAGGTTGCTGGCCTATTATTCAATGCCTCCTTCAATGCCTTTGCTTTGGACCCTGGAATTGGCCTAGTTGGAATATGTAATGGATCGTTGATGGTGTTTGTGGACTAATTTGCATCACAGAAAGTATGAATTTTCCTAAATTTTCCATAGTTGATACATTTCTCACTCATCTTCCATATAATAAACATAATTCTAACCAAAATGCATGGCAATTTCATCAAATAAATGCAAAACATCATGCTCACACCTTAGGTCGAAACATTATAATAATGAAGGGGTATGCTTCACTACCCATTCTATCACATGTGTGCAGCGTCATGGCGATCGTCCACCCTCAGGTGTGGTATCTATTTGGCAAATATGAGGAGACAAGGAATTCTTGTCTTTTATTAGTGGAAAAAAGAATAGAAGTCGCCACCTAATATTTTGGTTACTAGGAACCCTAACTGGTCTCAAAGATCGGGTATAAAGACTAGTTGCGTAAAAGGAATGTATTAGCACCCCAACTACGCTCTACCTAAGGTAGGCTACATTGTTTAATTGTCTAATAAAAACTAAGGGCTTGTCGTGTTTTTCTAATTGTTGGTCTGTCTATGGTTTAAGAAAAGTCTTTATCGGTAAAGAAGATCCTTATCTTTTCGAGTAAAACCTAACCATTCTAATGTCAACAAAAGAATTACCTTTTTAATACCGAGAATACGTTTTACGTATAAATTTGTAATCCCCGATACTAAAACAAAACAAAATATTTTTTGAGAATTTTTTGAAATGTAGGCCAAGTTTTCGTGACTTTAATAAACTAATTATTAAAGCCTAAAATGCATGCTAATACATATTTTTGAATTTTTGTTGTATGAAAATATGATATAATTTTTTCTTTGAGAGACTTGGCCGTATGCATGAAAACAAAAACATTTTTTTTTATTTTTTAATGTTTTGACCAAAATCAGGTATTTTAATACTGGATTTGTATCTTTACAGTATAAAAATACAAACTAATATTAACCAAAATGTCGTTAAACACTTACGTGGGAAAATAAAAAATTTCAAAAATGATTTTTTGAATTTTTTATGATTGGGATGGGCCGGACAAAGCCCAAAAGGAAACTGGGTAAGATCTGCCCAAAATGAAGTCGGGCCAGAACCGGCCCAAAAGAGAACCTCCTTGTAGCTGGACTCAACCTAGCCACGTGGGCTGGGCTGATGTTCCAGCCCGAAAGAACAAAAGGCTGGTTACTGTGCTGAGCACAGTAACCAGTTAATTATAGTAGGTAGTTACTATGCTCTACTTAATTATTTTTCATTTGCTGCAGAACGTGAATTGCTCACGTTCTGCATGCAAATGAAGATGAACAAAGAAAAATGGGATATAGGAGGGGAGAAGGTTACTTTGAGTGGGGAAGCGTGATCGTGGTCGTCGGTAGTGGTTGAAGGCGGTGGCGGCAGGGACTGGGAGGAGCGGTGGCAGCTGTTGGAATTCTTTCCTTTCTCTGTGCAGAGACCGATTTCTTCCTCTTCTGTCCTACTTTAGCTCTCCTTGAGTTCTCTTTCACTTTTTTCTGTTGTTATGGTCTCTCTTCAGCCTCTCCTTTGTTCCCTTTGTCTATTCTTTTTTTTTTCTCTCTAAAGCTGTCCTCGGTTTTCCTTCTCTGTTTTTTTCCCCTTTTCCTTCTCTCTAAGTTGTACTTTTTCTCCATACTCTCTGTTTTTTCTTTTCCTTTCTCCCCCTCATTTTCTCTTCTGTTATGACCGTGCCCCTCAGTTCTCAAAACAACTCCCTCTCTGTTTTCCGTTCGTCTGTAAACCTCACCTTTCTCCTTTCTCAAATCGCTCATCACTTCTTTATTTTCTGTCTCTATCCTTTCCGCCCCCCTCTGTTATATCTTTCCCCCCTATTTTCTCTTTTTTTCTCTCGTTCCCTAATGTTTTGGTTTCTCTCCTCTCTACTCCTAAAAATCTCCCTTTTGCTGCTCTCGTCCCCATATTTATAAGCAGGAGGAGAGAGCAGCTACCCAGTCTCTGCCCAATCCTAGAGACATGGTAGGGTGGCTAAGGCGTCTTTGTATAGTCGCCTCAGCCGCTCGCAGGGTATGGCTTCCCTGTCCAATCTTCATCATGGTGGCAGTTGAGGGGCGTGAGCTGTGTTAGGATTTGTGCAAGTAGGGAGGGAGATAATGAATGAGCGAGAAAATACAGGGGAAAAATCTTCTTCTTCCCCTGTCCTCTGCGCGTCTAGGGGAAAAAGAAGACTTATGGTGCCGTTCAAAATGGCACTGTTTGCTTCTTTCTCTTTTTTTTAGTGAAATGCATGAAACAACGTCGTTTTGACTAAAACGCGTCGTTTTATTTAAACGGAAACTGGCGCCCAAACGCGTCAGATTCTAAATCCCTTTATTTTGCGTGCTTTTGTGGTCCTTGGTTTTGAATTTCTTCAATTAAGTCCATAATTGGCCATCAAACTTCAATATTTATGCAATTAAGCCCCTGATTTGACCAAATCAACTCTCTAAAATTATAATTTGACCCAAGAACTTTAATTTCTTTCAATTAAAGCCTAAATTGACTTAAAAATCAATTTTTTATCGTAATCAAACCCTCCATAAATTCAATTAAATCTACAATAAAATTTAATTGAGTCCATAAACATTTGATTTTGGACTTTTCTTCCTCAAATTGAATTTTCTTTGTCAATAAGGCTTTCATGAGTCAAATATATATTGTCCAATTTCAATCTTTGTATTTTTGAACTTCCTCAACCAAATTCTGACCATTTTCTGGGCGCTCTAACATCCTAATCTCACTGTTATTATTTTTTCAGATTTCTTTTGACTATATTTTTGATTGATTATTATTATTATTTTTTTGTGCAGGGACCTAAAAATAGGTTACAACACATTCATTAAATTCTTTCTTTAACACTATTTATCATGAATTATAAATCTATTGATCCAACAAGTCCAATTTCTCCTTCATCTAGTTTGCCCAAAACCCTCATTACACAAGAACACCCATTTTATTTTCAATTCTTCTTCCAATTATCATTTAACCCATTTATTATTGCCTAGGAACATCATCTGAACATAAAAACAATAATCTACATGGCATACACAATTCAAATTTTCATGATGATATTAAAATGACCCACTTCTCAAATCATACCAAAACTTTAAATCAATCAAGGTGAAGGTGTTTCTCACCTCTAAATAACATTAAAACAAGGATGATTTAAAAAGGATTCCCTTTATTCTTCCTCACTCTCGCTACTTTTTTGAAGCTCTAAACCTTAGTTTTGTAGTTTTTTAATCCTCACTAAAAGCTTAAAATCCCTTTCTAAATTCTTAAAAGTTTCTCTAAATACTTAAAACTTCCTCTCTTTAAGTGTTTTAATTTAAGAAAATCAAGAAGAGATCAAGAAATTATTGCCCCCTTTCTTCTCATTTGTTCAAAAGCTTTTAGCTTCCTTGAGAAGCCAAGAAAGCTATTTATATACCCCCTATAATTTATATTTACAATACTATCATTATACTTTAATTCAAGTAATTTTTGGTTTTACCAGGTATCCCATCTCATTCTATTTTTACAACTTACCTTAAGTTTCAATCCATAAAAATTCATTCCTACTATATATATTATTTTATCATGTTTTATTGTTGGGTTAAACTTTTGCAATACTTTACTAGCATTGTAATATTTTTAACTGAGGGTTTACATATGAGCTTCACCAATAGTGTAAGATAGAGATCATACCACTTTAAGTTTCGACTCCTCTCTCTTTCAATTATCTCTCTATTTATTTTCTCATTTCGTTTCCGTCTTCTCCTTACATGGCTGGCTAGTTATTGACCGATATGGGTTTGTCATAGAGGAGCAATTGTCATCGGGTTTGGAGAATCAATGAAGGCTAGAGGAAAGGGAAGACATTGTAGGTTGTTGAAGTTATCAGCTAGAGGCAAGAGAGGTTATCATTGTAGCTTATCGACCCGAGGACTGAGTTTGTGTGGCCATAAGTTGTTGTGTGTGAGGGGGAAGATAGTTTTGTGTATGTGTGTTTGTGGCTGAGAGTATGATATTATAAAAATAAGTTGATGGCTCTGTGTTTTTTACAATTGAGGGAAGCTACGTGAAAGAGAGAGATCAAGTAAGGGAGAGAAAAGATTGGGTGGTTTTTGTCCATATAGGTTAAACTAGATTTATTGCCCGCACTTCGCTGCGAGGCAGGTTCGCAACGGATTGAGATATTAGTTCTATGTTCATATAAACACAATAAAAGCAATATGCATTATCTTTTTTAACATGTGCAAGGTTGTAATGCAAAACAACAAAGCAGCCGTATGAATTGCTTCAAACCCTTCAAAGTAATTACATATTTGAATTGTCTTGTTCAATTAAGCACGTTAGTCTAGCATGGTATGGAGTTTCATGTTTCTTAATGAATATATATAGCAACCGTGAAAAAGTTGATGAAGGCCACAACTGCATCAAAAAAAAATTTCTGAAGTTGTGGTGCAGCCTCTCTAAAGCTTCAGTTTTCCTGTAAAAAGAAGGTGATGTTATTCATGGACATTAATGAGATGAGAAAAAATAAATGGAGTGAAGGATAAGGCTAATCCAATATCAATAGTAATAAAACATGAAGAGAATGAAAGAAATCTTTGAATTAAAAAGGGCAAACCAAAAATAAATCACCTAGCTTGTTCTCTATTTTCAAGCAATACAACCCACAATGGTAAATATATATTATTATGAATGTTTAGGATCTTCATTGAAATTCTAATCCAAAAAGCTCAATGGTTGTTATGTGTTAGAAATCACAACCTAATAAGAGCATTCATACATGTTACGTACATGTCCTTTTCAAATTTCTGGACCAAAAAGTTCAATGGTTATGCTGTGTTAGAAATTGCAGGTTCATAGGAGCATGCAAACTTGTTTCCTACTGGTTTTAACATACAGGACCATTGTAACATACTGGAAGTCCACCGTCAGTGATAGTGATAGTGATAGTGTTGATTATAGAAAGACCAACTATAAGAACCTTGGAAGCCACTCCTGCAACAATGCACTTACCACTTTTGATTTAACAAAAAGATTCAAAACATAGCATTGCACTTACCAAACTCTTTTTATAACCTATTTTCCATCAATAACCACATCTTCTATGTGGTCCAACATTAATAATTGATGGTGTTGTAAACACTCAAAGTGATTTTGTGTTAGGATTGCAACCCAACTAACCACCAAGTTCTGCCAGCCCCTATCCAAAGCTATAGTATATCATGTAAACTATTTTTTTAATGGTGAAACAAAAAAAAGGCAAAAGTAGGAAGCCATCAAAATCTTGAAAAGTCCAAGAAGTAATTGATCACATTCTCATTTCTGAATGAAGGAAAAATTTTAATTAACCGGGTAATAAATTGCAAGTTACAAAGAATGATGTACACCACTTACGAAGTTTTTTTTTCTAATCAACTTATGCAGATCCCTGCAACTATATTGTTGGTCTAAAGATCCCTGCAAGCAAAAGTTGAAAAAATCTTAGATCCTTCTCTTCTCAATCAACAAAGATTTCTCTCTCTCTCTCTCTCTCTCTCTCTCTCTCACGCACGCACAAAACCCTTAAAACCCCATAAAAATCCAAACTTTCCCTCTCACACTCTTCTTCAGCTAACAACCGGTGGCAACAACAGATCCCTCAAACGATATCAATTATCATATATTGCCATAACACAGGGTTCATTCATCCGGATATAAAGCTAGAAAATAACCTCCTTGCAACCTCCGCGAGAAAGAGGTTCATCCCAATTCAAGCAGCAGTTTCTTAAAGGCAGAAGTAAAGCCAAGAAAGATATCTTGTGCATAGTTAGAAAAAAATCATAAGTCTCTTTGACATGCATATGGATTAGCTTTGATTCAGATCACTTGAATAATCACACCTCTCAGCATAACATGAAGGTCAATGCTTAGTGGTTACGCCCACAAACCTGCCATCCGAGATGATACCCCAATAATCTACATTATAAAAAATAGTTGTCGGCATTAGAAAGAAAAACAAAATTAACAAAAGACTTCTCTGTCATTACATTTAGGCATATAACATCAAAGAAATGCACAATAAATAGTCCAAGACAATAGTTTTACTATAATGAGCTTGAACTGTAATAGATTGATAGCAATGTAATAGACCACACACGTTGTACATATAGTTCATTCTTTACTTTTGACACCAGGGTTTGAGACCATAAAATAAAGTCAATATTGTTGTCAACAGAATTCATGAAGTTATATGGAAAAAATCATAAATAATTGTTGATCACGATACATACGTTTACACAACTCCATGCAATATAACTTTCCAACCACTACTTTCATTTCTTCACCCCGACCCAATAGCTATGCTGCAAAAATATTCATCTGATTACTTAGTGTGACTGGGCAAACTGTTTTTCATAAAAACCAAGTTAGGGATTATAGATGGAATAACCAATTTAAGCTTGGATTGTTAAATATACATGGAAATAATCAAGATCAATGGTAAGCAATATAAAGATGTCAACAAATTGTGCACTTGCTTATTCAAAGATGAAGAAAATAACATAACCTAACTAACAAATTTGATTCATTGATTAGCAATTAATCATGTCCATCATCAAATTCAAATGAATTAGCATTCAACATGAAAAAATAAAAGATGGAATTTGAAAAGGCAGGCCTAACCTTGGCGACAAAAACGACAGATGACTTGGTCTTGCAGATACAATGACGACAATCATCGCAGATGAAACAGAGTCAAGCCATGCATGTGGAGCAAACTTCATGATGGCGGTAAACAACCCAGTCTAGAACTTCTACACAATAATAAATAAATATGCAAGCTCATAAGGGAATTCAATTAAAATCATAAAAAAATCTTCATGCAGGAAGGAGTTTACAATAATTGAATAGAAACAACAAAAAAATAACAAAAAGATCAATTTGTTTTTGTGAATAGAGAGAGAGAGAGAGAGAGAGAGAGAGAGAGAAGCCTGGTGGTGTGTGTGTGTGTTTTTTTTGTTTAAACACAGAGACAAAGTGAATGGATGATTCTGGGGAGGAAAGAAAGAAGACTAGGTTTTTTTGTGTGGAAAATAATGGGTTTTCTTTTCTTTTTTTGTTTGGTATATTTTGTTTGCGGATCCCTTTAGGTTATTTTGAATTTAAATTCCCCCTGACCAATATTCTTTTACTATTTATAGGCAAAGTGTTTTTGTCTCTTTCTTCTAATTTATCGATCCCTGAGCAACTTGGTTTCATTTCGATTTTCTATTTTCTTACTTTGTGCTTTGGTCCCTTTGTTTTATTTTTTTTTAATTTTAATTTTTATTCTTTAATTTTGATTTCTCTCAAAAACATGTCAATGTCAATTCTATAAAATTAACTGATAATTTTGGAATGGATGTGTTAACAACAGGAACTTGTTCCAATATATTTTTAAGTTTTAAGTTTTTTTCGAAAAGATATTGAAAATCATGAAAATGATACGAATGTGTTAAAAATATATATTTTTTAATTTTGATTTTAAAACACATTAAAAATCATAAAATATGCAAATGACCGAAAACATTTTTTTTTGGAAATATTTTGAGATTTTAGAAAATAGAGGGTTAAAATCGGGTTACAACAATATATTTGGTTAATCTTATATTAAAATTATGTCTTTCGGCAAGCTCAAATGAGCTTTATGTCCATTTCCCATTTTTCATTGTTAACTTATAATAAACACAATAACACGTAAAACAAAAAACAACACCCTTGCATTTGAAAATCTTTGCTAGGATTGAAATAATCAGTTTTATTATATTTTAATTTAATCCTAAGCCTTTATAATTTTTAAGAAAATTATACGAAGGCCTGAGGCATGTTTGCTTAAGTTGAGGACTTTTTCCACTTAGCCTTATATATATATATATATATGGCTAAGTGGAAAAAGTCCTCAACTTAAGTAGAAAAACAAATATCCTTCTTAACTAAAAATTTCTATGATTTTTATTCTAAATAATATGATCTTTTTTTTAATATGCATATATAAATGAGGGGAAAATTGAAGAAATAATGATGTTTAGGGTGAAAAATCAGCGTGTTAGTTGAGGGGGTATTGCTTTTCGTGCTTAAGTTCAAGGGTGGTGTTTACAATTTGGGTAAAAAAGAAAAATCACCGCACGCTAAAAACAGTGCCTACTAGTTTTTTTTTTTTACCTGCAGTGTAGATTGTTATTATTTTTTTTATAATCTTATAAAGAAAAAAAAAAGCAAAAAAGCTAAGAAGTTAAAAGTTTAATGTATAACATATGAAGAATTTTTAAAATATTAAGATAATAATATATTAAATGATATATTATTTTTAAATACTGAGATATTACATTTAACCCATGAAATTCTCGATATAAGATATGAACTCGTGATAAAACTATGGAATCTAAGTCAAAACAAAATAGAAACTCAATTAAAATTAATCAAATATTAAAGGTTTTAAATGAAAAAAACATTCAATAAACAAATATAAAAAATAACTTAAGCAAATCTAGAATGATGTCTTGTTATGAAGTGACTCAAATCAATGTTTTTAAGAAATAAAAAAAAATTTAATATTACAGTATTTGATCTGGCTTGATCCATTAAGGGTTAATATATAATTTTAAAAAAATAATAAATAATAAATAAAAAAAACATGAGAAAACCAACTTAAATCATTCCCTCATGTTAATCATTTAAATATATTTTCCTCTCATGTTTTATCTCATGCAGCTTATGTGTTTTCTTTAGTTATTTTCTTTTGGAAATTTTGTTCAACCTGCTGCTGCTGCTGCCGCCGCCGCCGCCTGTTGCTCGTATGTGTACACTTTGGATTATCTGTCTTTTTCTTTTAATTGATCTCAAGTTCCATAGCCAATATTTGACCTCAAGCTGCAGTTCTAGATAAAATAATAATAATAATAATAATAATAGAAAAACTTTCAAGATGAACTATTGTACTTGTATCGTGAATGATGCTCACTTGTTCTTGTCAATCAGGCATTAGAGGTCCCAGTTCCTTTTTCTAACGCTCTTGCTCTTGCTTCTGTTCAAATGGGTTTTTGTTTCAAGAATCAACTCCACAATTCAAATCGTGGAACATCAAGAAGATTTGGGGAAGGTAAATACTAAATTGGTATCTGGAAAGTGTCTGTCTTTTCCTTGCTCTCTCTCTATTCCTCGAATTCGTGCATGTTTGTTTAAATCATCGCACAAAAAATACTACATAATATTCTGCATTTAAGGAAGGATATTCTCTATTCTGGAATGATTTGGACTTCATTCATGTGATATGCTACACTACAGTACTGTAATTTATGCAAGAACACAAAAACACTGATGCATGTATTTAAATACTAATTCCCAGAGACAGGGTTGTTCTGGTTCACGCTGACAATGAATCCTCGCAGTGCTTATAATGAACCACAACTTGTAATGTTATTGTCAGCTTTTCTACACCCAGATATGCACCAGGCTTATGTAATTGTTGTTGATTTGTTTTTTATAATGTTTCTTTTATTTTAAAATATATTAAAATAATATTTTTTAAAAACATTTTAAAACATAAAAATAAACAAGTCCACGGCACGTACGTGTGTTACGGTTCGTAACGCTAATCTATTGGTGTCTCATTTTTCAACAGTAGAGTACGTATGTCAATAAATAAATAAGTAAATCCTTGTTACAGAGATGCTGAGCTATTTTAATTTATTGTATAATGCCATATGTTTAGACAACATCACTAGCTTTAGTTCATTAGGTCATTTGTTGTAGTTTGATTCCTTCATATCTTCAAGTGGTTTGGTCTGAAGATTCTCTGGCGAAGCAGTTAACTTACTCTACTGCTGCGGTCAAGATCAGAGGTAGGTAGGTAGGTAGATAGATCATTACAGCGTGAGGTCTTAGGGAGGACTGGGCTGGTGGGCTCATATCATGGCTCGTTGGCCCACATCTACAAACCTCGCTTAAGGAAGCCCAAGCCCAACCACATGCATCCATTACAGGACTTTCAAGTTCCTTCATTGGAGGTCAGGCCACTTGTCATCTTATCATTGGCCAATGTCAGGCAGATAGGAGGCCGTCCTTATATTAGGACACGTTTCGTACATGGCTTGTCTGTGTTTGGTAAGTTTGGGAACGCGGCTTCAGCGGCGTTCTCAAAAAATTTAAAATTTTATTTTATTAAAATTGAATATAGTTTATATGTTTTGGATCGTTTTAATGTATTGATATTAAAAATAATTTTTAAAAAATAAAAAAACATCATTGGCATGCATTTTGGCACGAAAAGTTATTTGAAAAGCACCCGCAACCACACTGCCAAACTCTCTCTAGAGAGAGAGAGAGAGAGAGAGAGAGAGAGAGAGAGAGAGAGAGAGAGAGAGAGAGAGAGAGAGAGAGAGCAACGTTTTATTATTTTTTATCACCATGCTTTAATATTTAAATATTTTCTTTAATTTTTTTTTCCTTGTCGTTGTAGGTGTGGTGATCAGGCATCAATTACACCAGACTAAGTATGATATTTTTCAACGAAAATCAGAGTGAAAGGAAGAAATAGAGCTCAGTTATCTCCACGAGCAGGCA
>Ga0325414_1004445_pt1 | contig 14686 bp, 10 predicted proteins | sample PopdelMetagenome_8_FD_206183 | JGI IMG/M metagenome (GOLD analysis project Ga0325414, IMG submission 206183) | Populus deltoides microbial communities from Bellville, Georgia, United States - Leaf-PdKOR-R3 | ecosystem: Host-associated > Plants > Phyllosphere > Phylloplane/Leaf | place: USA...
TATGGAGAATTCTTTGAGCCATGTGCCTTCTTGGCTGAACGAGGTGCCAAGGGTGCTCCTCTGGTGAGAGACCTGAATTTCTGAATATGCTTATCACATGATTAGAAGTACGAGTGCATGAGTGAGTGCATGAGTTATAACATATCACGCATCGCTTTATCATCAGTGCTGTCCTTAAGATTGTGTAGGACTCGGTCACTGAGACCCTTGCCCTGTAGACGGCGGGTGGTAGCAGTACTGTGCATAGAATACCAAAAACATATATTTGAGACACTAAACTTTGTAGCCAGTAAATTAATGAGTTCTAACTATGGTTTCAACGTATTTGTCTCCTACATTTCCTGAATCATATCTGCCCCTTCAAAAGCAGACTTGTTTTTAACAGCTCAAACAGATAAAAACCATGTAACATGTCTGTATTCTGGACGGATCTTTTACTTGAGGATACGTAGCTGCATATACTCTGGATTGTGTTTAAAACATGTATAGTGGCTACTAAGTGTCTCAATGAAGCAAGTGCCTATTTGTTTACCATTTACAACATATTAGCTGATTGTATAGCTGTTATTGCAGATTAATCTTGGATAGCGAATGATATTTGTTCTATTTTGTTACAGAGTTCTCCGGTTGAGCAAGCGAAGTCTCGGCTGTAAGATTTAACTTGCCTGATGCATCACCAACTGTTGGAAGTAAATGTTTCCTGATCTTCTTCCCTCCTGAGCTCAGTATTTTTTGCTGATGAGAAATGAGAGCACAGACAATAATATTTATAAACAGGTGAATAAAAATAAATTAAATTCTTAAGGTGAAGATTGTTATCCTATGACTGTCCATTATTGATCTTCGGAGATGTCAAAACATAAACAGTAGGCAGTGTGGTGAATCTCAGGCGGCAAGGGTGTTTTTTTCCTAATTCAAATGCAGCTAGCGAAAAGAAACAAGGAAAAATGGATAGCAAAACTCAAAACTAGAACCAAGCTTCAAGTAAATTTGCTTGAAATTAACGAAATAAATTAAGAGAAGGGAAGTGAAAATGTGGTTAGGGAAACATTATCATATAAAGAGTTTAAGTAAAATAGAAAGATTGTACTTCATTTTAATCATTCTATTACTTAATTTTTCTTATTACTATATATTGGCTACAATAAAATCTTTTCTGATTTGAGTTTGACTTAGCAATTTCTTTTTTTTCTTCTTCATTTTAATTAGAAAAATAAAAGACACACCAAATTAGCACATTTTATTTGGTGTAGTGATTGAATCATTTTTTTATTAATTTTTAAATTTTATTTTGTTTTAAATTATTTTTTATATTTTTGAATTGTTTTGATGTGCTAATATGAAAAATAAATTAAAAAAAATTATTTTAATTTATTTTTAAATAAAAATCACTTTCAAAAGCAATTTTTACTACTGTCCCAAACACTAAGCAAACAAGAAAAATATTATATGAGAAGGTGAATAAATTAACTTTAAAACAACAACGAATGATTAATTACTATTGCTATAAATAACTTGTATTTATCTTTAATTTTTTTTTTTTCAAAAAAGAGTAAACAAGATCTTAATTTATTTTTTTAAAAAAATATTTTTTTATACTCTTTAAAAATTCAAAAATTTTAGAAAATAAGTTTCTGACCATACTCATACATTAAAACTTTTAAAAATGTTTAATAAACAAGAAAATAAGTTTTTTTTAACAAAAGAAACTTTTATCTAAAAAATTTGATAAAAGACAGACCATTTTGAGGATTTTTCTATTTTTTATTTATGGCATCTTTGTTGGTTTAAAGTCATTTCTATAATATTATGAAAAGGAGAAATGTAAGTTCTATAAACCATTAGAATATGAAATATGGACGGTCATTTAAATTCTTTGCTAGCCAAAACCTCAGTTTAGTCCCCAGTTATTAACAAGTTCTCTATATAGTCCCTCAAGTCACCTCCTAATCTTCTCAATTAGATCCTTTCCCTTCACTGGGTTGCTCTCTAATTCAGATTTTCGAGGACTATACCAAGAAACTATTAATATTTGAGAACTAATTGTTTTTTTTTGTCCTTTTTCTGTTCACTATTTTAAAACACAAAATTACCACCCTACCACTATGATTTCATAATCATTACCACCACCATCCTTCGAAATCTCACCATGCATATTATCATACCATTGTTTTTATGGTAATTTCATTGCTACCAACTCCTATTTAATATTTTCAATATTATTATTGGAAGTGAATTTTAAAATATAATAGTAGTTATTTTTCGTTAAGAAACGCATTTAACATTATTATTGAAAGTGTATTTAAAAATATGATAGTAGTTGTTTTTTGTTCAGAAACGCATTTAAATAATATTTTTTTATTTTTAAAATTTTATTTTTTGATATTAGGACATTAAAACAACCTGAAAATATAAAAAATATTTTTTTAAAAAAAATTAAATTTTAGCTAACTTTCATTTAAACCCCAATCTCAAACACAACACAGGCTAACTCCATTGAAACTATAACAACCATTAGCTATGTAAAATTTATTAACATATTTAAAACTTTTATAATCACCATTATATTCTTCATTATTAATATCATATCACAATGCTATTAGTTCACTATCGTAATTAATTAAATGTGTCATATTATTAGTTTTATATTTTAATCAATAATATATTTTTATATTTCTTAAATTAAATAAATAATGCATAAAAGTTTTCTTTCACAGCCTTTGTTAAAAAATAAATATCTTTTTTAAAAAACTATAAATAAAAAATATATTTTTTTGGTTTTATAAAAAAAAAAAAACATTACTAAATATCCCCTAAATTAGATAACTAGTTTATTTATTGTGCTATTCCTGCAACTTGGATCAAAATCTTTTGAAATAAAAAAAAATAATATCTAGACCATATAAATTTTTTTTGACGTTATCATTAAACTCGGTACAACAATTCAAACTTGAAAACTCTAGACTTAACTCTTTACTTATCCCGAGTTTTAAACTAAATTATATGTAGGAGCTGTCTATACATGATCTTGTTTACTGGGTAAATCTAAAAAAAAAAACAATTCAGGTTAATCCTAGTTAAACCACTAAACCCATGACCCAGATTATATATGGACTCCATTAGATCGAATTATTTTTTTTCTTATTATATGATAAAGATACAAAAAAAAAATTTACCATTAACTTAATATTGAAAAATAAAATTAAATAAAAATCTCGCATTAAAAGATGGAATTGGAAAAAAAAAAGATAAAAAGCAAAAAAAACCCTAAATAGCCAATAAAAAACCCAAAGAGCTTGTTTCAACAAAGCTTAGGAGTGTGGGTGTGAGGCCTAGGACATTATTTTTTGTCATCCATTTTTGTTTTTAGAAAGATAGACGACAGGTCGTCTGTCGCTTGGAAGAAAATAATATTGCCAGTAGGAATTGAATCTGTAACCTTTAGTCACTGACACATTCGCCTCAACTAACTAAGTTACGACACAAATTTTTATTAAACAATTTAAAAAATATATTAACTTAGTTTACTATTCGTATAAATAGTTAAATCGACCTCGATTCTTTTAGTTGTTTTGATAATTCTATTAAAAAAAACATATTTGAAAATAAAAACAAAAAACTTATTTGCCTTTTATTTTATTTCTATTTTTTTAAAAAAAGTATCGACTCAACAATTGGTTATCAAGTTTTTTTATAAACAAGCAAAGTTGTTTTTTAAAAATTGTGATAATGGTTGTTGTTTTTCTATTCTTTTTTATTTTCAATTAAAAAACTCAAAACAATATGATAATCAACAATTAATCATCAGATTTAATTCATAATTAGTTTTACTTAAAATATAAATATTTATTTTTACTTTTACTTTTATCCTCTTTTGTAAATACTTTTTATGTAGATTTAAAACTGCAAGAAGAGAGGACAAATCCTAAAATTAGGTTCCTATGTTTTTGGATTTGTAATTGGTGTCAAATTCCTATTTTTGTTGCAATCCATCGCTTTTCAGAATTTCACAGTACAAATATCTTTGTAAATCTTGTTAAGTTAATTTAAAGAGTTAAAGATGAAAGAAGAAAAAGAGAGAACCAATATCTTTTAAAGTAATATATATATATATATATATATATAGAGAGAGAGAGAGAGAGAGAGAGAAGAAGCAATTACTTCTTTTAGTAACTCCTCTAAACATTTGAACTAGGCTCGTCTCTCGTGGGCGGACTAGGCCTCACCTAATAACCAACATTTTCCACTCACCCATGAAGGATTGGATCTATCGAATACATTATATTTCAAACTTGCACAAGAATTTCATACTAGGCAAACAAAATGTGCGACTTGAAACACACAGTAAAAAGAGCTCCAATATAGAAACCTAATACAAGTCATATACAGACATCAACCTTATAATTAGTTACTCCTTAAAGTGTACTATTATACCTCAAGCACTTTTAGTTACACATGACTGAATATAATTTAATCTCTTAAGAATTTCATACTCAATTCTTTCTTACAATTACAAGTATTCTAAATCATATCAAATTCATTCGAGTGATATGTGTGAAAATAATTGAGATCAAATACAAAAAGAAGGCTAGAATTCCGAATAATCTATATATTATGAATGCTTAGTCTTAATCTAAATACAAATAAAGTATATATAGGTTAAACTGAAAGGACTATTCTACCCTTAATAAATAAGACTACATAAATATTATTTAACAATATGATCTTGGTCGATGAATACAAGTAATATGTGTAGAACTAAAATTACCTTTTCTTTCACTCTTATATCAATCAGATTTGAATTGACTCGTTTTTTTAGGAGTATTCCTTTAAGTCGAATAATTCCATGACCATATGATATACTCCTAAAGTAGCGATCATTTACACATCACCTCATGATACAGTCAAAAGTCACAAAGGGTAAGATATTGAAATCTTACACATCTTTAGGACTTACATAATGAAGAAGCAGTCATCCATTCTTTATTCCTATAATGGTCGTCAACACATGTAGTATGAAATACATGCTATAGTAGAGCTTACTCTTTTCTTATATGAAGATAAAGAGTGTATATATCATTGCTCTCTTTGTTAGAGGAAATACACAATATGATTTTTAGTCTTGTCGCAAAAAAAAAAAAAACATAGACTTCAAATAAGAAATTCTCACTTGCTCACTATCATTAGTGGCAGATGAATAATTTTATACTTGACTTCAATCATAATAGACACATGAATGGTGAGAATTCATTCATGCTGATTTTTTTTTAAGAACGTCATCTTAGTCCCAATCAAGGTGACTGTTTAATAATTACTTTCAGTTAAAATTGCTCCCACTACGCCCAAGTTTCTTATTGAACATTAAAACTCAAATAACCTCATCTCTACTCACCTTACAAGCGCTAGAGGTGATTGCTCATGTGAGTAAGCCAATCTAAGTTTATCGACATACTTCAACAAATTATGCTATATGATACTCACAATATATTCCATAAAACAAATAATGAATACCATGATATCACTATTATTAGTAGTGCTAGAACTTTGAACAATATAAATAGAAGCATCATTCTTAATAGATACATTAACGGTGTCTAACTCCATAAAACCATTTAATACAAAACTAGAACCATAAAAAATATTATCCATATATATTTTCACACAACAACCAACAAACATAATATAAAAGCCCAATTATAGTAAAGCAAGAACAAACACAAGATTTCATCAAACTTGTGGAGTGTAGAGTACATTATGAAGATAAAGTGTGTGACCGCCCCGTAAATCCAGTTTGCATGTACCGATCCCAAACACAATAGCGGAATCATTATTTCCCAAGTATATGTATCTACTTCCCTTTGAAATTCAATGAAATTCCATAAAGGTTGTTTGATCCCTAACTATGTGGTCGGTTGCTCTTGAGTTTATAGTCCAAAAAGAAACAGATTAAGCAAACATTAAACAACTGCTAACGTATATGTTAGAGGGATGATTATGGTTAAACATTACCTTTGGCTCAGTGCAATCACGAGCAAAGTGACTAGGTTTACCACAATTGAAACAATTCATATTCTTGTCTTTCTTACCGCCGTGTTTCCCACACTTACGCTTATATCCACTACCACTTGTTTCTATTCCTCTCTTGTCATATTTGGGACCTTTACCCTTGCTTTTTTTTTTTTTAATGTTTAGAGTCATATTTTTCTCATATCTTAGTCTCAGATATAAAAGTCTCGTTACAGGTTTCTCAGCGAGGAGTCAATCTTTTTCAAGCTCAACATGATGAGCAACATCATCAAATGTCTTGATGTTATCATTATGGGTGAGGTTAACACGCATGTATTCCTAATTGCTTGGCAAAGAGTGGATCACAGTTTGTACTTGTTATTCATCAGTCATTTCATGCCCAACACCGTTTAATTCACTGATTATGTTAGACATGACTGTAAGATGCTACCTCATCGTCTAATTTTGGCAATTCTTGTAACCATCAAATTTGAGAGTTAACTGACGAAGTCTAGTAGTGGAGGTTCCCCTATACTAAATCTTCATTGCGTCCCAAACTGCTTGGGCTGAATGATGCCTTTCAAAACACAACATTATATCATTTCTCATGCTGCTCAACATCAAAATGCGAGCTGCACGATCCTTGTGCTTATAGGTTTGATATGCTTCCATATTAAGCCTGTGGTGAGCAATGTTTCCTTGCTCAAGTTCAGTCGTTGATTGTGTGATTGTTTCCATCATTTCTTGCTCTTCTAGGAGATACCCAATCTTACGATACCAAACATCATAATTCTTTTCATTTGTAGTAGCATCCAAACGACTTGCGTTTCTTCTAGTGCGATAAATACCCTTTTCGGTGTACTAACATTCTTTCTCAAGCAACATTTTATCAGCGACATTGTTGAAATCTAAGGATTCCAGCCTATATTCCAATGATAGTCACACTGACATCCATTCCTCAAGCAGAGAATTGAGAACGATTAAACATTTGATGTTCCATGTAGAACCCGTAAATACCACTCATAGTTAGTCTACTTATCTAATGATACATATAATTAATGTGCTCTTGAATTTTATGAATAGGATTAATGGTATAACCCAATAAATAATTATTTTTTTGCTGTTTATCCACTACAATATATATATATATATATATATATATATATATATATATATATATATATATATTCCAAAAGCATATAAATATAATAATCAATATTTAATTAACGCATGTATTATTGTTTTTTGGTTAAAAGCTAAACCGGCACCACAATTAATCAATATAATGTATTTGCAAATGTATATATTAACCGACACCCATTCAATAGCACAATACGGTATCGAATCATGCTACTTCAGCAACTGGAGGTAAAAGATATTATCCAAGTGAAGGTATTGGTGGTTACATGACAAGTATGTATCTATATAATTATTTGTTAGGCTATGTTGGTCATTAATAAAGGTTGATACTAATTGTTGAAATCTATCATTAATTCTATATGTGAACTATACTTGCCATGTGTACATACACGTATATTAATATGTTTTTTTGTCTTATTATGCCTTCTACAAAGTCCTGTGCATGCACACACGCATGCACGCACACTCCAAGGCCACTTCTTGTAATAACTTATCTGTTAAGTAAGTTTATTTATAAAATACAATTATTTGCACATAAATTGTTCTTGTGTGATAAATATATGTGAAGTTAATCCTGCTATTGTGATAACAATATCATTAAGACCACCAAACATATATTTATGAGTAAATTTGACATGAAAAATATGGATATAAGTAGGTCTATTTACGGTTTGGTTTGGATTGCAAAAACCAACCAAACTAAGTAACTTAAATTTTGGAAAATTCAAACCAAATTGGACCGAAATCTAGTTCAAACAGAACCGGTTCGATTGGGTGAAATTTAGTTTTTTTTTTTTTTGCCATAAAACCGAAAAACCTAATCCTATCATTAATGTGCTTTTTTGGATTTTTTTTAAATGGGCTTACATTAAATTGGGCTTTCAAATTTTCTTGTTGGGTTAAGTTTATAGGCTTTTCAATCAAAACTCTTTAAAATGATCTTATTTGATTTAGTTTGATATAAGGCTTTTTAATCATATTAGTAGATTGATATTTTTTTAATTTAATTTTCCTTATTAACCTTAAATATATATCAGTAACAATGAATTCGAAATGCTTCACATCTTGCTATCTTTGATATACAAAGAAATTTTTGTCAAATGAAGGCTATGAAAATCCAAATCAATGCAATATGCAAAATGCATGATCAAATTTGAGCACCTCAAATTAAAAGAGGTATTCACACTAGAAAAGTTAACATTAGCAAACAGATACATTAGCAACCAATAATAAATTATCATAAACATTCGGCATAGTTTGAAGAAAAAAATCCAGCAACAACAACAGTATAAGCTAAAAGATCCAGCAAGGATAATGCTATAAAGAAACACTAGCAAATTAGCAACATATTAGAGTTCGACTATTAAAAGAATTAACAATGCAGACTTTTAAAGGGAATTAACAAGGTAAAGTAAATCAATTACCTAAAACAATTATATTCTAGGATTGCCCCAGCATCATCAATACTCCTTACAATCAGTTGAGATTTTCAAACTTTCACCAAATTCTACAAAATCATAAATTAAAATGTTAGATTAAAAAAAATAAAAATAAATGATATTATAAAATAACTACATTTAAAGTTGTAAGAGAAATCACCTGACTCAATCATCTTGGAATTTTCAATATAATTCATGAAGGTTCTAATATTGATTGGAATTGGTGCTAAACATAACCAATTTTGACAACAAATAAGTGCTTGCACTATCGATGGAGATAAAGAGCTTCGAAATGGATCTAATATACGACCGACAGTACTGAAGGCTACTTTAGAAACAACCGTTGATACCGGGATAGCTAACACGTGTTGTGCCACCTTAGAAAGAATCTTGTATTTTTTAGCATTATGCCTGTACCAACTCAAAATATCTAATTTAAAGTCATTAGGATCCTCATAATTATCACCCAAATACCTCTCAACCTCATTTTTTCTTTCTACACCACCTTCTTCCTTTAAATGTTTTTTAAATTGAGAAGCTAAGTTATTTAGTATATAATCAACCACCATTAAATCAATATTAACATCTTCATTTATACTAGTTCCAACACTATAAACAACCTCAACATCCTCATCAACATTCATATAATTCTCAAACAACCTTAGCAAAGTATCTTTAACCTTTATTGTAAAATTTTTAGCCTCTTCAACATTATACAATCTCCCAAAACAAAATCTCAACCTTAGCAAAGTATCTTTAACCTTTATTGTAAAATTTTTAGCCTCTTCAACATTATACAATCTCCCAAAACAAAATCTCATACACTTTAATTTGAAACATGGATCTAACACAATAACACATACAAGAGAAAGTTTGTGTATCTTGGTCCCCTAATATTTTTTATACTTTGTCATCATATTCTTGACCATTTTACTTACATAAACATCTTCACTTCTACAAAGTTGAGATATGCTTGTATGCATGGAAATCAATTCATGGAAGAAAGAATTAGATGTCATATATAAGGAGCCAGAAAATTTCAATGTAACCATGTAAAATAGTTTCAAGAACTTCACAAAAAATCTAGCTTTTTCCTAATTTTCTAAAACAGGAGGACATAAGTTTTTTTTTTATTTTCCTTTTGAATCAACCTCAAAGTAACTCAAATACCTAGGATCGGTTTCTTCTAACCTCATAAAAACCACATCAAATTTAGCAGTAGCATCTAGCATCATATATGTAGAGTTTCATCTAGTTACAACATCTAAGCAAACAGATTTTTTACTCCCAGTTTTCAACATCTCTGCACATTGGTTAAAAACAAGTTGTCTTGAAGGAGAGGATCTAACAAACTTTACTATATTCCTAATCTTAACCACTGAATCATCCATATCTTTTAATCCCACACATACAATAAGATTAACAATATGTGCACAACATCTAACATGCATGAAGTCATTTGACAATATATTACTTGCTCAACCACTTGTTACTCTCTTCAGATATTTTATTGTCACATTATTTGAACTTGCATTGTCTACTATAACTGTTCAAATGTTATCAATTCCCCATTCCAACAAACAACTCTTAATCACTTGGCCAATTGTTTCACCTTTATGATTAAAAACTTGACAAAAATTTAGAATTTTTTTATTCAAATTCCAACCTTCATCAATCCAATGGGCAGTCAAACACATATGATTAATTTTTTGGATTGATGTCCAAGTATCGGTAGTTAAATATAAACGTTGACCTTTAAGAGTTTTTTTTTAATTTGTCCTTTTCGTCTACATAAATTTTCAAACAATCTCTCCAAATCACCAAATAAGAAGGAACATCAAATCTAGGTTGCATTACTTGATAAAGTGATTTAAATCCTTGGTTTTCTATAAAGTTAAAAGGTAGCTCATCAAGTATAATCATTTTTTCTAGGGCTTTCCTACCCTATTCATAATTATAACCCACTACATAATTATAACCCACTACCCTAATAGTCACTTGATTTTTCTCTCTATTATCACCCCCTCTATTATAGGCTGACGTTCTAAAACTAAAGTTTTTTTGTCTTCGGTCAATCACAAAATGAAATTTTTTGTATATACCAAAATGACTCCACATGTTACTAGTCCCATTAAATATAGTATAGCATGCATAGTCTTTTTCACAATACATACATGCAGCCCTAGGAGCTTTAGGATTACCATCTAGTTTTTTAAAGTGATCCCAAATTTAGGATGTTTTGTTTTATTACATCTAAAAGGTGGATTACCTTCAATGTTGGTATTTGTACTAGAGGTAGTAACTGGAACTGGAACTGGAATAGGCGAAGGATTAGGTTCCAAACTTGAAGGATTTGATTCATTTGGTGTAGGATATTCCCGATTATCCATTTGAAATTAAAAAAAACAACAATAACATAAATCTTTTCTTTAGATTATCCATCTGAAATTATAAAAAAACCAACAACAACATGAAATTTAAATTCTTGAAGAAAAAAAACAACAATATTATTTTGAAAGAAACTACAAAAATATAGTTAAATCTCACCAATAAACACCTCAACTTGACACTAACAGAGCTCTCAATAAAGTCGAAACAAAGCTCAGATGGAGCTACTATTTAATAGCCACTGCCCATTACACTATGCCCATCCTAAAAGGACAACAAAAATAAATCAAGAGCTAAAATTAACTCAGATGATAGTGTGATCAACCTAACAAGGGATAACTACACTAATTTTTTATTATTTTCAAGCTCAACTATATAAATCAACACACAGAAATGAGAAAACAATAGGACAATTATATTTTTCTTGTGACGAACCAAATACTACTATGTCATATGTAAATGATCCTCGACTCAAAATTGCAAATGTAATCATCGTGATGGTACACAAACTTTGTGGCAAATCATGTTGTATCCCAAGTTTGCTGATGCTCAAACTACCAAATTAATTCCTTTCCTTCATTGAACTAATTTATTACCAAAAATAGATAACCATAAAAAAGAAAAAGAAAAATGGACATTGAAGGTACTTCCCCCCTAAATACAAGTAAGAAATGGGCTTCAATCATTCATCTAATCTCTCTATTTTATTTCTTCATGTATAGAATTATGTTAAAAAATTATTTAAACGTAGAAATTTAAATTGTTAACCCATTTAAGCCAATGTGTTTCTCGAGTACAATCAAAGCAATTTTCTAAGACAAGTATCTGCCATTTTGACTAATTGCATGTATATGTAAGAGGGGATTAACATTTTTAACAAATACCCTTTTTGTAGAACCGTTGTAACACCATAAAGTTCAATTTTTCTTCCATAAAACGAGCACGGGAAGGCCAGAGAAGCATGAAAGTTTGAAACAGATGTTACAAGCACAAGAAGGCCAGAATTAACACAGGGATAAAATTTAACTTGTCATCTTTTCTCTAATGAAGGAGCCCTCTTCTTCTATTGCAAGTATAGAGGAGGAGGATCGCGACTTGTTGTGGGTGGGTGGCTTAGCTTTTGAGTTTTAAGATGGAGAAGCTAAGGAGATGGAGATGTGGTTTTTTGTTCGGCTAGATAATGTGGGACTTATTATGGGTTAGTAGCTTAGCTTTTAAGTTTTGAGATGGAGAGTGGAGACAGACGCAAGGTAGAGTAGATAAAAGGGAAAGGAAGAATGAGAAAAATAGTCTCTAGGCGGCGACTATTTGTGTTATATTAGGGTTAGGTTAACTGCAATATTTATACTTCTCTTGTTTTTTGGTTGGTTTGGTTTGGTTCATCGGTTTTAATTTTAAAACCGAAACTAAATCGAACCAGCAAGATTTTATGGTTTTGAAAATCCATTTAATCGGTTTTTCATCTCGGTTCGGTTTTCTCAATTAATGTTTCTTCAGTTTTTTCAGTTTTCTCGGTTGATCGGTCTTTTTGAACACCCCTAGGTATAACATATTTTATTCTAGAAATGAGAATTTTCGAAACACATGACAACTTAATATTATCTCAATGTTGTTATATTGAGAAGATTCTTGATAAATTTGAAAAGAATGAGAATAGTATAGTCAAGACATCGGTTGATGTAAACCTATATCTATCCAAAAATATCAGTGATGCTATATCTCAAGAAGAATATTCATGAATCATTAGAAGTCTTATGTTTCTTATAAACTGCACTAGACCAGACATAATATACACAATTAACAAACTGAGTAGATATACAAGTAATACTAGTAATGAGAGTAGATATGCAATATCTTAAGAAGAATATTCATAAATCATTACAATTCTTATGTTTCTTATAAACTACACTAGACCAGACATAACATACACAATTAACAAATTGAGTAGATATACAAGTAATACTGGTAATGAGAGTAGATATGCAATATCTCAAGAAGAATATTCATAAATCATTAGAAGTCTTATGTTTCTTATAAATTGCACTAGACCAGACATAACATACACAGTTAACAAACTGAGTAGATATACAAGTAATACTGGTAATGATCATTGGAAGGCCACTATAAGGGTTTTCAACTATTTATGATACACCTTAACATATGGGTTACAATACACAATATATCTAGTTGTACTTGAAGGGTATAGTGATGCTAATAGAATATCAGATATTAAAGACTCAAAATCCACAAGTGAGTTTATCTTTACTATTAGAGGAACTGCAGTTTCTTGGAAATCCTCTAAACAAACTTGCATAGCCAAATCCACTATAGAGTCTAAGTTTATAGCTTTAGACAAAGTTGGTGAAAAAGCATAGTGGCTTCAACATGTTTTAGAAGATATTTCAAGTTGGTCAAAATATGTACTAGTTATATGTATATATTGTGATAATCAATATGCAATTGGTAGAGCACAAAATAATATATATAATGGTAAGTCTTGACATATACATCGAAGACACAACATTGTAAGACAATTGCTCTCAAATGAGATTATCTTTATTGACCATATAAAGTCAAATGATAACATTGTGGACCCGCTTACAGAAGACTTAACAAAAGAGTAAGTCAATAAATTATCAATTGGGATGAGATTAAAGCCTATTTGATTGGAGATCTCAAGATATAGGTTCAAAGAGACAACCAAATCATATATCAATTTAGTAGTAGCACTCTTACCTATTCCTATGATGAAGAGTGCTACTTGCAACAAAAACTAAGATACATTAAGCTTTTGATGATTTTTATAGCTTAAGAAATTCAAGATGGGTATTGCATGATACTCTTACTAAGAATCACCCATGTGAGTGTGAAATGATGTCACTCTTATGAGAATTAAAATTGTTTAAAGCACTCTCTGAAACCGGAACGGGTGAAAATAATAGTTTTTTATGAGGGAAGGTTCAAGGTCAAAAACTACCTCACCTCACCTGATGTAGAGATTTTTCGCTGTTACTCTCAAATTCCTATGTTTACTTAGTATTTTCTTCTAATCAAATAATTTTTATTCATGTGGGGAATTGTTAGGGTGAAAGAAAAGTTACATCTCATGAATGAAGAGTTGTATTTTTCTAAAACAGAGTAATATTAATTTAAATGTATCCTTATAAAGATATATTTGTTTATTTTAAATAAAAACAATGTTAATTTAAATGTCAAAAATTGTCTATAAAAGCGACAACTATGACATGGATTTTATTATTTAGAAAACTTCTAGTCTTTCTAAAACTTGTTCCTTTTACAATTTTTTTTTTCTTCAAAATCCCTCTGCTCATTTCATATATAGAAAGTAACATATAAATTTTTTGATTCACTATTTATTCTCAGTTGTGCTACTAAGAGTAAGAGATTGAGTAAGCCTAAGAAATAACATTGCAATCAAACTGCTAGCATTAGAGATCAAGCAATAAATCGTTTTAAGGTGAGTGATTAATTCTCGTCTCAATCTACTCTTTCAATTTTATTTTGTTTCAACAAATATTTTAAGTTATTTTACTTTTATATATTGATATGCATACCTATTTTTTGTTTCGTAGAAATCAGATTTCAGAAACTACAATTAAAAACAAGAATTCAAAAAATAAGAAAGGAAATAAACTCCTTGATTCAACACATGTCTTATAAGTTTAACCAAAGAAAAACCTTAACAAAAATAA
>Ga0325414_1004446_pt1 | contig 14685 bp, 12 predicted proteins | sample PopdelMetagenome_8_FD_206183 | JGI IMG/M metagenome (GOLD analysis project Ga0325414, IMG submission 206183) | Populus deltoides microbial communities from Bellville, Georgia, United States - Leaf-PdKOR-R3 | ecosystem: Host-associated > Plants > Phyllosphere > Phylloplane/Leaf | place: USA...
GGTCCACCTAAACCTACAAGCACCAATTGTGGATAGCCTGCTGGATACTTTGAATCATGTTTGTTAAAACGCCCGAACTCATGGATTGATATATATATATATATATATATATATATATATATATATATATATATATATATATATATATATATATATATATATATATATAAAATCAAAACAAAATCTAGAATTGACAGCTTACCGAGTTTACAATTAAATTAAATATTGATCTTGTCAAATTTATTTTATCAATTAAATTTGTAATAATTAAATTGGATCAAAATTCAGTAGTAAAAGTATTGGATTAAAAGATATGTTTTTTTTAAGTTCACTAACTATATTTTTTTAGATTCGTGTGTTCTAGTATAAAAAACCAGTGATTTATAATGTTTTTATGTGGGAAATTTTGGTTGGCACAAGCATAAAAACTCGAAAATTTAATTGAGATATATGTAAATTGACCAAATATTCTATATATATATATATATATATTGTTTTACTCCTCCTTTATGCAAGAAAAATCCCAAAAAGGCAAGCCCCAAATCATTTTAGATAGGACTTATGTTGGGCCAGTGAATCAATTCTCACTTGACAATTTATCCAGAGGAGTTCACTCAATTTACGCTATGCCCTTGTTCTTATGTGATTTTGAGCCCATGGGTTTTGATCTTATTGTGAACCCATGAGCATTTTAAAATGCTTTATCAATCTATATATTTTTAATATATTTATTGGATTATTAAAAGCAGATGAACAAAAAAAGGCACGTGAATTTAAATTTTTTTTATAGGAAATACAATGTTTTTGAGACATCTAAATAAATAAAAAATGATTCTTTGATGGCATGGAGAAGAGAATAATAGTTTTTTTTTATATATAATTTTATGGAATAAAATGGTTGAAGAGAACACGCAAAGGTATAATAATGGTTACCGCTCCTTTTCCCCAAGCGACCAAAATACCTTAGGGTCGAGAGTTAGGGCTTCAGACCACCTCAAGTCTAGTTCTTGAAATTCCCCACGATTTAATTTGTATAAAAATGATGATCAGAGAATATTGAGTTTTTCCAATGCGACAAATATGCTCTCGGGCTTAGGGTTCTTCACTGGAGCACATCAAGGCATTGCTTCTCCTTTTCTTTTTATATATATATATATATCCTCCTTAACAGCTTTACCAGTAAGCATGCTTTAATTTCCCAATCTTGTCTCCACTCCACATGATTAATTGTTTTTTTCAAATGCAGGTCCTATGTATCTGCAAATCCCCAGGTCCTCCTCCTCTCGCAGACAAATTATCCTCCTTTTCCGATCATCTCTACTGCTAAACACTTGTGAATTTTTAAATTTGGACGTTTTTGTTAAAGAATTAATTTAATTTAATAATTTAAGTTGGTAGGTGAGATCAAGATATTATTTTTATTATTTTTAAATATATTTTTTCAAGTAAAAGCTCTTTGAGTTTTAAACTCGCACAAACTCTTATTATTTTATTAATTTTTATTAAATAAATAGAAATAATGAGATTTGAACTCGTGACTATATTTTTATCAACCCAAGAAATTAATTTACCAGATGAGATCTCATGATAGGATATGATGTGTATTATTTTTTTAAAAATGCTAATAATTTAATTTTAAATTTAATTCAACTCTTAAAAGTTATATAAAAGTGGTGATTTATTTGGTTTATTACACTAAAAATGATAAATTGTTATTATTATTATTTCTTAGAAAGGTGTGGGTACGTATGAAAGTTTTTTAAAAAACAAAGCGGTTAAACGACAGCATATGATATGAGGGCCATGTGTTCCAGGGCATCTATGGCAGATGTCCCGGAGAGCGCATTTTAGAGATTCCCTGGCGGTATCCAGCAGGGAATAAGCAAGGGCTTGCAAAGCAGGCAAAAGAAGGCGTATTTTAGCCCGTCCTTCAACTTTGTGAGAATAATGCAGACAAAATAATGAAAGCAGCCCGTCCGTCACACAGGCAGATATTGAAATGAAATGCCAGTTCTTATCTTGATCTACGCAAGCAATTCCTACTTTAGCTTCTTGATCGATCACGACCGTCCATCGGTCCGCGGAGTTGATTAGTGCCCGAAGAAAGGGTTGAAAAGCAAACTGGTAGGGTCCACTCAAGTGAAAATATTGCTTCGTAAATTGCATGGAGCATCTTAGCAAAACATTCCTGCCTAACCACTACCTCAAATTAATACCAAACTACCACCATATCATGATTAGAAAAAACAAAACAAGGAAGACCAGAGAAAAGGATGGATGGTTCCTTTTTATTTATTTATTTTTTTTTATTATTTATTTTTGTTAGGAAAGGAAGGTTGATGCAAGCCAGTAAAATTTATAATATTTTTTTTCTTGACTTTCTAGGAGGCATTAGATAGGTGTTATGTCGTGTGTATCGAGTTAAATTCTTTTTACGTAAAGAAAAATAGCCAGGAGATGATAGATTTTATACATACATATATATATATACACATATATATATATATATATATAGTTGCTATTTTCAAATTATTACTAGTAATTAGTTAAATGATTTTATTTGAGATCGGTAAAATAACTATTTTATTATTCTAATTCATATTGACACGTGTCTTTGTGTACAATGATTTGCTATTTTTTTTCTTTTTGTTATTTTAATAACAACCGGTGTAATCAGTTTTTTTTTATATCTATACCTTGTTTTTTTATCATTATGTAAAAAAAAATTTAAGTATTCATGATTTATGTATTGGGCATCAAGAATCTATATGAATATCTATTTTATAATTATTATTTATTATTTAATAAAAAATAAAATAGTAATATAAAATGTTATTTTGTTATTATACATGAATCATGTGAAAAGATATTATTTTGGTTGTTTCACTGTACAATTAAGAAGAGAAAGGATTTATTATTACAAATAAATCATATGAAGAGAAAAGATTTATTCATTCCTAGTTAATTTTATTATTATAAAGAGATCATGAGAAAGATATCACACCTTTAATAATTAGCGTTAATTTTTTTTTTTGGTGAATATACAAAAACATCATTATAATACTTTTTAAATAAACAAAATGAATGTGAAATTATAATGTTTTTCCAATGTGTTTTAACTCTTTTTAAAACAGAATTGATAAGCATTTTATTTATTTATTTATTTATATATAGAAAAACAGATTATCTTTTTTTGGAATTCACTCCAAGTCGCCATTCTCTCTCACGACTTCACCCATCATAATAGCCAATTATTATTAATTCCATTTGCTACTACAGAAAGAGTTTAACTTTTTTATTCGTGTAATAATAGCCCTCGGATTTAAGGATTTGTAGGGATGGATAAGGGGAAGGGAGGATAAGTGTTTCTTTTGTTTGACAAAAAGAATGAAAATCCAAAAAAAAAAAAAAATCTTCAAGTATTTCTCACCTGTAATATTCGATCCTTCGAACTTGAGAAGATTGACTTGCATCTTCGGATTTAATAATTTGATTTTTTTACTTTAAATTATTATTTTTTATATTTTAAATCAATTTGATATGGTAGCATTAAAAATAATTTTTTAATATATTTATTTTTAAAAAAAATACCGCCAACACACAGTCAAGTACGGGGTGTAGATAATTTTCAAAAAGTGAAGGTACGTACATGGAAAATGTCAATTATCACAGGAGCTGTCAAGGTAAAATAAAGAAATAAAGCAGGATGCCTTCTGTTGAAACTTGGACATCAATTCGAGTAGGGGGGGGAGTCTTTTGAGAGAGGGTGGGCCACCCAAAAGCAGCTACTTTTAACAGAACGTGATTATTAAATTGCTTTTTGGCAAAAATGAAATTTCAATGGCAAAAGCCAACAAAATGAAGGACAATTCGAGCACGTGACCTGCCAATTACTTTCCTGCCAGAAACTTTGCCTTTTTGGAACCACATATCTCCTCCTCTCTGACCAATCAATCCCTTCAGTCTAATCACCGAATTTTAAATCCAGTTTTCTAATTAATTGCATACATTCCCTCCTTCGAAAAACCAGTCTTTTTATGGAGATTTGGAGGTTTATACAATGTTTTGTATTGCATTTACGCCTTTTTTTTTTTAAAAGTGCTGTTCTTAAACGTGTTCTTAATTTAATAGTTTTTAAATGCTTTTCCTTTATTTTGTTTCTTTTCTTAGAGAAAAAGTATGATTCTTTAACTATCAGTGGAACAAAACTCCAGCTAATATCACAGTTAATATTTTTAGAATTTATGGCTAAGTAATGCGCACTAGCATTTATAATTCTTTTAATATGCAGCATTTGATAATTTTCAGCAACACCCAGAAGAGCCTGTCAATCTTCAATCACCAAACCGAACTCAGCAAGATTAGTATTGTTAGACGCCAGCTGATCTACTACAGGTTTTGACTCAGTTTCCACGATAACACACCTCATATTCAATGATATCAGCTCTTGCAGCACCTCCTTCAATACCAATGCCTCTCCTGTTGCTGAATTGAATACCCCATCTAAGAGTCCGACTTCCACACCATATAATTGTCCCGTTATGATCCCTAAGAATATATCCTGCTCCCATTACAGGGATGTCCTAAGAACATTGTATCAATGTTGCATTTTAACTTCCCTAGTGTTGGTTTCTCCCATCGTGAAACAAGAGAATGATTGACAAAGGATCCATTTCGACGCACAGGAGCTGCTTTCTACTGGTTTAAATAATCAATTCCCCTCTTTATTGCACCTGATACCGTCACCATTTTGTTATGTCATAGCTTCTCATTGTTCTGATTCCATAAGGACCAAATAATTGCAGCAGCTTGTTCGATCTTCTCCTCGTCCAATATAGCAAACAAACTAAAGAACCACTGCTCAGAGTTGATCATGCCGACATGTAACTGCGAATGGATATTGAAAAAAGACATGTTCTCTAGATTCCCTTACCTCTTCACAAACAACACAGATATTAAGAACTTCCATTCCCTTTTCAATTAATCTAATGGAAGTTGGAATGCAATGTTGACACACTTGCCAAAAGAAACGTTTAATCCTTATAGGGATCTTTAAATTTCATAATTTACGTCAATCTCCATCTATGTGATCTCCTAGATCAGGCATGTTGATGTCAATGGCAGCGTGATGGCCAGATTTACACAAGTAAACACATGTTTTAATATGGTGTCAGATGATGTTATCCTCTACTTGTCTTGTTGATAAGAGATGCTTAGGATGACAATGACATCTACTGGAGAAAACAATTTCTCTACCAAAATTTCATCCCAACAAGCTATCCTTTCAGTCATCAAATCACATACTTGCAGCGATTCAAGCCCTTTAATCATAGGTGTTTCCAATAATATGCTAGGATCCGTAAAAAACCATGAATCCTTCCACATATTCACATTCGCGCCTTTGCCAATACACCATTTATAACCCCTTGTAACATTTTGAGAACTAAGAATGCTACGCCAAACAAAGCTCGGTCCATGCCTTAATTTGGCATTTAAAAATCCCGTTTTGGATAGTATACAACTTTGATGACCCGACTCACCAACAAAAGTGTGGTTTAGCTACTAACTCCCATCCTAGTTTGCCAAGTAAAGCCAAGTTAAAATTGTGTAGATGTTGAAAGTCAATGCCCCCGTCTTTTTTTCAAATACATAGTCTTTCCCACCTTGTTATACCATGCCATCATCCACTCCCCCACCAAAAGTTGTCCATCATTCATTGCAACTCATTGCATAATGTTAATGAGATAAGAAAGACTCTCATACTGTAAGTTAGAAGTGCTTGGGCAATTGAAGTTATCATAATTATCTTGCCTGCTTTAGATAACATGTGATTCTTTCATCCATGAATCCATTTCCACATTCTACCCCTAATAAAAGAAAATACAACTCTCTTATTCCTTCTAATGAGTGATGTCAAACCCAAATACCTCTCATGGTTTAATGGAGAGTGAACACCTAATACATCTGATATGTCTTGCCTGCATTCATTTCTGACATTTCTACTAAAAAATATGCTCGACTTCTGAAAATTAATGGCTTAGCCCGAGGATGCTTCATACTAATGTAGCAGATGTTTGACAACTGTGTCTTCATGTGCATTTGCTATGAAGAACAAGAAGCTATCATTTGCAAACAACAAGTGGGAAACCAGTGGAGTTATTTGACTGACTTTGTATCCATATACCTTTCTACATGCTTTTGCATTCCCAAAAAAAAAAAAAAAAAACCTGTAAAACCTTCACTGCACAAGATAAATAAATATGAGGAAAAAGGATCCCCTTGAAGGTTTTATTGGTCCCAATTCTGTGATATTAAAACATATAGAATACAAAACAGACTTCACACAGAGCATCACCAACTCTACCCATTCAGAAGCAAAACCTAATTTTAACATAATTTCCTTTAAATACTCATAGTTGATCCTGTCATAGGCCTTACTAATATCAATCTTCAATGCCGCCCAGCCTTTCCTGCCCCTCTTCATGAAATGTATTGATTCATGAGTGATCACCATATTATCGGTAATAGATCTGTCAGGGACAAATGTTGTTTATGTAGGTGAAGTAATATTCGTTAAGATATTCCTTATCTGATTTGTTAGCAATTTTACGATGATCTTATACAACATAAAGCAATCAGACGAAGGTTCTTTATTGATTGCGTTTTTTCAACCTTCAAGATAAGAACCATTAGGGTCTCCACTAATGATGGTGAAAATGTATTGCTAGCTAACCAACACTAACAAACATTAGATATGTATGCTCCAATAAAATTCCAAAACTATTGATAAGATTTTAGGTTCAACCCATCTAAACAAGGAGATTTGTTTAGACCCATTTGAAATATAGATCTCTTAAATTCTTCATCCTGAAATGGTACTAGCAAAATGTTATTCATGGAAGTTGATACGCATAGATGAACAGAGTTAATAACTTCATTAACCAAGTTAGGACTTGCATTGAACATTTGGATGGAGTAATCAATCACAACATCTTGCATACCCTTTTTCGTCCTCGATTGTCACCCCTCTTTCATCAATCAATTTCATAACTCTATTCCTTTGTTTTCTCGAGGTAGTTGCAGTGTGAAAATAACAAGTTTTAGAATCCTCTTCTTGTAACCAAAACTGTTTAGCACATTGTTTCTAGTTGGCTTCTTCTTGTGCTAGTAATTGGGCTAACTTCCCACGATAATTAGAGTAGGACTGTAATGATGCATATCCTGCAATGGTCTTAAGGTGTTGAGATGAGTATAACAATCCTGAATCTCATCTTTAAATTGCAGTGATAAATTCTCAAGGTGTTTATATTTGAATTGTATCACAAGCCAAAACCCTTCACCCTTACAGATTTTCTTCCATCTCTTAAGAGGCTGCCTGATATCAATATGGACTCGAATTCACATAAAGTCCCTCTAGATTCCACTGTTATTATTTAAGTCATAATCCAAAACCAAGCCAATAAAATTCCCCACTTGCTGTCCAATAGCCATGGACATGCAATCTACTGGTATATCATGAATTCGGACCTAAAATTCAACATTATTAATCGATGGTTGATTCAGGACTTCACCCTCCTTCAACTGATGCAAGAGAAATAATTGGTTATCAAACATCCATGGAGCCCCATCAAGGACTCTGTTCATATCCACTTGGTGGAAAAAAATGGAAAAGATATTTGCCTACATTGAGTTCCCTTATGGACATCCCTTTCCCCGTTTCCCGGGACGTCATAGGCTTGCCACCTTGTTTTTCATGGCATTAAAGTTAATCCTTCTATCTATGAGAAAATGGCCTACTAAACACAAATTGAGTGATTGCAGCTCTGAGATCGAATCTTTAACCTCCATAACAAGTTCCTCATCTTCATCCTTCAAAAACGACAGATTCTCAAAACATGCTTTCATTACATAACAATATGAAATAACTAACACACCCTTGCCACTAAAGCAAGACTACACCCTTGCCACGTGAGCAAGATTAGCAAGACCGTGAAGATTGTTCTAAATGATTTCCTTTATATACATACTTATATATATTTAAAACAAAATTTAATAAAAAATATATATCACACCCCAAACTCGATAACTCCAATAGCAATCTGATAATTTAAAAGTTTTGAATACATAATTGATATTTAAAATATTTTTTTTAAATGCATCAAATTGAAATGGATATAAAAAGGACCAATGAAATAGAAAGAAAAGCTTGAACTTAATCGATGTATAAACTGATTTAAAAATATCCTAATTGTTAAATAAATAAAAAAACTTTTATGACCGAACCTAACTTGAAGTAAAGAGATATAGTTAAAGGAAAAAAAAAAAGAGAGAACTGGCAGCAAGCATTACTTTACTTATTACTGGGTGGGATTCTTTTTATTTATTTTTTTGTACCAGTAATGTTGTTCTTTTCATAAGACAAATCAATTACAGGTGTTTTTTTACATCTGTATCTGTGTCCAATTTGGCATTTAGCTTTGGCCTTTGTTTTTTTGGCTGCATCTCCCTCTCTCTCTCTCTCTCTCTCTGACAGTCACTGTAATTTATGGGAGTAACATTGATTTTTTTTCTGTTTGAAAATAATTGTGGCATAGATTGCTTGCTTGCTTGCTTGTGAAGTTGTTCTGTGTTAAAAGGAAGAAGAAGATAATGCTAGTGAAATTACATAGTAGTCAACTGAACAGGGCAAGGCTAGAAGAAACCAAAAATATACCAACATGGAATTTGTGGGGATCAACCAAAACTTAAAACCCGCATTCTCAGATCTCTAGGATCTCAGAATTTCAGGCTTCACTATTATCTTTGCTTGTTTCTCGAGAAAATTCTTTTCTGAGCTGGGTGTCATGTAAGTAAGGAAGTGATTTTGGTTTCATCTGGGAGTTAGTTCAAAGTGAGAGTTGCTAAAAGGGACCATTTTGTTGCTGGAAATACTGGGCTTTTGCTTTATTATTTTGTGTTTCTGATTCTTAAAACAAAAGGTGTTTTCTTTTTCTTTTATTTGGATAACAGAACAAGTCCATTTTAGCAGAATATGGCTTTTGGGGTTGGTGGAGAAGCTCGTTTTGATAAGAAAAGAGTAGTTGGAGTTTTGCACAGTGAATGAAGTGAGGGTAAGAAAGTATCCATGGAAAGTAGGAGGAGTTTCAGGTTGTGCAGAGTGGTATTTCTGGTTTTGGCATTGATTGAGGTTTCTACTGCTACACTTTCTCCTGCTGGTATAAACTATGAAGGTTAGTCCACAACGTTCTCATGAGATCTTCTCTTGCTCATTATAGTTTCTGTCCACAGAAAAGTAGCTTGTTGCAATAGATGGTTCTTCATTTGTGGAGAAGCTCACAGTGATGATTTTTGTTTCTTATTTTAATTGAAAATTGAGCAGTGGTAGCTTTGGTGGCCATAAAAACTGCTTTACGCGACCCATATAATGTTCTGGATAATTGGGATATCAATTCTGTTGATCCTTGTAGCTGGAGGATGGTTACTTGCTCCCCAGATGGATATGTTTCTGCTTTGTAAGTAGCTTCTTTTTATTCTTACACACACACACACACTTCCTATACATTTTATGTGCCAGGAAATGACCTAGAAAATGCATCATAGTTCATTTACTTTCAGTATGGACCATACCATTAAGTGAATGTATTTTTTTCTTATATTTTTAAACAGGGGACTCCCCAGTCAAAGCTTGTCTGGGACTTTATCTCCGTCCATCGGCAACCTCACTAACCTGCAATCAGTGTAAGTTCTAATCTAACCTTCAGTTTTTTTCTGAGTGGTGAATGTGCACTTTGTTTACTGTTTGGAGTTTTCTCAAAAGTAATGAAAATTTCTCGTTGCTGATTTCTGATAGCATAATTCCAGAGTAATATCATTGAAATGCAATTCATACTTGCATAAATGTGTAGGTTGCTGCAGAATAATGTCATTTCAGGTCCTATACCTGCTGCAATTGGCAAGCTGGAGAAGCTTCTTACACTTGATCTCTCGAACAATACATTTAGTGGAGAAATGCCCACCTCTTTGGGGAACCTCAAGAACCTGAATTACCTGTGAGTGTCAAATTTGATAATTACTTTGGTTTCTTCAGCAGATGCCTGCATGCTTTGAATATTGTTTTATTTAGGATCTATGCATATTGTTACCTCTCTTATGTTGTCTTCTGGGAACATCAGGCGATTAAATAACAACAGCCTTACTGGACCCTGCCCCGAGTCTCTGTCCAAGCTCAATGGCCTCACACTTGTGTATGTCCTTGAACCTATGCAACCCGCATATTGCTGTTTGGCTGCAATATGAACATTTCTCTAAAATTAGCTCATTTAATGATTATTGTTAATTTTGTGAACATACTTATTCACCATTGTAATTATGTTATGCTTTCAGGGATCTTTCATTTAACAATCTGAGCGGTTCCTTACCAAAAGTATCAGCAAGAACTTTCAAGTGAGATATTGTTTAGCTGGCTTTGAAAGATGCTTGCTCCTTGTACTAGTTACAATTTTTATTACTTAATTGGAAATCTCAAGCTCTTTTTTCATTTCAGAGTAACGGGTAACCCATTGATTTGTGGACCTAAGGCCAGTGACAACTGTTCTGCTGTCTTTCCAGAGCCTCTTTCTCTCCCGCCTAATGGTCTGAATTTTGCCTATCATGTACTTGAATATTTTGTTTGTTGGTTTTTTTTTGTTATCTCCACAAAAATAGATCATATATATTTCTTTTCTGCTCTTTGGATTCATAGGTCAATCAGACTCTAGAACAAACAGTCATCGTGTGGCTATTGCTTTTGGGGCAAGCTTTGGCGCTGCTTTTTCCATCATAATAATTATTGGTTTACTTGTTTGGTGGCGATGCAGACACAACCAGCAAATTTTCTTTGATGTCAATGGTTAGTTTATACTTCGTTTTTCCTTTCTTTAGTGATCTTCTTACTTGATAGCTTTCCTTTGGTGGTTCTATGAATGCATGGAACAAAGTTACCGAATAAGTTCTTATTAACCTAACCTCTGTCATTATGGAAAAGTGAGTTGTGGAATTATATGGTCAAAGTCATACCGTGTTGCTTTCAACTCATTATAATGGCTTCAGCTATGTGGTTTTGTACTAATTGTCCGAGAAAGAAATACAATAAATATCATCCCTTAAAATTTGATTGTTATACACTATTAGCAGCATCACTTCCACCACTAATGACATTATACTTGAACTCAGGACAACTTGATTGTAACACATTGTATATAACATTACTTCCACCCCAAAATTGTATCTGAACTAATAGGATGAACTACCTGCTTGTATTTGTTATGTCTTGCTGCATTGTTTGAAAGTGCGGCTTTGATTTAGTCAAGGCTACACAAAAATCAGGTCTAGTGAAGGAGAATTTGGATACTCTAGCGGTTTCAATCCCAAGAGTTTTACTATTGCACCAGTAACGACACCTTTTGCAGTTTCAAACAATTATAAAATGCATAAAATATTTTACATCCTGATTTTATTGTATTTGTTTCTTGTAAATAAATAAATATTTACAGAAAACTAGTCAATATAAAATATTTTACAGTCAGCCCTTAAATTTAGTTCGAAAAATATTTTTAGCTCATATTTTTCAAATAATTATAAGTTTAGGGGGCATTTGGTTTGCTTAAAATATTTTACATGAATAAGTTTTCCTGATTTTTCTCTATTTGTTTTTCGTAAAATATTTTACAATCAATTCTTAAACTTAGTTTATTTCTTGAAAAATATTTTCAGTTTATAAAGTCCTATAAAATATTTTATGGATACTAATCTATTAACAATATCATCTAATTATTTCGACCACCACTACCTTGCTATCTCCACCACCATCACCACTACTAACATAACCATCACCACTATCTCATTACCACAACACATTATTATCATTTTTACTATAATCATATTTTTCAAACCATTACGTATCAAACATCATAAAATGTTTTTCATATAAAACGTTTTACAGTTAAATATTTTACGTAGAAAACATGCTCCTATTCTCAATTTGCATATAATATTCTCAAAGTTTTAACTTGTACCCTTATGGTTGCCCTTGAGGTTGCAGCTAAGCAACTTTACCATTGCACCATGCAATGAAACTTTCTTAGCTACATTTTTTAATACTTCTGTATTATTTCAATTTTCAATTGATCTTGTTTTATTTATTCATTTTGTTTATGATTTTACTCCTGTTCCTGCATTTTCTATTATACCTGGATTCTCAACTATGTGTTGCTTGTCAGAGCAATATGACCCAGAGGTGTGCTTGGGCCATTTGAGAAGGTATACGTTTAAGGAGCTTCGCTCTGCTACTGATCATTTCAGTTCAAAGAATATTCTTGGGAGAGGTGGATTTGGTATCGTGTACAAGGGATGCTTGAATGATGGAACTCTGGTTGCTGTCAAAAGGCTAAAAGACTATAACATTGCTGGTGGTGAAATCCAATTCCAGACAGAAGTAGAAACAATAAGTTTGGCTATTCATCGAAATCTTCTGAGGCTCTCTGGGTTCTGCACGACTGAGAATGAAAGGCTTCTCGTTTACCCCTACATGCCGAATGGGAGTGTAGCATCTCAATTAAGAGGTCAGTAAAAATGAACTCTTAAGTGTTTAGTAATCATTGCACAATTTTTATTTTGTTTAAAGAATTAAACTTGCATGTGGGTGAGCTTATAAACCCAAATGTGGTGATGAACCGTATAGCAAGTTTACGCATAAAGAATCTACTGAAAGAAAGGGGGCATCCTCACCATTGCCATGCCACTACTTTTGTGACAATCCTTCAAACACTGACATCATATGCCTACTTCATCAGTGGGCACTACCAAAGTAACACCATGGATGCACGAGCAACTGAGGTGACTCTAAGAACCTGTGATCACCTAAGAACCTGTGAAACCTCTGCCATCATCACTACCTATCTACACAGTCACTGCCACAATTAAAAACATGCTCTTCCCCAGGTGCCAAGTATCTGATTGCACCACCATGGTGCTGACCAATGTGCCATGATTTTCTAGCTTGTGGCAGCATATCTTTTCCTAACCGAATCTCTAGCATTCACCCCCTGACAGAGACATGACTATACATAAAAAACTTGGCCAAAATGAATTTAAATATAGCCCTAGTCTGATATTGTCTGCTCAAGTTTAGTCTCATTGGTTGTGGATTCTATCTTTAGATCATATTCATGGCCGAGCAGCATTGGACTGGGCAAGAAGAAAGAGGATAGCTCTGGGTACAGCTAGAGGGCTCCTATACTTGCATGAGCAATGCGACCCCAAAATTATTCACCGCGACGTCAAAGCAGCCAACATTTTGTTGGACGAGGACTTTGAGGCAGTAGTTGGAGATTTTGGGCTGGCAAAGCTTTTGGATCACAGAGATTCCCATGTGACCACAGCTGTTCGTGGCACCGTTGGTCATATTGCTCCGGAGTATTTATCAACAGGTCAGTCATCAGAAAAGACTGATGTGTTTGGGTTTGGGATCTTGCTTCTTGAGCTAGTCACAGGTCAGAAGGCATTAGATTTTGGAAGGGCAGCAAACCAGAAAGGTGTCATGCTTGATTGGGTACACTCTTTCTCTTTCTCTCTCTCTCTCTATCTCCCTGCTTGCCCCCTCCCTCTCCTAGTAGCTTTTGAACCATGAATAAATAATTGAATGATAACATGATGAACTCAGCATTTATATTGTAGACTTTTGTCATCTGGGACACTTCGAAGTGGAGTGTCTTGAGATTGCACATTCCACATTTCCACCTACTTGTGCAACAGCTTGTTAGAACTCTATATCTGCTCCTGATGGTGCATCAGGTGTTTCCTACAACATTATCAGGAAAAAAATGCATAGTCAGCTTCATTTGTTGGCAGTTAAGATAGAATTCTATATTACAGAGATTCCAAGCATAGAGTTAAAACATATTGATCCAATATCGTTCTGAATTCAGATAATCAACACCACCTCATCTTTGCTTCTTTTTTTTTTTTCCAGGTGAAGAAGCTCCATCATGAAAGAAAGCTAAATCTCATGGTGGATAAGGATCTGAGAGGCAATTTTGACAGAATTGAATTAGAAGAAATGGTCCAGGTTGCTCTTTTATGCACGCAATTTAATCCTTCTCACCGTCCAAAGATGTCTGAAGTACTAAAGATGTTAGAAGGTGATGGTTTAGCTGAGAAATGGGAAGCCTCACAAAGGGTCGAGACCCCAAGGTTTAGATCATGTGAAAACCCTCCTCAAAGATATTCAGATTATATAGAAGAATCTTCACTGGTGGTAGAAGCCATGGAGCTTTCTGGTCCTCGGTGATAATCTTTTCACACTCACTTCTACACCTCCTTGCCTGATCAAACATTAAGTTGCAGAACTTTGATGATGAAAATTATGTCATTGTTAATAGTGGTTGAATGCATGTATTCATCTGTAAAAAGCAAAAAGAAAGTCATGTATAAACAAACATCTCGGTTCTTTGTTGGAAAGCCAGTTTGAGTTGATTGCTCCCAGCTGAGATCCCTTGCAAATCTTGGATCATAGAGACTTGTATTTAATTTAGTCTGTGCTGCCATTTTGTCTCAGCAGCCAGAAATGTGAGAAATACATCCACCAGCACAGCCTTCATGTACTAGGAGGGTCCACAAACCAAATGGGCTGCAACCCGGCTCCCTGCA
>Ga0325414_1004448_pt1 | contig 14684 bp, 16 predicted proteins | sample PopdelMetagenome_8_FD_206183 | JGI IMG/M metagenome (GOLD analysis project Ga0325414, IMG submission 206183) | Populus deltoides microbial communities from Bellville, Georgia, United States - Leaf-PdKOR-R3 | ecosystem: Host-associated > Plants > Phyllosphere > Phylloplane/Leaf | place: USA...
AGAGAAAGTGTAATGATATTTTAGAGAGATAGACTTTGAAAATATATATGCTAAAAATATTGATAATTAAGAGATTATGAATATTTTTTCTGAAGTTCTCACGGTGTATTTATAACTCATGAGTCTTATGCTTTTGTGAAGAGAAGGGTATAGAGTGTAATTTTACCCTTGTGATATTTTGTGTTGTATTCTACTCAAAATAACACGTATTGGATCAGTATAAAATACCAAGGGACTCGCATGGGGTCCCAAATTTTTTTTTTCTAGTGGGCTCGCAAGGTGCCGGAGCCCATTAGAGGTGAAAATGGGTCCAGACACATAATTTGGACCTAAACACGCTGGGCTTGGGCATGACAACCCGAGCCCACCAGAGGTGAAAATAGGTCAGAGAGCATTACCTGGACCCAAACACACTAGGCTCGGCATAACTGCTCGAGCCCACGACGGGTAAAAGTGGGCCCAGATGCACTATCTGGATCCAAACTTGCTGGGCTCCAGCTTGACAGCTCGAGCCTACGAGAGGTGAAAGTGGGTGCGGGCATGCTGCATGGACCCAAACATGCTGGACTTGAGCTTATTAAAGGTGAGAAATGGGTCTAGGCGTATTGCTTGAACCCAAGTATGTTGGGCTTAGGGTGCGTTCTCGAGATTGAGCCCACGGGGGTGCTAGGTATGTCATGCCCACACTAGGTAGACGCCCAACAAAGCGTGTGCCTTGCATGGGCTCCGGTTTATTGCCCGAGCCCATGCCCTCTAGGGAGTTAAGCTTGGGCCCAAGCTTATTGGGTGCTTGTCTCGGGCCACCATGCTTGAGCCTTTTCTCTTTTGACCCCCTGTTGTATTTTAGGCTGGAGATACCAAGTCCAAGCCCAAGGGGTGTTCTTGTTAGGTTTGTTTTAGTGGAATTTTCTGGGTCTATTTTGGGTCCATTTTATTTGGACCCATCACAATCCCCCAAGTCTTTGTGGTTGTATCATCCCAAGTCTTTGTGGTATTAATCCATAAAAACATGTAAAAATACCTAGTTACATTGACGAGTTCATCGAATTTTCTTCATATAAAAAGAGGGGTTGAAAACCCGGGTAATAAACCGGAGAGCCCATGTGTAGGGGTGTGCACCATGCTTGAAAAAATTTCTAAGTATGTAGAGGGGAACCATGAAGGAACCCATACTTAGAAAAAAAATTAAGAGGGCGAGGTAAGCGATAACAGACTCCATACTTAGAATTTTTTTTAAAGAGTTGAGGGGAACATATAGAGGGTGGTGGAAACCCATGAAGGGTGATCCTTGGTGATATCTATACTCGGAAATATTTCTAAAGGGCAGAAGGGACAGATTCATAGAGGGTGGTTTTATTGCACTAGAAAAACCAGGTCCATCCCTTGAAAGGTGGTCGCACTGGAGTGTGAAGGGTATGCTACCTCACTAGATGACATGAGGCATAAAACCCTTAATTGAAGAAAAATCTCATTAAAGAGTGAGAGGTTTGTAGCCTTCTTGATGGTGGCGTGGGGGGTATGAGAGCCCTTTAAAGGTCTGTAACCTCCTTTGTGATGGTGTGAAGGCTTGGAAGCCCCTCACTGAAGAATGGTCAGTGGTGTGTGAGAGATATATGACCTCTCTAGAATGATATGAGACATGAAAGCCTCCCACTAAAGAGTGCTGCCAGTCCGATACTGTACTGGAGAGGTGTGAGATCCAAGATCAACCCCTAACGAATTGGCGAGAGGCCCCTAAGCATCACTTGAAGAATGAGGATCCTAGATAAACCCTTGATAAAATGGTGAGAGGCCCCTAGGCATCACCTAAAGAATGGGGGATCTCGAATCAATCCCTGGTGAATTGTTGAGAGGCCTCTAGGCATCATTTGGAGAATGAGGATCCTAGATAAACTCCTGGCTAGTTGGTGAGAGGCCTCTAGGCATCACCGAGGAAATGGAGGATCCTGGATCAACCCTTGACGAATTGGTGAGAGACCCCTAGGCATCACCTGGAGAATAGGGATCCCAAATCAACTCCTAATGAATTGGTGAGAGGCCCCTAGGCATCTCCTGAAGAATGAGGATCCTAGATCAACCCCTGGTGATTGTGGGGATATTGATTTAGGGAGACCAAATCAATTCTCTTCAAGGAGAGTGGCCAAAAGCCCTCACTTGAGATCTGTAGTTAGGGAATGTATGTTAATGATATATTATTTTTATTTAAAAAATAAACTTATATTCTCATTGAAGATTATACATATAAGGTGATTCGTTGAGATTCAAGGAGCCCGAAGAGTTTGGTATGAAATAACAAGATTGGTAACTAAGGTCCATCCTATGGTAATTGAGAGAGCGTGTCTGGAGTACAAACTATATACGCGGGTATCGCATTAACACGAGCGACCCGTAAAGGGACCTGTATGAAGGCAAAATACTCTTCTGAAAGTCATTTTACCCAAACTTTTATGAGTAGTGTAACGAGCTATGGACACTGTGAGAGACTAATGGTGATGGTGATGGGCTTAAGTGTGTTACCAAAGTTGCAAAGACTTGTTGGGGTGGAAAGGTTTGATTTTGACCTTGAGTTGCCAATACTGTTTAGGTGAGAAATTGCACTTGACTTGTGAGTTGTTGAAGGTCTGGTTGGGTAGAAGTGTTTGTGATAACAAGTAAATTTACATTACATCCTAACCTATGTGTGTCTTAATTGTGTGCCATGGAATAGCCTAAAAATGTCAAAAATAAGTTTTAGAAACTGATGGTTTTTTGATCAATTTCCCACAGACAGAGCCATTAATGATGTCCCAAAAAATTCAAGTAGCCTAGGAATAAGGCTTTCAGGTTGGATAACCGGTTAATTAATTGGTCCTAGAAGTCTCATCTATTTTCCCTAGCCAAAGGTGGTTGATAGCTTATACTTAGTGCTTGGTAGGTCAAGGTGGCTTGTGGCTAGTACCTGTAAAAGGTCCCCTTTGATGAAGGTTGGGACTCTTCGATGGTAAAGTCAGTAACTTTATAGAGAGAGAAAATGTAATGATATTTTAAAGAGATAGACTCTAAAAATATACATGTTAAAAATGTTGAGAATGAAGAGATTGTGAACCTTTGTTGTGAAGGTCTTACGGTGTATTTATAGCCCATGAGTCTTGTCCTTTTACAAAGAGAAGGGTATGTAGTGTAATTTTCACCTTGCGATATTTTGAGTTGTAATCTACTCAAAATAATACGTATTGGATCGGTATAAAATACCGAAAGACCTATATAGGGTCCAAGAAAAAATCCCTTGTGAGTGTTGGGCTCAAACAAGGTGCCTAAGGCCACGAGAGGTGAAAGTGAGTCCTGGAGTGCTGTCTGGACCCAAACACATTGGGCTCGGGTGTGATAGCTTGAGCCCACGAGAGGTGGAAATGGGTCCGGACGGGCTATGTGGACCTAAACACGCTGGCTCTGGTATATTAAAGGTGAGAAATAGATTTAGGTGTGCTACGTGGACTAAAGTATGTTGGGCTCGAACGTGGAAGCCCGAGCCTACATGGGTGCTGGGGTGCACTCTCATGCTGGGCGTGCACCCTGTATGAGCACGGGCAACAACCTGATCGTAAGCTCTTTGGATGTTGGGTTCGAGCTATTATGGCCGAGTCCATTCCTTAGACTTGATATAATTTGTATAAAGAGTATTCTTGTTGAGCCTATTTTGAGAGAATTTTTTGAGTTTATTTTAAAATGTTTTTTGAATTCATTTTATTTCAATCCATCCTAAACCGTTAAAAATATATTTTTGATTAGAGATGGAGTCAGATGAGGAGATGAGGAGGCACAAATAATTTAACCAATTGTAAGAGGAGGGCCTTGATCCGGTAAGTGGGGAGAGGCTGCCATTTCCTGGCAAACGGTTTTGGCCCATTTCCTATATAAATGTTGGAGCCAGGACTCAGGAGGTCAATTTGTTTTTCTCTCAAGTTATCAACAAAATTGTAAATCACATCCAACCAACCATAATGGAGCCGTAGTCTCAATATGATATATATCCTTGTCATCAAATAAAAAAAAGAGAAAGTAGCCATACCATTATAGGTCCACAATTGAAAAGAAAACCCGGAGATGTAAATGGATCTTCACAAAACAAAATACTAAATATTGTGTTCTTTCAGGCCATTTAAGCAAAGGGTAGAAGTCACCATAGTAGTGCCTTGACTCTGCCTTCTTCTACCTACCTAGGCAGCGCGCATCTTATTTAGTGCCTGCACACATGAATGGAGCGACAAAACCAGTTACCTCACAAGCCCTAAATTAAGGATGCCCCAAGATGTCTGCGGCCATGACTTCTCTTTAGCTTTCATCAACAAGACCCTGGCCCAAGCAATCCATCCTTCCCAAGACATCCTCTTATCCCAAGGACTACCCCACTCTAACAAGAGTGTGACCCCTCTCTCAGCTTCTTTCTCGGCCTCCTCAAACCTCCCTTTTGTCAAATAAAGTTGACCCAAGACCACATGAGGCTCACCAACAAAAGGGTTCTTCTCAATGCTGCTCAACAACAGCTCCTCAGCCCTCTCCAGCCCTCCCTTGGAGGTATCACAAACAGCTTCCCAATACAAGTCCCTTGCCACTACCTGCTCTCTTGCATCCAAAACTTGAGTACAATTCTCAAAAACTGGTGCCAACACAAGCTCTATATCTTCATCTCTCTCTCTGTCAACTTCAAAACCACCAGCCCTCTTCCTCTCTTCAATAAAAATCTCTTCCTCTCTCACAATCAAAGAGTAAATTGCACCCATCCTTGATATTGAATTGATCCATAGCCCTGGCTTGCCATCTCCAGGCCACAAAGCACCAAAATTATTCCCTAGAAACTCAAGACGACCATCAAAGTTTTCAAACAACAAATCTTGAAAACCAAAAAGTTGATCACTAAAATCAGCCATGGTCATCAAGAGAAAAACACCCACCATTCTTCTGGTCACCAAAACATCTTCTCCACTCTTTATATGCTTCACTGTTATCCCACTGGCAGGCAAAAGAGAAGCCAGTTTCTTCCTCCAAGACTCCTCTCCATTGAACAAACCCTTATCTTCTGCATTCCTCAGTGACAACTCAGAAGCTTTAAGGTGTTCAACAAGTTCTATATCAGAATACTTGAACAACAGATCATCATGGATCAATGATTGGCGAGGGACAATACAAAACAAGTGAATCAACCTTTCAGCAGCCTCACCAACATGGTTGCGAACAACATCTCGACCGGTGTTAGGATCAAAGATAGCAAGATTGACATAAGAATTGGAATAGGCAGAATGGAAAAGGCCACAGAGACAGACAGAGTCAGGGGCTTTCCATATCTTGAGAATACGGTAAATTTCAACTAGGTGATCAAGAAAGCTGCCATGTTTGTGCCAGCATTCACCAGCACCAACAGAACGTAACACAGAAATGAGGGAAGGCAAGTTCTTGTCAATGGATTCTAGCTCTCCTCTAAGGAAAGGACGAGCTGAGGCCAAAAGGGTTTGCAGGTAGTTGGTTTCTTGGGAATCTTGACATGGTGAGACAGTGAAGGATGAGGGCATGGTTTAGATGTTGAGTGAGCTACAGGAGCGTGAAGTGGATGGAGAGGAGGATTTTGCTAAAAAAGAAGATATGGGGGGTGGGAAGTAGCAGAGGCGTGAAGGGTTCTGATTCTCTTAATGTATCAAAATGGCAGATCAGATCAGTTGGAAGGGATAAGGACTGTTTTGTCGTGGGAGGGAGTTGAGATCACTTACGACTCTAATAACTAATAAGAAAGACAGGAAGTGGTGCTGCGTTTAGGTTCCTTTCTCTCAATTATTATTAGCTAAATACTCTTAAAAGAATTAGGTTACTTATTTATTTAAACCCTACTAAATATATTTATTTAATCATTTTGTCAATAGTTATTTGGTGCCCTTACAAAAATCCAAGTGGGAGAGAAGGTTTTAAACAAAATAAATTAATGGGGATGGCATCTTATCCTCGTGTTTATTTTTATTTTTAAATGAGGAGCGGATCACGTGTCATCGATTATTCGCTTGTAAAAAAATAAATAAAAAAAAGTTACAGCCAGGCTCCAAGTGCGGCCCAAGCATGCCTCACTTGCTATTGATCGCATTACGTGTAGTTGATTTCAATGATAAATCTCCAATGATAATAAAACTGCCAGTCAGTGTCAAGGAAAGAAAAAATAAACATTGTTTTTGGAAGAGTCGGCACCAATAATTCCTTGCATGAAGCAGGCCTTCAGCTTCTAGGTGTGGTTCATTAGGCTTCAGAGGCTAGAGCTAAGTTCAGGAATCATATCTAGTGCTTTCAAAATGAAAGCATATACGAATGCTTGTTCTTGAAGCTTCTCAAATCTGCACCAAACAAAATATAACATCTTAACAGATTAGCTAAAAAGTCACCCCTATATTTTAAAAGACAAGGAAAAACGAAGAAATCTCGTATTTATGGTTTCAAGATAAAGATAGTATAGAGGTCATGAAAACTCTTAGTTATGCAATCCTTAACAGCACAAATCAGGTCTTCTAACATCATCCTCAATGCAACTTACTCTCTTGCTCAAGTTCCTCTTCACAGTTTGGAATCGTGGAATGAAATGAGTAACTTTAGACAGAGCAGAAAACATTACCTTCCTGACTTCGATGAATGTCCAGCACCAAATTCACATTTCAGCAGTAGTATGTTACTGTCAGTTTTGGTCTCCCTTAGCTTTGCCACAAACTTGGCAGGTTCCGAGTACAGAACGCGAGGATCTGTTGTAACATGCCAAAATATAGATCAAATGCTAAAAGAAGGATTACAACCATTAGACGTTGAAAATATCATAAAGGATCAATGTGATTGCTTGGTTGATGATGTGAGCAACCCAATTTTTGAACATCTAAAGAAACTTTAAAAATTTGCAATGCTGTTTAAATATTAGATGTCTATCCCTGAAAGACTGGTCGAAGATTACCAATTAGCAAATGCATTATAGCGCAAGGTCTTCAGAAAAGTTCAAAGTTTTTTGAGCACAATGGTTCCTCTAATATACATAAATAAGGTTGCATAATTTTAGTTGTTTGAGCCTGTTAGAATTCTTCTATTTTAATCACCATTAATAACTTTACTTCTTTAAAAAAGATATCACTAGGGTTTTGGTGCCTATTTAAGAGCATCTTTTAAATGTTTTATGCAGGCTTATTGATAATTGAATTGAAAATTGAAAATTGATATTTAACTTTGTTATCATCATTCTCTTCTTCATTTCTTCTCTCTGTTTATCCCTCTCATAATGCGACTTCTTTATTCTCTACTTTGTCTTTTATTTAATCCTTCTCTTATAAGGGATTCTGCTCCATCTATATTTGTTATTACCCTATTCTACATCACCTCCAGGGGATTAAGAGTGAGTTTTGAAGAAAATGTTTAACACGCTACAAATCTACGAGTCAGTACCAAGTACCCAGGTTTTCATTTCAAGTCCACACTCTCAATTGTTAGAGAATAATATAAATCATATCTTGAGACCTCACTTAACATCTTAAGCTATTGGGTTGAGATGGTTCTTTGACATGATATCAGAGCCTTGATGACCAAGTGATCACGAGTTCGAATCTCACCATCCCCATTTATTTGATAAAAATCAAGCACAAGGTAATATGAACTTTTGCAAGTTTTAAGCTCAAAATGCTTTCACTTGAGGGGGTGTGTTAGAGAATAATATAAATCATATCCTAGGACCTCACTTAACAGCTTAAGCTATTGGGTAGAGATGGTTCTTTGACATCAATGAGGCCTAATGCCTTGCTGATGAAGATGTAAAAATGAGCTTGATGGGCCACCTAACAAAATAATGGCAGTAACCAATGCCTTCTCTTTTTATTAAGAGTGCTACAAAAATTTGTACAAAGGACTTTCATTCCAAAGACTTCCAACAGAAAATTTTAAGCAAGAAATTCATTTATAGTGGACTCTGAATCAGCTTCAGCAGATAGTTAAGGTCAGATTTGCTGAGCCATGACAACAATCTCACCACTCATCCACCTGTCTATCCTAGAAAACTTCATGTGCATTAAGAACTTGTAATGGAAGATCTTAACTAACTAAAAGCAAACACTCACCATGCTACTAAAACTTGTACAAACAACTTTCATTCCAAAGACTTCCCTCTAACAATAGAAAATTTTAAGCAAGAAATTCATTTATAGTGGACTCTGAATCAGCTTCAGCAGATAGTTAAGGTCAGTTTTGATGAGCAATGAAAACAATCTCCCCACTCATCCACCTGTCTATCCTAAAAACCTTCATGTGCATTAAGAACTTGTAATGGAAGATCTTAACTAACTAAAAGAAAACACTCACCATGTAAGCCGGCTGTAACAAGAATATGAGGATAATTTTGAGCCTTAACCTGTGCAGAAAAAATCACAGGTCTTGGTCATTGAAAAATTAGATAAAGAATAATACTACAGGACTAGTATAAAGCTAGGCTGTTTTATCAAGTTGTGACAGTACATTCTGATTTCATGCGTACTGTGCTATTGATCATGAACATGAGGAACCAATTCATAGCTGAAAACTTACATTATCAACAGGAGAATATGACTTCATATAGTGGTAAAACTCCTCATTCCGAGGGTCTCCCCATTCCTACAGTAACCAAAGAAGTGATAAGCAATTAGCACCAAGCCACCAACACATATTATAGTTGCAGCAGGCAAACCATGAACATCTAATATATATCTATCTATATATAAATATATAAAAAAAGGATCTCAATTCCGAAGGACAAATTTGAACTCTCCATGAAATGCAGGACCTCAAATGTCAAGACATCATCATACATAGATGTTAATATATAGAATATATATTGGAGCCTGCTATTTCTATCACAAGCCACTAGGTTCAGAGGTGATCAAGTTGGATGGTCCACAGAACTAATGTTTATATACATATATGCGGATTAAGCACAAAATGAGAGGGAAAGAAAGGAGAAAGATATTATAGTTAATACAGGGCGTTATCCATATGTAGCTGCTTTATGCACATCATATGTTGTGGAAAGTATGATGGATGCACCGGGTCATCAAATCAGTGGAAAGTCACATTCCATATAAATGTATCCCATTGAAAGTCAATTTTAAAGGTAGATAAAGCTCAAATTTCAAGGGGAAAAAAGTTTACCTCCCACTCTGAAGTTGTAAGGGGGATAGTTGGATCAAGCATTGTCGTCAAAGCATCTACAAAAGGTACTCCGGCAAAAGCAACCTTAAACAAATCAGGCCTCATGTTAAGAACAGAACCCATAAGCAACCCCCCTGCACTCCTTCCTTCAATGCACAGTTTTTCCTTCGAACAGTACCTCTGTTCTATTAAATACTCCGCACAAGCAATAAAATCTGTGAAAGTATTCTTTTTCTTTAAGCACTTCCCATTCTCATACCACTGTCTTCCCATTTCACCACCTCCACGAATGTGAGCAATGGCAAATATAAAACCACGATCTAATATAGATAATCTTGATGCCTTGAACCAGGGATCTATGCATACCTACCCACAACAAAAGATTCTGTGATATCAAGCATTTCAAATGGAACTTTAAAACACAGGAGTGAAATCAGAAAAACTTAAGACTTTAGACTCCATAATGTAAAAGACACTGCATCCTAGTTAACATGCATGCAAACTTGAAAATTCCATGCAACTGGTGACTGATAAATTTAAAAAGAAGAGTGCATATTAGAGTTAAAGTGCAGCTGCTTCCTGCAAAAGCACTAAAGAGTACGACAGCCTCCACATCCTTTCCAATCAGGACCTCATCTTGGAAGAATCATAACTAGGTCACAATCTTTTCTAGTGACTCTAGTTATATATTGTTTACCAATAATTAAATAAGCAATAAGCAAATCAGAATATAGAAGAGCCAAAGACTTCTTAGCATCTTCATGCACACTTTTCATGAATGGCATCCTTTGAGTCTGAAGTGATTAAATAAACTATGACTTAAAACTTTCATGACTTGCACAGCCATAACTAAATCATGATGGAAGAAAAACTAGATGAATGTGGACATCACACTTGATTCTATCTTGAATTAAAAGTTGCCCACACTAAATAAATGACACAAGGATGTGTTGACGTCATATCTCACAATAATGCCCACTAAAAACCTTCATCTTCAAAAAGATTCACTTCAAATAAATTACACAAAAGCAAGCAAATCCGTGACAAATAAAAAGCAAAGAAACAACACTTTAAGGTAAGTAGCAACAACTTATTCAACTCTCATATTACCTCATATGAACCATATCCGTACAGAAGTAATGGATCAGATCCATCAAGGTTCACAAGATTCTTCCTATAGACAATTGACATAGGGACCTGAGTGCCATCAGAAGCAGGGGCCCATTTCCTTTCGGTAAAATACTCAGATGCATCAAAGCCTCCCAAGACCTTAGTACAATAGTGAACAAAATAACACGTGATTATCACAAACTACTTGAATGCAAACGATTAACAAAAAACTTCATATATGAAGAATAAAAGAAGGTGCATCTAACTTATTTGAATTCACTGATTTCACTCTGGTTGCCAGAAAAGAATTTGGTGCATAAATATTTACAAACAAAGCCTTGACAAGTTCTAGTTTTATTGAAAACACTAACTTGATGCATGTTTTGTGGGATTTGAACCAGAAAAGATATTATTATATCTATAAACACTATTTTAAGGACCCAAAAGTAATGTAACAGTTGATAATGTTGCAAAAGAAAATTTTTTCATGCTTGTGCGTGTGAGAGAGAGGGATCAATCTGAGCATATCAAATGCTGTAAACTTCTCACAAAGGAAATAGGAACACAAGAAAGTTATCATAAAACAAATGCAGAATCTGAAAAGCAAAATCACTGAAGGATGAAGAGAAGCTACTTTGCTGCAGTTCCCAAGAATAAGACTTGTGAAGAATTTAGGAAAAACAATGTGAAGCTTCTACATTTCACTATGCAGGCAAACGCTGCATGATTATAAAAAAGCTTGAAGTCTAACACAGAGAAAACTCGTTGATTTTGCAACATGTAGGAAGAAAAAATATTCAAAGACAACAGTAACAATTTTTTTTGGTAAAGGAAACAAATGTCTCATGCCCCACACAAGTAATGCCTAGATAAATAATTAGTAATGTATGAAAAGTGCTTGTTCATATCTTACCGTCTCAATTTTCTTAACAACAGAAGTGCCCGTGTTCATATCATAGTCATACACAGAGTTAGGCGTTCTCAATGAGCTATAAGAAAATCTCAAAATGCTAGAATTAAATTCTGATCCTGCTGGATCCACTGTATATACAGGGTCGATAAAGTCAATAGCCCGGCCATCTTCAAGGCTTGTAAGTGGCTCATCAACAGCTGGTAGGCGATATACGGTCACCTTGGGCAAACCATTTTCACGCTCATATACAGCAAGGTGGTTGGCAAAAAGATGGGTATCCTGAATTTTTATTCTGGTTTAAATCCAAAATAGATAAGAACAATAAGAGTCAGCAATGACAGACATTATCTTTTTCATATTTATATATAAAATCCAAAGCAATTTTCATGAGAACCGCATTGCACAAAACAGTTGTGAACATAATACAGTGCATGATTACAATTTGGCACATTAAATATTTTCCATTTGAGCAGATATATTTGGTTCCAAGACAAGATTCCACCTCAATCCAAACAAAAAAAGACAATCCCATTTCTAAGAAAGTGAATGTTACCTTTCTCTGTGAGGAATAAGAACTGTTGTTACAGACACGTCATCCACTGGGCAGGCTACTAATTCTGAATTGAAAAACTCTTCACTTCTTCTTATAATAAAGAAATGATTTCCACGATGGCTGGCCCAGTTATCAATCCCAACAACACGAGGAGTCAAAACCTTAAGACCATCCTCGGGTTTGGAAGCATCAATAAAAAAGATAAAACTTGTAATTTTGCTTTCAGACCCCACAAACAAAAATTTTTGACTCTTTGATTTTTGAAGACCAATAGAAAATGTATCATCCTTCTCATGATAAAGGCAAATATCACTTGATTGGTCCGTTCCCAGCTTATGTAACCACACCTATCATAAGAAATAAATCCAAGCCATCACTATAGTAATCCAACAAAGAAGATAAAATTGATGGAGTTCCGATTAAAAAAGGGAAAGCTGGTTTTGAATGAAAAATTCATTTACTGCAGGGTGGTTGCGATAATAAATTATGCAGGGCCACATACTGGTTTCACATTATGAAGTAGAGTATACTTTAAAATGCAGAGTCAGGGCAACTTGATCAAATAAGAAACTAAAATTTACACAGAAATATAATTGGACTACAAAAAGGGTTAGGATATTGTAGAGAGTACCCTTAGAATCTAATATAGTGCAATTAAAGAACCACATGCTTGAGAAGCAAAACCATAGCTAACATGATAAACACGCAGCCACACTTCATCTCTTAGGGATTAATGTACAGCTGAATAAATAATTGGTTTCCTTCACATGGGAGGGGGACTGTATAATGTATAGGACAGAAAAGTTGTTATGCATGTCAATTCTCTACCTCTGAGAGGTTATTAGTTTGGACCAAGTTAAAAAAAACATGATAAGCTTTTAACCAATTGCTCTTCAATTTTCTAGGCATAGTGAACCGCAGCTGCAATTAGAAGTGTGAGAAACATGGTGAAGCATGGACTAAGTGCATGTGAAAGGTAAGAAGAAAGTAATTCTACTGTCAAAGTTGAAGCAATTAATTCTGTGCATAAAATTAAAACAGATTACAAGTACCTTATCAGGCCGAAGGATTTCATCCATTGTTATATAAACCAAAGTGTCATCATTGGCCCACTCAACATGAGATGTTACACTTGTCAGAGGCTTCCCTACAGGAGCTCCAGTCTCTGCATCGATGACATGAACACTATAAATTTCATCACCTTTTGTGTCTTCAGCATATGCAACCAACTTATGATTTGGACTATCCTGAAGAAACAGATGAAAATTAAAAATAAAAAACAGAAATCAACAAATAAAAAATGCAAGACAACTCAAATCCAGGAACAAAAAAAATCAAGCAGTGGTAGCTAGATTTTCTACTTTGAAAGCCTGAATGCTGTAAAATCTGTGCTCTTGGGCTTTAACGTTCTCATCAAGAATAACATGCTCTGGAGGATCATCAGGTCCAGTTGGCATTGTATCATGGACAGAAAATGGTGTTGTGTTGTAATTGGGTATAAGCCGGCGGCAATGCTGAACATACTCCTTTCCCTCCAAATTCCTTGTATAGTAATAGTAAGGCCCTTTTCTATAAGGCGCTGATATATCATCCTCCTTGATTCTCCCTCGTATTTCTTTGAATAGCTGATCCTCAAATTGCTTGGTTCCTAAAACACATTATACACTCCATTAATTCTTGTTTCTACAAAGAGCGCTTTGTCAATTTGAATGAATTTTCAAATTTAGCTTTCATGATCACTACATAAAAGTTGATTCTTATCTAACCGTATAAGCCAAACTCAGCAATGAAAGTTTCTTAAGGTCAAATCTTCAAATTCATCAATTTACTACATAACAAGTTCTAAAAAAAACAACACTCACACGTTTCAATCATTTTTTTCCTTCAATATCCATTAGATTTCTCAATGTGAATAAAGGCCAACTTTCGCTAAGTTCAACAAACAACCTGAAATCTCATAAAAAAATTATTTAGCAAGTAAATTACAAATATCTACTTCTCAGATTCACAAACAAGGGCAAGAAACAAAATTTTTATTATCTATGGACAAAACAACAAAACACAACAATAACCCACCAATTAAAACACGATTAATCTCACAATTAAGTACACTAACCCATGTTCTTTCTCGTTTAGCATTAAAAGTTCGAAACTTTTTTCTCAATAAGAAAAAGCAAAACTACGTAATAAATCCTTAAAGGAACAACACTAAGTGACTAACCAGACATAACAGAATCCGTGTAGGCATTCTCTTGTTGAAGATAAGAAAGAACCTCGGGATTGGTTCGTGAATCATCACGAAGCCAATAGTAATTGTCCACCCTAACGTCACCAAACATCTCCATCTTGTGCTCGACCTTCTTTGCAACCGGTGGAGAATGCATCGTGGCCGTTGATGAGGAAGAGGACATTGATCTTACGGTGTTAGGAGATGAAAGGGAAGCAGAGAGTGGAAGTGCAGTGACAAGAAGGCTGCGAGTGTTAAAATGGGAAAAAGGAAAATGACGCAACATTTGATACTCTGCGTGTCTTCGAGAGTATAGTTTTTTAATTGAAATATATTAAAATAATTTTTTATTTTTAAAAATTATTTTTAATATTATTAAAATAATTTAAAAATATTTAAATAAAAATAAAAAAAATATTTAAATATTTTTAAAATATTTTTGTAACACAAAAACATATCAATTTCGTATAAATAAAAACCATTTCTTTTCTTTTCGCATCCAAAGCATATACTATCATTTATAAAACCATCAAAGAAGCCAGAAAACATGCATGAAGTTATTCAATTCAATGAAAATAAACGTAGTTTTTACAGGACAGAATTGCATATCTTACATCCTAAGGCCAACCAAACAAACAAGAATACAAATTGTTGAATGTTTGTTTGCATTTGCTTATAAATGGAATTTTTCAGAGTGAAGATCAAAGTACTAGGCTAAG
>Ga0325414_1004450_pt1 | contig 14678 bp, 11 predicted proteins | sample PopdelMetagenome_8_FD_206183 | JGI IMG/M metagenome (GOLD analysis project Ga0325414, IMG submission 206183) | Populus deltoides microbial communities from Bellville, Georgia, United States - Leaf-PdKOR-R3 | ecosystem: Host-associated > Plants > Phyllosphere > Phylloplane/Leaf | place: USA...
ATTTTGCAAACCCTAAAACCTTTTTTATTTTTTTTTTCCTTCAAGGGAGAGACTTGAAACTGATTTATCTTAAAAACAAGTAGAAATGTGAATACTGCTTGATCTAGAAAACTAAGCCACGAAGGACTAGTTGAAGACTGCAGAGAATCTCATATGTTCCATAAGAGGGGAAAAAATAAAAAATCCCTGGAAGACCTAATTTAAATTTAAAAATGTTCAGAAATATGATAACGGTTATGGTTCAAAATATTTTTTTTACTTGAAAATATATTAAAATGAAATTTTTATTTATTTTTTAAAATTATTTTTACATCAAAACAATTTTAAAATAAAAAATAATAATTTAGAGAATGTTTAGAAGTGTGGTGGTAAAATAATGCACACTAAAATCTTTTTAACTTGAAGATAAAATTTATTCATCCATTTTCACTGGTTTTTCCCTTGGTCATTACAATGGCATGTTGATATTTGATATTGTAGCATCTTTGACAGCAGGTGTAGGATTGCAACTCTGGTCATTGGGGAAGAAAAGGAAACAATTTAGACAAAATTCCGGAGCTTCTATGAATGAATTTTTACAAATCTACATAGACTGGCTATTGCAGAAGAGATTTGAGTTTGCAGTAAATCACTTAAAAGCACTTGCCTTGCCCCGCCAAACTACCACATTTCCACCCTCACCGTCATAGCTTATTGCCCTTATCTACAACCACAGCCTCATATAGCTTAAGCCCTAATCTACATCTCCCGGAACCTAGAAAGAGCCTTCTTTTGAATCAGTGTTTTGTAACTATCCCCAGCCTGCACCTCAAGACTAGGATCCAACTTCTTCTGCTGACTCCCAACTCCTGCTCTCCTATCTATGGCTTGTGCTTGAACTGGTTCAATCATTCCACCGCCATCCTTCCCCAGTCCCTGCAATTCATAACAAAAACCAGAGAAGACAATCCCCACAATGGATACAAGTTAGAATCCAGTACCATGATTACTGCAAAAGCATAGATAACCAGTATATACGATTGGACTCTAGCACAAGCATGTAACAGAAAAGAGATGAGAGGAACATCATACCATTGAAGTAATTATTTCATATATTAGCAAAACTCTAATGATATATAAAGTTTTTTTGAGCATTTTTTAGACAAAAGAAAGGGCTGTACTAACCAAAACCCATTTCAGAAGGATAATCACCATAGTTATCAGCAGTAACTGAAGATTTACTAGCCACGAACCCATTTCAAAAGGATAATCAGCATAGCTATGAACAGTGGACCATAAATGAGCACGGTTAAAACTACAAGTGCAAGAGAAGGAAATGATACCGAGCCTTCTTGCCAGCCCATATTGCGAAGCATTCGATTGCCTACATTGCTCTCGCCAAGTGCCTTGTCTGCTGTAATCACCTCATAACTCTGAGCATCTCCAATCACACGTCCTCCTCCAACACCAGGGGGGAAAGGCATTGGATCCAAAGTACTCCTTTTGAATGCAGAATCCCGATCTTTAAGAGATCATGAATGGCAAACACAAAGGATTCCTCACAAGTTAATATTTCTATGAAGTAAAACATGGGAACCCATTCACTCGAATCACTGAGAAGTTTGGGAAAACTAAGATCTGATAGACATCCAGGGGTTAACAGGCAGATGTAAAAGGCACAAGTTCAATTTACCTAACAAGATATGACCTTGTAGAAATAGAGTAAAGGTATACTGAAAAACATATTGTTAAGGCTTACGTGGATCCGCATCAGGCAAATCGTCTCCAACAGAAGAAGAACCATACAAGCTCCTCCTTTCAGCTGCACGATCCCTGTAGGAATTTTGTGGTTGCTCCTTGTGAGTAGAAGCAGAAGCTAGAGGCATTTCAGAAAATCTCCTCTTGCCACTCCCAGCAGCCACAGGTGGTGTGTAAGAGCCCAATGCAGATACATCTGTCCTAAAAGGAGTTGCAAAAGAAGATGTATCTGCATTTGTTGATGAACCTGCCATGGTTAGAGGTACAGCAGCATTGGATGTAGAAACACCAGCAGATGGTCCGGAATATGAAGTATCAGACTTCACAACACCTCGTCCAGAACCCCTTATAACCCCCATCAAAGTCCCTCCTGAGCTGTTGCTCACAGGTCTTGGCTTGACTGAAGACTCCGAACCATTAGTTTGGGCAGATGGAGCTGTGACTACTCCTGAACTGGACATAGAGCTCTTCTTTGTGGTTGTTGTATCAGATTTAAACTTGCTCTTTGTGGATTGCCCAACTGAAAACGACCTGTCATCAGCTGGAGTAGATGGATGACTATCATCAAGAGCCACACGGGCAGTCTGTCCTTCATGACTCCTTTGCTTCCACATTGATAATACATTGTTCATTTTCTTCTTGTTAGCCAAAATACTGCTCTTTGAAGCAAGTTTTATCTCTTTTGCTTTCTCCTTCTCTTTTTTCTCTGCAGTTAATGCTGCTGAAGCAGCAGCCTGGACAGCATCAGGTAATGAGGCAGCCTTCTCTGTGGATGTAATTGTAGCAGCTGGAGCAGAAATTACTACTTTTCTGTTACTGGAACCGTCAGATGACTTGGAATTCTCAGACTGATTACTAGATGCTTTATTGTCATTGTTATCTGTGGAAGGGATGTACTGCTGAGTTTGCTGGTCATAAGAGTACCAAACCCCTTGATTGCCATCATAATAAAGACCTGCACAGAACAGGAGCATATCACGCAATCAAAGAACTAACTTGAAAAGGAATTATGATTTTAGATTAAGCTCTAAAGATGACACATGTAGAATGCTAGTTACAACTATTCTAAGTTCAGAAGTTCTTGGTCCATGTGCATACTGTATGTTGTTAGTTCACAGCAACAACCATAAAAAATTTCCTAGAAGACAACCACTCCACCACAGCAAAATAATTTCTTCCTACATAACCTTTTGAACGGGTTCTCAAGCAACAATAGCCAAGTTTTTTATTTTCATCACAATTCTCCTTGATAAGGAGCCAAATCCCTAACTTTTCCAAGGAAACAAGCAAAAATTGAATCTTCAGAAAAATGAAAGCGGAGGATCAGAATGATTCCTGAGAGAAATTTAAGTGATGAGGTTATGGATTGCACAATTGAGAGCCATGAGAGTAAACACAGGCTTACAGATAAGCAACTCCAGTCAATTCAAGGAAGGCAACGAAGTAAATTACAAGCACATGCACCATATATGCAGAGAGATACCTTATTCTTTTTCCTAAAACTCACATGAAAGATTTTCCTAATACATTATTCACAAAGTATACAAATAATCATTCAGCAGTTATTAGAAGTGGTAACAGACTTCAAGCTCCCAGATTAAAATAGAAGTCAAAAGCCTCCACTAACTATAACAATAATAACACAACAGAAAAGGAGGCCATCTGTTCCCAAAATATTCTTCATGGTAAGCACTTGTGCAAGATCTGCAGGAAGTTTTATGTATATTTTCTCTCACAATCTCAGAGACTAACTTATAACTTGTTACTTTTGAATTACCCAAAAGGCTGAAATGCCCAGAAAGACAGTTAACCATGAACGTGATTTCCAAGTTCCACACAGGAATGTTGTTCCCACCTCTTTCTCTATATAACCGTATCATCAGATAAAACTTGTTCGTAGGAATTAAATGAAAATATATATTTATAATACTTCATAGAGGAAATATATGTCAGCTTGTACCAGAGAGAACCTGTAACAAAGCATTTGCAATGAGCCAGCTACCTATCCAATTATACTAAAAGGATGAAAACAGCATTGCCTTTCCAGGAATTCTTTTAACATAAAGACAATGATTATAAACTTGTCATCATGTTATTGAGACCTAGATCAAATTACAACTGAATACATGCATTGTAACAACAGCTCAGATCCACAAGTACAAAATCTTATCTTTCACTTCCACTTGATACAAGCCAAACAAGAAATGTAGAAGGAACCTGTATTTCCATCAAAGTAGAAGCCCGAAGCAGCATCATAGTAATAACCAGATGCTTCATCCCACACAAAACCAGATTGTGGTGCAGAACCGTCCTTTTGAACTGTAATCTCCCCACCGGCTTGCTCCTGCCCACCAGCAGATTGATTGTCATCTGGGTTATATTCCTTGGGTGCCCATCCAGCAGCATCATACTAGAATATGAAAAGATAAAATTTTAAAAATTCAATCATCATGTATAAAATCAGCATATTCATAAACCAGAAAGGAAGCACATGGAATTAAGATAAAGGGTGGTAGTAATGCTACTAAAAATATAACAATATTAAGTTATAGTTAGTAATATTCCAAGTGACAAATAGAATTGGTAGGGACAAGAAAAGAATCCTCAGGAGGTATTTCTCCATTCAACGAACCATAGCAAAACCTGCTCTGTCTAATGCATGAATGAAATCGCATAAAGATCAACATCAAAAGGTTTGAGCACAAATCCATTAAGGTGGAAGTAGGACCTTGACAAACACCCAACCACATTCATCTGAAGTTCATGGAGTGGATTCCTTGTCAACGCCTGATTGCCATGACAAATTACATGTTGATAATCTGACTGATATTTATTCTTCGATCAAAAGAAATGCCTATGGCCTCAAAGATTAAAAAAAAATGCCTAAACTGGTTAATCTGAGGTATGAAATGGATGTATCATATCAGAATATCATTTTCCTCTGTTCTGCTCATCAACATTCACTTTACAAAACCATTTCTCCTAGAAGAGTGAGGCCCTTGTCTTTGGGGTATCTGTTATATTTCTATGGTACAAAACACAAGAGCAATGTCAACTTTCTCCTACTTTCCCACCAACAATCACTTCACAAAAACCTTTCAGTGACTTCAAATAACAGAATAGCAAAGTAGTTTACGGACAGTGTAGATTTTCTTGCTAAAAAAAAAGAGTAGATTTTCCCTGCTCCTTCAAATTCTTAAGTCTGAAAGTATGTCAATAATTAAAGTTCTTAACCAAAAAGAAGTAGCAATAATTAAAGGAAAGGTTCCATGAAATACCTGTTGGGAAAATGCCGCTGCCTCAATTGCAGCTGCTGCTAAGCTGCTTGACTGTGACGGTCCTGATGCCCCTGGGCCAAGAATGCTCTTTGCATAAGCCACTCGTAAGATCTGCCCATTCTTCTCAAGAGCGGTTCCATTGGTCGCATGAAGGGCTTTAGTAGCATCCTCAACCTACAAGACAAGAACCATATTATTACGAAGAGTGCATCTATTATTTCTTCATGCAACTCTTTTCTATTGCTTCTCTAATTCTATAAAGAGCAAATAAAATCCTCCATAAGGAGGACAGGGGTCTTGCAGGGCACAAAGGCCAAACAGCTAAATTTTCAAAAAGAAAAGCTTGAAGGAGCATAAAGTGCTTGAAATGGGAATTCATTAGGTAGCTAAGCTGTTGATATCAGTAACATACAAATTTTGCGAGTCTCCATGGCAACACTAAATTTGGTTAATTTTGATAGCCTAGACTGGAAGGTGGAAAGCAAAACAGCACCACCAAATCACAGTTTGCTGTATAATTTTTCTCCATAGTTTTGTTACAAGATACTTCTGAATCATTATTAATAAGTTTACAAAACTCCTAATAAAGCTTACATATATATGTCCTTATGTATTGTTTATAACAAATTTGTACTCCATCATTTGAATTGCACAACAACCATCAAAGATTACTCGGACCAAGAAAAACTGGAAAGCAAAATAAGAGGAATAAAATAGTCAATAAATCCAATCACCAATGACATTGATTTACCGAATGGAAATGTACAAACGCAAATCCCCTTGAAACATGAGTAAACTTATCTCTAACCAGTCGAAGATCCTGAAAATTAAGATCAATTAAAAATCTGAAGATTCCTGAAAAGGGAGAAATTCTCTAAAAAACCAATTGAATTTTATTGCATTTTGTACCTTTATTGGAGCATGTTTGGAAAATTCATAGCGAAGCATCTCCTCATCCGCATTTTCATCCAATCCACGAACTACCAAAACATGAGTTGGACCTGATAAAGTTGAAATTAGCAAGCTGTAGCTATATATATATATAAACTAGTCAGGAAAAAAGTAACATCTCAAACCAACCTGCCTCAAATCCTTTCTTTCCTAAGGATGGTGGATTTGATAAAGCTATATCTGCTGGTGGTGCATCATCAGCTCGTGGCTCATTGCACTGCAACATAGAATAAAAGCAGCCATTCAATGATCTGTTCTCATGGATCTTATTTCTTAAACCATTATAGAATCCACTAGTATACCTGGGTAAAGTTTTTTCTTTTCCATTTGCTGAAAAATCATTGATCAAAAACTCTACAGAAAAGAACTACAAGTCCACACTATTTAACTAAGGCAAACCAAAAAGTAGCAGCATGTCAAAGCTGCCAATGTGACTTCCAACATACATGTTAACCTCCAAAACAGCACAAGAAATAATAATGTTTGTCATTTCAACACTTGACATGCATGCTCAGCACCTGAGGGGCATTGTTCTTGCTGTAATAGTGCTTACAAATCAAACTAATAGCCAGTGGATTGTGTATTCATAGAGCTTTATAATCTCTCAACTTATCAAAAATCAAATGGAAAAAAGGTGGATAAACAAACCTGAAAGCAGGATGTACGCCTTGCAAAATTGATACAGCCACAAATGGTGCACATCCAATCAGATGGCACTGTGATTTTTCTGTGCTGACCAAATTTATCTTGACCAAAAGGTCCACCTGCCCCCCCAGTTGGCTTACTGCTGAAAGAAAACAGAATCCAAAGTGATAATGGTTATGCTTGAAGTCAAAAATAAACCACAGGGCCACCATATTTATGTACAAAGGCATTAGGATAGCCTTTTCATCAAAAAATGCTACAATCAGTCAGATATTGATGGAGAATAGTTTTAAGGAAGCCAGTGACAGCCAAAGTAAGAATTTATCTGGATTTCACCAGTATGTGAGACCAAACATACTAGCTCAATATACAACACAGATAATAGCATGGAATAAAAAATCACCATTGATTATAATGGTACCACAATCATGGTAGTGAGGAAAGAGAAATACCTGTACTCAAAGAAAAGCTTTCTGTCATCAACAACAAGACCATCATCCCCAATCCTATCCATCATTGCACGTGCTGCTCCCTGTTTCAGAACAAAAACAATACTTGAATGCCATTCATGAAAGCAAATGCAACATTGTCAGATTAGGTGGACAGATACCACAGAAGGAAAATCAATAAAGGCAAATCCACGGGAGATGCCAGAATTCCTCTCTTTGATCACACGAACATGGCGAAGTGGCCCCCACTCAGCCTGATGGCCACAAAAAAAAAATCAATTAAACTTTAGGAAAATATCTAATGAGGAAAATCAACAGTTTCAGATAAAGAATGCAAAGTAAAGCATTACAAGTATCTGGTAAAGATCTTCATCAGTCGTCTTCTGTGAGAGACCTTTCACAACAACGGTTGCGGATGGAGCCTATGGGAGACAGTTCTTGTTAAAGCCCAGTCACTCAACACAGATGAAACCAGTAAAAAAAAATAATCATGAAGACTGTACGAAACATACCATGTCATAATGACCAGGGTGACGCTTGTCTTCACGGTCCCTCCTCCTTTCATTCCTCTCATGTCTGCCATCATCATAGCTGTCCTCCCGTTGACTTCGGCTATGACTTCGACTTCGAGGGGACCTAGATCTAGGACGATCATCATATCCACGAAACTGAGATCGTTCATGCCATCTATTTGGACTCTGAGATTTTTCCTGACTCAAAGCTCTCTTATCACATTCTCGATCATGGGATTCACGCCTCCTCCAATTGCCATCTCTCCTGCTGCTTCTTTCATAATCAGAATCATAACTATGGCGACCATGTTCATAATCCCTCTCACGGCTATCCCCCCGTTTCTGATAGGAAGTACGTGACTTATAGTCATAATCATCATATGCATAATCATCACGGTCATGTTCCCCAAACCTAGAAGCCCTGTCAAATTTATGATCACGGTAGTTGTCGATGCTATGGTAGCCATCCCGGTCATGAACAGCATCCATATCACGATAAGAATCAAAGTTCGGTCTCTCATGTCTCCTAGACTCCTTCTCGATGGGGTATTCTTCTTCATAACTTCTCCTTCTTGATTGGGGCCAAACATCAACAGCAGGAGGGGGGTAATTCTCCCTCTCTAGAATGTCCCTGTGGAAGGCATTTCTTGGGTAGACATTATCCCTTGAATACCGGTCATTGATAAACCTCCTATTATTATATGAACCACCAACCCTGCTAAAATAAAATAATTCAATGGAAGAATAGACATGAAAATAACACCATGAGCCAAAGCTTGAAAAAGAAATAAATGACAATAAGATTACAGCAACCACAACAAAGGAGACAAATAGAAAATATCAAGCATAAGAGGCTTTTGAAAGGTCTTGCATGAAATAATATCATAACCAATGAAACTCAAAGGAAAATGTTGCATAAATTTTCAAATAAAATGTTTTACCATGAATGCCCTGACAGGAAGCATCAGGCAGTACTTACCGGTAGTTAGGCTCATGGACAGCACCATACCCCTCTAGAGCCTGTGGATTCAAGAGAATAGGCTTATGTCAGCAACAAATACCAATCAAGATAGCAGGAGATTAGGCAAACCCATTCCACATCCTCACTGCCCCCAACAGCTTTCTCTTATTTTTCTTTTAAGGATGAGATAGATGATGCCCAAAAACTAATGGACAATCCTAAAAAATTCTTGCATTTTTATCAGTATTTTTAAGGAGGAAACCACAATTACGCTGTTATTATCCCATCCTTGCTGAAGGCCACAGCGACCAGGATCCATTTCTCAGATGCAAAACCACCCTGCAATGCTCTTTCTCGATGATTGAATGATCTAATTCCTTTTATTCCCTGTAATATATGCACAAATGAAACGGACACAACAGTTACGCCCATGAGTCAACCTTAAATCAATAATTCCCCCAACACACCGAGTTCTTATTAGCCTTGACCTTCGTAAATCTCCAAATGAAATCAAACCCACTTCACAAACCAAGATATAACCATGACCCGCTTGGCCATTCCTCCAAAATTCTCTCAAAAACAACAAAACAAGTATAACAGCAATGATCTTTAATTAGCAGAAACCAAACCTCACATCCAAATTCAACCGAATAAAATTATACAAACAAAACAAATATAAAAGAAAAAAAAATCTCCTTGAATTGTGAATTACAGATAGTGATCAGCTAAAAATGTCTCAAAATCTTTCTATTACAGTTCACTTTGCAAAATTCAAAAAGAACAAAATCCTCAAACAAAAACCAAAACTCCTACACAAAACCAAGAAACAAACAAAACCCATTTTGCCATTTCTCCAAAATCATCTCAACAAATATAAAAGCAACGATCTTGATGATCAAAAACCAAACCCATTGACCAAATATCTTCCAAAACTTACACCCAAATCATAAAAAAAAAAAATTCCTCAAAATTGTGCATATCACCACCAAAATCTCCCTCGAAACACAACAAAACATTGAGAAAGCAGCATTATTTGTCATTGATTATCACAGACAGATCAGCTAAACATCATAATTCAAAAAATTCAAAACTGTCAACTTGCATTGCAAAAATCTCTGTATCAATAAAAAAAATCTTAAGATAACAGAAACACATCAGCAAAACACATGTGCGTGTCTCTCTAGTACAGTTCAGATTGCAAAAAAAAAATTGTAATTTTTGAAGCTGAATAAGATCAGTGCATACCAGGCAAACCGTGGATGCGATTTGATCAGAAAAAAATGTTTCTTCTTCGACGATGGGACTCGTCGTTTCTTCTTTCTCGTACCAAGTCCGGTTCTTGTATCAGTGTGTGGTTTTCATTTTCTTGGGCATTTAAAAGTTTTTAGTTCAAATTGGTAGATATAGAAAAATCGAATAATTTGAATCGGCCTCCAAGCTTTATTAATTAATTCTCACTCTTTTAAATTTATCTTACAATGGTACTTAATGTATATTTATAAGAAAATTATATCTTTAACTATCATAATTTAATTTGGAATTTTATTATCTAATTAAATAAAAATTCTAAAAAATACTCTAACACAAATCTTTTTTTTATAAAAGATTCCTAGTTAAGCTATGATTTTTATCTAACAATTTCTCTCTTAAATTGATATTTTTAACCTTGAGTTTAACAATGAAGAACACTCTTCTAATTAAGATCTTTTTGAATGTATATACCAAATAATCTCCTAGCTTCACGTATGATTCTAATTTGAAAAAATTTATGAATATATCAACAACTTGATCTCCATTTTTGCAATAAATAATCTCAATGGCCTTATCCTCCGGGATCTCTTAAGAAGTGAAACTTTAAATAAATATGATTATTTTTACCATATAGATATGGATTCTTAGAGAGTTTAATTATTGAGTTAATGTTACAAAAAATTACCTTAGAGCGTTGTTTCTTGAAATTAAGTTCTTCAAGAATTTTTTTCAACCATTTCGTTTAACATTCATACAAAGTTACAATTATAAATTCAATTTTCATAGAAAATAAAGCGATACTTGATTGTTTTTTTAAATATCATAAAATAGCTCTTAAACTAAGCTTAAATAAGTGTTTTTTTATTATTATTATCTTGATCTTTTATATATTCAACCTTTCGGTAACTATAATACATTTCATAGATTATAGATTCATAGAGCGTTGTGGGAAATCGAAGCAGAGAGCATATCTTGGTATAGATTCATAGAGCGTTGTGGGAAATCAAAGCAGAGAGCATATCTTGGTATAGACTATCACAAATGACAATTCCTAACCCAACGCAAGCATTAACTCCTACTGCTGCATCAACATTAATCTTCAAGCATCGAGTCTCGGGAGGCTAATGAGAACCAAGGATTAATTTCCAAAATCACAGCAGAGTTCATTTGGAAGTTAGAAACAGAAGCTGACAGAACTAGGTCTATGACTTGATAATTTGATACATAAATTATATTCAACTCATGTAGAGTTTATATAGCCATATATAACAAGACACATAAGAAAATAGAATAAAATAAATAATAAAACATCTCATTTGATTAAATGATTGATATAATTTCTTCTTTGATTAGATGATTGAAATAATTTTTTAATTGATTTTAAAATAATCCGATAATATTTACCTTGTAGTTTAAAGAGAGCCTAAGTTTGCATATTTTGGCTACAAAAGAACTCCAAATTGTCTAGGTTGATTCTTTGAGCCAATGCATTCTCATAATCCTCAATGACTCGAATCAATCCTTCGGCCTCCGCAATCTAAGCACAAGCAAAGGGAAGATTATTGATCAACTCGTAAAAAAACTTACAAGAAATTGATTTCCTGACTGAATGCATATGTTGAGTTATTCTTGAAAACCACTTTCCTCTTCAAACATGGTGATAAACCTATTTTTATCAGGCTAAAAAACTTTTATAACCTTTCTTATTAATTTAGACACCCAAGAAAATGAGCATATCTTGAGTGGGGGCTTGACAGTGTGCCAAGCTTTAGGAATGATAGGTCTGGCACTAGTCAAACCCAGCTGCAATTAGGCTTGGCAATGTGTCAAGCCCCAACATGCTGGGTTTAGCGCTAGTCACACCCATGCATTAATGAGCTTGGCAATGTGCCAAGCCACTGGCACACTGCCAAGAAAATGTGCATCCTTTCTTGGAATGCCCAAGAGAATTATCATTCTCCCTAGATACACCCAAGAAATTGAGGTAATGTGGGTCTGATAAACATGTCAGACCCAAGATATTTGTACATGGCAGTCAGTCAATTCCATTGCGCACTTGGACTTAGTAGTTAGCCAAGTCCAAGATAATGTGATCTAAGATAACATGGATTTAACAAATATGCTAGACTTAAAGTACTTTAATTTGGCAATTAGCCAAGTCTAAAGTAACACGTGTCTGGCAAACATGTCAGGCCAAAAACACTTAGACCTAGCTATCAGCTATCCAAGACAACGTGAGTCTGATAAACATGTCAGACTCAAGGCACTTAGACTTGACAATTAATCAAGTCTAAGGTAATGACTATCTTTCCTTGGCACGCTCAGGAGAATAATCAACCTCCCCTAAGTCTAACCTCGAGGAAGAATTCAGCTTCCTTGGGCCTAGCTATATTTGACGTCTTGGACCTTAATCTCTTTACACCTTTGAGGTGTATAAAAGTCCTCCAAGGACCCATCATATTCTCATCAAACATTAAAATAGATATAAGAGATATTTATCCTTCATTAAATATTATCAGGGTAAGATTGCACTTCAGACCTCTTCACAAAAGAACAAAACTCATGAATTATAAATACCCAATGAGACCTTTAAAACAAAGGTTCACAATCTTTATTCTTTACTATATATATATATATATATATATATATACACACACAGAGCATCTCTCTCTAGAATATTCTTGTATTTTCTCTCTTCAAAAATATACTTATTTAAACATCAGAGAGTCTTCACCTTTACCAAACAAGATATTTTGTAGGTACTAATCACAAGTGACATTGGTCTACTAAGCACCAAGTATAACTTATCAACTGTCTTGGCTTGGGAAAAAGGACGAAATTGTTAGGACTAATTAATTAACCGATTATTGAACCCGAAAACTCTATTCCTAGATTAGTTGAATTTTTGAAACTTCATCGCTTAAATAAGGAGATGTAGAGGGAATGATGAATTGGAAGAAAAATAAAATGAGGGTCTAGAGAATGTGTATCTGTGTGGTTCTATATGCCTGTGTGGCTCTGTGCTAGATTAATGTGATCTGTGTGTTTGTGTGGCCTTCATCTCTCCTCCATCTTGCTTGGTGACTGTATGTCTTTAGACATACAATTAGCAGAGAAATAGGCGATGAACATTAATTGTGGAGCTGATAATCTACTGGTTAACCATGGTGGCAAGCACCATTGGTGGAAACGATGGCATGGCGTAACGTGGCATGCACCATTTGTGTAAAAACGTGGTGTCGTGTCTTTGCGTAGAAAATAAGTTTGTGTGATGGAAAAAATTGTGCGCGTGTATCTACACAGAAATTGGGAGTAAAGGCGTGTGCTAAAGCAGTTCGTTTGCACCAAGCCATGGATACCCTCCATTTCTACTTTTCGAAGGAGGCCTTCTGAACATAGCATATAAAAAGATAAAGATACCCTGGAGAAGACGGGTTGACCAGGCTCGCCATTAATGATGATAGAATAGGAGAAAGTACGTAGAGATTCAAGACTAACCCAAATAAACTTGATTCCCAGTGGTTTTATCTTCGTATAATGAAAGAACTCAAAAGCAAGGGATTATCAGTAATTAACCGGCCATGAATAATAGCATGCACATGGATAATTTTATGAAGAATTGATGGTTTCAAGTCTATATATTTGCAATAGTTTTAGAAATAGTTTTGAAAACAACATTGCAAAGCCCTGATGGGTTGAAGACGAGCACACGATTCAGGGCTATTAAGTTTTAGGATTAGGTTATAAAAGTATGAGCAATTGAACTTGTATCAGCAACAATGTCGTCGAGCACACCTGCAACAAAACTTTGAGTCAACTTAACATCTGCAGGGAGTTTACTCGATTTCAGTTTTAATCTGAAATGGTCAAGTCAGCATATAGTTCATTTCATCATTTAATCTGAATTGTCCGCAACACTAACTCCAATTTGTCCCGATTGGAAGATGAGAACAAATTAGGAAATAACCAGAAAAAATGGCAGCAATTTCTTCCTCCTCCGTATGCCATACCCCATGTCGACGACGAAGACCGTTGAGCCCACACCAAGTCTTCCCTTTTTAAAGTCCACGGACCTCCCCTAAAATCAAATTTTTTTCTTCGCCACAACCTCAACTGTTTGATGTAGAAATTAATTTATTTGTCTGGAGATTCCCACTTGCCATGAACTAAGGTTGTGTTTGTTATATGTGGTGCGTTGATTTTATGATCACCGTATAGAGCTGTGATCATTGTTGTTACACACGGGAAGAGGAGGTGGTGAGGTTAAATTGGATGAGCATAAGCTTTTATAAAGTTATTCTATTTAGGAAATCATATCATTTTAAGATTATAAAAAGAAAAAAACAAACATGTCTTGGTTGATATATAAGCCAATATAAAATTATTTTGCATCATAAAATTAAAAAAAAAACATGATACGTCAAGGATTTATTATTTATTATAGATTAAATATAGTTTGATTAGTTGATTTCACTAGTTAATTTATAATTTAATAAAAAAATTATTGATTTTTTTAAATAAAAACACTATTTTGATTTTTTTAAAATAAAAAAATTGACTTGATTGTAATCTAGATTTTATATCAAGCTAAATTCGATAACTATGAGTAAAATTATCCATTAATATAAAAAGTTAAAATATACTTTTTTTTATTTTTTTATTTAAAATTTGTGAAAAAATTGCATTTGATTCTATTGGCTAGTAAGTGGAGTCTTTCAAATCAAGCTAAAGTTTTTAGCTTTATTCGATTTGTTTTTTACTTCAAAATCATGGAGAGCCTAGTCAATCTAGAAGTCAAGATGCTACAGTATTATGGATTTAAAAATGATAAATTATTATTTAAACCCTTGATTTTACCTTTATTTATTTTCTAAACACCAACTTCATTTAAAAA
>Ga0325414_1004451_pt1 | contig 14678 bp, 12 predicted proteins | sample PopdelMetagenome_8_FD_206183 | JGI IMG/M metagenome (GOLD analysis project Ga0325414, IMG submission 206183) | Populus deltoides microbial communities from Bellville, Georgia, United States - Leaf-PdKOR-R3 | ecosystem: Host-associated > Plants > Phyllosphere > Phylloplane/Leaf | place: USA...
GGAAAACATGACACTACAAAAGTGAGTTAGCTTTTCTTCCTTTAATATGTGAATATTTCCATGATATATAAGTGTCCATTCTTCTAGCAGATGGCACTAGACCCTGTAAATTGCTAGGATATTCAAGAAAGAAACAAATGACTATTATGTGTCCTTCACTTGTCGAAAAATTTTATATAGTTTCTTCTAGCACATGGCACTAGACCCTGTAAATTGCTAGGACAATCAAGAAAGAAACAAATGGCTATTATGTGTCCTTCACTTGTCAAAAAAATTTATTTAGTGTCCCACCCTTCGGTTTCCTTATCAGATCTGAAAATTTTGGTCAGACATTACAAAAATAAGTTTCAAGTAAAATAACTTGTTTTCAAAGACTATGAAAGTTGACATTAAAAGAAAAGATAATCATGCTATTACTTTATTTCAGGAGTCAATTCTACGTTTACTAAAATCTAAAATTATTTAAATGCATACTGAGAGTACAAGATTTTTTAAAGCAAGTACTCTTGATTCATGTACATGTTTTCATCATGCACTATGGACTTAAAGGGATAAGCTATCCAAACCTTCTTGCAGTTTAAGGGTGCTGCTGCACAAGTGTTGCAGTGCTGAATCATCTCTAGGACAGTCTTCTCACTCTACTTTGGAAGAGTTAGAAGCATCTAGATGTCTTATTCGGAAAGTAATTAAAGAGAGTTTAACCAAGCAAGAGGAGAAGCCAATTGCTTCAGAAAGGTCTATTAGATGGGAACTTGGCTCATGTTGGTTGCAACATCTGCAAAAGCATGAAGCTTCAAAAGATACCAATTCTAAAAGCCCTGAGGATAATAGTGAGAACGAACAAGCTGTGAAAGGTCTTGGAAAGGAATTCAAATTTTTGAAGAAGAGGGATATGAAGCTTACTGTGACTTCCACACATGATAGAGATGAAATTGAATCTGGCCCGTGCAGCCAAGCTATGGGAATTAATGCCGGACAACATAGCAATGATGAGTCCAACATTGGGTGCGAATTGAGGAGATTGGTTTCTGAAGAAGCCTTCTTGCGTCTGAAAGAATCTGGAACTGGCCTTCATTTAAAGGTTGACTTGTTTTGTCATTTTCATTGTTGTTGTTGATGTTGTCTTTATTATGACCTAAGTTTTCTTTATTGTTATTTCTGGGTCCAACTGTATTTTCTTGCAACAGTCAGCAGATGAGCTTCTTCAAACAGCATACAGATATTATGATGAAGTTGCATTGCCTAAGCTGGTAATATTTAATTTATGCAGTTTCTTACTTTGCTGACTAGAGTTTTAACAGTTTATAATCCAGATCTTATACTTTATTAGGTAACGGATTTTGGCTCCCTTGAACTTTCGCCTGTTGATGGTCGCACGCTGACTGACTTCATGCATTTTAGGGGACTGCAGATGCGCTCTTTGGGACGGGTGGTGAGAAATCAATCTCTCTCTCTCTCTCTCTCTGTGTAGATGCAAGTTTTGGGCAAAGGCCACAGCAATATCCTTGAAAAATTCTTCACTGTCTTATGCTTAAGTAAGTCGCTTTGATTTTGTTGATTCTAAACTTCTTGCAATCAGGTTGAACTTGCAGAGAAGCTTCCTCACATACAATCACTCTGTGTTCATGAGATGGTTACTCGAGCTTTCAAGCACATACTTAAAGTGGTTATTGCATCTATCAACAATATATCAGACTTGTCTGCAGCCATAGCTTCATCCCTAAATTTCTTGCTTGGAAGTTGTGGGGTTGAAGGCAGTGATCAAACTATGAAGGATGACCATGCTCTCAAATTGCAGTGGTTGCGAACATTTCTTTCCCAGAGATTTGGTTGGACACTGAAAGACGAATTTCAGCATTTGAGAAAGCTTTCAATTCTTCGTGGACTTTGCCATAAGGTACCGATTGTTCTTACTGCTGTTGGCTGCTGCATATGTCCCAATCATGGTTTTTACAATAAATTCCCCTGCCAGGTTGGATTGGAGTTGGTTCCAAGAGATTATGACATGGAGTGCTCAAACCCCTTTAGGAAATGCGACATTATCAGTGTAGTTCCCGTGTGTAAGGTGTGAATTTGTGTTATAAATCTCTCAAAAATTCTGAGCACATAGAATTTCAACCTAAATTTGATGTATGCACAATGCTTCACAGAATGTAGGATGCTCTTCAGCTGATGGACGGACTCTGTTGGAGTCGTCGAAGGTCGCTCTTGATAAAGGAAAGCTTGAGGATGCTGTTAATTATGGAACGAAGGTAATAATATCCCATTGAATCTGTATGTTAATGCTATATGAATTCCTTTATTCATTTAGACATCATTTCGTCTCAAAATATGTACTGCTTCCATTCAAGGCTCTAGCAAAGATGATAGCTGTATGTGGTCCCTATCATCGGATTACTGCCAGTGCTTACAGTCTTCTAGCTGTTGTTCTCTACCACACAGGAGACTTTAATCAGGTAACTAATATTCTCTTTAGCATTTTCTTTGGTTTTAGTGATTTGATTTGTTTCCTTTACGAAAAGGTATATCTATAATTAGAGTAGTGACTGAAAAAGATATAATAGAATGATGCTTCAAATTGGTTGAACTGCACATGAATGGTATTCTCGACTTCTATAGAATGGTTATTTGAAAAGGCTTCTATAGAATGGTTATTTGAAAAGGTGGGAAGTTGAACACGGAAGCAGCTGCAGTTTTGCTAGATTTTTATGAACATGTTTGGTACTTCAATTTTGAAGCATTCATGCAATTCAGTAGAAAGTTCAAATGTTTTCACTTCTATGAAATTATTGTGAGCTTTAACCACATCAGACAGTTTTTTGGCATCTCTGTCTATCTTATTGAAATATTATATGAATCTAAAGAAAGCTACTTTTTGGTTGCTTTTATTTGTTAGGCTACTATATACCAGCAAAAGGCTTTGGATATCAATGAGAGGGAACTTGGTCTTGATCATCCAGATACAATGAAAAGCTATGGTGATCTTTCTGTGTTTTATTATCGTCTTCAACACGTTGAGTTAGCTTTGAAGTAAGTTCAAAGTGATTACCTTAAGAACTCATTTTGACTTGCACACCTTTCATTATTGACGTAGTCATTCCAAATTAACGATATCATAACTACCAGAGATTTGCCAAATCTAAATTTATGGTGAAATTGTCCCTTCACGTGTTTGTTGTAATTAACTGTTAGCATGAAAACAGAGTTTCTGTAAATTTAAAATTTTAATGGAAATCTGCCCCCTCACCTGTGTGATCATAACGTATTCATTAAGTGATGTGCACAATCTGTAGTTCTGTTGTTGGACTTCTTGGAGTCTCTGATTGAACTGGATAAATTTCAACAGATATGTGAACCGTGCTTTATTCCTTCTTCAATTTGCTTGTGGTCTGTCCCACCCTAATACCGCCGCTACATACATCAATGTGGCTATGATGGAAGAGGGTATGGGAAATGTTCATGTTGCTCTCAGATACCTGCATGAAGCTCTAAAGTGCAATCAAAGATTGTTAGGGGCAGATCATATACAGGTTCTTTTCACTCACTAAATAACACCATGCATGCTAATCTTGTCAAGAGGTGGACATTTTTATTTTGCACTTATCTAAAACTTATGAAAAAGGATAAGAATGAATAAACACTTCTATTTACCTTCCTTTTCTCGGCCTGACAGACAGCTGCAAGCTACCATGCTATAGCCATTGCTCTTTCTCTGATGGAGGCATATTCCTTAAGTGTTCAACATGAGCAAACGACACTCAAGATACTTCAGGCAAAACTTGGAACGGAGGATCTTCGTACTCAGGTAACGGAAAATATGTAGTCGTGATCGAATTTACATGACTTTCCTTATGGTAAAAATATATGTAAATAATACTAATAAAATAAATAAGTAGAAGGATATTTGTTTACAGAGACTTGTTTTCCATTGGTCGGTGTGGGCATGCCTGGAAGTCCTTGATTCAGCTATCTTTAGGATTTTTGCAATTATTTTGGAGTGTTCAGCCTAGTTTTCCTGCATTCATGCCCAGATCTTAAGGGGCTAGAATCTGGATAACTTCGTTCATAATCATAATTTTTTTTTTGTTTTGTTGTGTCAGTGCTGGTTGCTTATAATTTTCTGTTGTCAATCTGTGAAACTCATCATTAATAACTGCAAGTCTGTAACTCATCAAGGTGCTGTGTTTTTTAATGCAGGATGCTGCTGCATGGCTTGAATATTTTGAATCAAAAGCCCTAGAGCAGCAAGAAGCAGCACGAAATGGAACTCCAAAGCCAGATGCATCCATCGCAAGCAAAGGTCACCTTAGGTATTGATATGGTATTCTCCACATTACTTGTTTCTTCATTTGCATTTTTATGTTGGGATACCAAAGCCTGTGACTCTCTGCTGCAGTGTATCAGATCTCCTGGATTACATTAGTCCTGATCAAGACTCTAGAGGAAGTGATGCTCTCAGGAAACAGCGTCGTGCAAAGGTAGTTAATAATGCAAAGTTGTTTGATTAGAAGTTTTAAACAAACACATTTTTCTAATCTGCATCATTTTCAGATAGTAAACATGCTCCATATAGTTTTAAACGCCAGAGAAATCCTGAAAATGTTATATTTCTGCTTCTTCTGAACACAATGTCACATCTCAAGTTCCTCTGGAATGTTACTGAATTACAAGTATCATCCACACCTGACAGCTCTCCAAAATCTGATTTAATTTATCTACTATATTATGAGAACATGACCCCTATCTTCCTTTAATCTAAAATCCACAGGTACTCCAGTTTAGTGATAAGTCCTATCAAGTCCATCAAGATGTAATGGTCAAAGATGGCTTGGGAAATGCAATGGTTATGACAGATGATGGCAACACTCAAGAACAAGGGGTGGATATGATTCATAACGAAGAAGCAGAGGAAAATGATGATATCACCAAGTACAGGCCCACAGTTGCGGGGGAAGTTGTTGAAGAAACAACTTCAGATGAAGGATGGCTAGAAGCCAATCCAAAAGGACGGTCATGGAAAGCTGCTGGCAGGAAATCTGGCCGTAGACGACCAGCTCTTGCAAAGCTAAACATAAATACTGCAGAATATTCGAGTAATAGAGAAAGAAGCTATAGGAGTCAAATCATTTCCCCGGCACAAAGAAGAACTCCAAGGACAATTACAATGGAGGTGTCACCTGCAAAGCAATCAATTGAACTGCAGGCAAAAGCTACTGTCTCCAAACCTTTTTCTCCTCCGGCAAACCTCACTGCTATGGCATCAAAATCGCTCTCTTACAAAGAAGTAGCTGTGGCACCCCCTGGTATGGCTTTGAAGCCATCTCAGGAGATAGTAGAAGAATCAAGCGGGGCTAAACCTGAAACTCAGATATGTGGCGTTGAGACATTTAAGGAGGAGGAAAGCAATGATATCCCTGTTATTGATAATAAACCAGGTCCTGATGAAGCAGAAGGAACTCATGAAAGTGAAACTCAACCCGAAAAATCTGGCCCTGAAGTTGAGGAAATTTCTTCTTCTAATCAGGAAAAGTACATTGAGAAAAATGGAAGTAAGCTTTCAGCTGCAGCTGAACCATTCAATCCAGGAGTGTGCCCACTGGTTCACCCTTTAAACTCAGCTTCTGCACCAAGCATATATGATGCGACAGCTAGTCAAGGAATGCTTGTTGTCCCAGTGGCACCTCCACTTGCAAGAGTTCCTCGCGGGCCTAGATCTCCGCTGTATTATAGAACTGCTCAATCTTACCATATGAGACAAGGTTTGCTGAAATACCGAACTCATTTGGCAACACAACCTAGAAGCATGAACCCACATGCACCTGAGTTTGTTCCCAGTAGAGCTTGGCAAACAAATCCTGAAAATGGAGATTCTGCTATTTCAACCGAGACGAAATCTTTGCTCGAGACAAGCAAGGCAAGAGAGGAAGAGGAGGACTTTGGTAAGGAATCCGGTAATGAAGTTCAAGATTGTTCTACAAAAAGGACCACCTCTGAGACCGAGAAGGCAGAACTTGCAAGGCAGATATTGCTCAGTTTCATTGTGAAGTCAGTCCAGAATAATATTGACGGTGGAAGCGAGACCCTAGGCGGTAAAAAGTTTGACAGTTCAGAAAGTTCTTCGGATGCAATAGCTAATGACAGTGCAATTATAAAAATCCTCTATGGAAATGAAGGAAAGACAAAATTGGATACTCAGTCCAGCGACGGTGAACAGCTGAAAACCCCAGATGCTAATAAAAACAATCACGGTGACGGTGAAGGATTTATAGTTGTTACAAAGCGGAGAAGAAACAAACAGCAGTTCACAAACGGGGTTGCTGGGTTGTACAACCAGCAATCACTCTGTGCACCTGTTCTTTGAAAGAGTGAATAACTCAAAGCAGACGACAGAAAAACGGTGGTGTTCCATTGTCTTGCTTTTTATGGACAAAATCTCTTTGCAATTGCATCTCAACACTGTAGAAATGATTAGAGGACGATGTGGAAGAGAGCCTGTATTTCGAGTCTATTGATTTTAGCTGTTCTTTACTTTGTAGGTGCCAATAATCTTTGTATAAATTGCAAAGTTTTTCTTTAAAAGATTTTGTTTGATTAATAAAAAGGCCCTCAGATTTGGCAGCTTCATCTGTATGATTTCCTCACATATCATCCCTCCTCCTGTTTGTTTACAGCAATTCAGAACACTGCAAAAAAGTAAAGACTAATTTCTTGTCTTGTACAGAAACAGCTTGAAGCCCTCCGTTCCATGCCATTTACTCCATTGTTAGGGTTTGGCTCTCCATCCCATATTCTATTGAATTGAAGGGGTACAGAGAATGGCACCTTACTATCAGGCAACCTCAGTGCTAGTTCACTAGTTCTCAAGGATCCAAAACATAAGATTTCACCAGTCACAAGAAAACAATATGAACGTTGAGCAAGAACAGGTGTTTTTCGCGTCCGAGTTGAAAAAAACATCAAATTTGATATACTGAATAAAAAAACACACTAAAAATGTACTCTGATAAACGCTGTCCATGCATTACCGAACTACCAAACACACCCCAAGGGATGATGATGAACCTCGGGGATACAGGACTTACACAGGTTACAGAGTTGCAGGCAACCAGCTGAACCCCATAATTTCCAGGATGGCCAGCTGATTTTAGCGTACAGAAATTGATCATATAATAGAAATTACAGATAGGATTAAACCGTCGGTTAAAATTATTAAGCTTGTGACAAGATATGGATCGAAAGCGAATGAAAAGATAGGATGGAAGCGTCATTAATAAACAGCGTCAAATGGAAAGATCAGCCAAGTCAAAAGTCCTTTCAACAGCTTTGAACCACGAATCCACCTTCTTCTTCCTCAGCTCCTCATTTAGTTTGGGGCGGAAAGTGGTGTCAGACTTGGACTTTTCTCCAGAAGCAAAAATCTCTTCTTCTGTCCAAACCCCGACAGCTAAACCAGCAGCATAGGCTGCTCCGAGGGCTGTTGTCTCAATATCAGCTGGTCTCACCACAGGGCTTCCTAGCAAGTCAGCCTGCGAGGGGCAATCAAAATTGTTACATAACAGTAATTAAGAGCAAATATGATTGATACAGAATAAGAAGAACGCTTTAAAGCTCAAACCTGAATCTGCACCAAGAGGTTGTTGACAGTAGCACCACCATCCACTCTAAGCAAGAATTCTCCCTCCTCAGAACCTGCGGCATCTTTATGCATTGAATCCAACACATCCTTCACTTGAAAACACATGCTCTCAAGCACAGCTCGAGCAATGTGAGCCTTGCTTGTAAACCTTGTGATCCCAATACAAACCCCACGAGCATCATCACGCCACCATGGAGCAAACAATCCATTGAAGGCAGGAACAAAATAAACCCCACCAGTTGTATCAACCTGAGATGCCAGTTCCTCGATTTCACCAGCGCTTTTAATTACTCCAAGACTATCTCTGAGCCATTGAACTGCAGCCCCAGCAATAGCAATTGAGCCTTCAAGTGCATAGTTTGCTGGCGCTTTTGAGCCAAGCTTAAATGCCAAGGTGGTTAGAAGCCCATGCGTTGAATGTACCACCTCCTCACCCGTGTTGCGAAGTATGAAAGCACCAGTTCCATAAGTGCTCTTAGCCTCACCCTTTTTACAGGCTTGCCCAACCATCGCAGCGTGTTGGTCACCAAGACATCCAGCAATTGGGAAACCAACAAGCGGCCATCCCTCTCTGATCTTTCCAATAATCTCAGAATTACTGATAATTTTTGGAAGAATTTCAGCTGGGATTTTCAGGGTTTCTAATGTAGGTTTATCCCATTCAAGAGTCTTAAGATTCATGAGCATAGTTCGAGATGCATTAGAGACATCAGTCACATGCAAGCCACCCTTTACTCCGCCAGTTAAATTCCAGATCAACCAAGAATCTACCGTTCCAAACAAAGCATCTTTCTTCTTGATAGCCTCTTTAACCACATCCACATTTTCCATCAACCAGATTAACTTCATGGCACTGAAATAAGTGCTAATTGGCAATCCGCATGTCTCAACGAAATGAGTCCTTCCTCCTGGCATTTCTTTCTCCAGCCTCCTGTTAAAAGAAAACCCTTCAAAATATGCTTACAGTAATTCTTGGAAACACCGCAAATGATCAAATATTAAAAAAAAAAAAGTCTAAAATCTTTTGGTATCATAAATTTCCAGCAATAGAAATCAATCAAAAGGGATATATTAGATCCTTACAATAAACCTTGGAAACACAGCTAATGATCAATGATTTGAAAAAAAAAAAAAAAAGAGAGAGAGAAAAAGTCAAACCTTCTAGTATCACAAATTTCCAGCAATATCAATCAATCAAATGGGGGTAATATCAAAACCAAAGCAACAATAAAGAAATTCTGATAAAGAAAATCCTCAGTCATAGGAAAATAAAAAAGAAATAATTTTGGAGTGGAAATGGATGATAAGCGAAGTAAAGGAAACCTGCAAACAGAAGTGGTGCGAACATCCATCCAAACAATGGCATTATAGAGTGGACGACCAGTGGATTTGCTCCAAACAAGAGTAGTTTCTCTCTGATTGGTCAAACCAATAGCCTTCAAAGCAGCGTCCACATTATGCCCCTCTGCCGAAGCATTGTCCACTGCCTTTGCCATGCACACCTTCACACTCTCCAGTATTTCCATTGGGTCATGCTCCACCCATCTACAACAACAACCACCACCACCACCAACATCATCATCATCATCATGAAGAAAAAGAAAAAGAAAAAGAAAAAGAAAAAGAAAAGAAAGGGAAATAATTTAGAGTACCCGGCTTGAGGATAGAGCTGAGTGAACTCAACCTGGTGAGATCCAACACAGCGAGAGTTACGGTCATAGATGATGAATCTGGTGCTGCTTGTGCCTTGATCAATGGAGCCAATGAAGGCAGCCTCCTTTGTTTTTGCCATTTCTTGATTGAGAGACAGACAGGGAACAAACACAAGAAAACACACTGCCTAGGAGCACCTCCTAAATGGAAAGCCAAAAATTTTAAAATATTATTTTGACTTTTTATTTCTTTTACATGCTCCAAAGACAGCGCTAAACAAGATCATAAAATGCTTTTTCTTTCTTTCATCCGAATGCCATTCTTATATATCTTTAAAAAACCCTAAATTTAACAACGTAGAGTCACCAACAAAAATAAATAAATTAATTAATTAAATACAGCCATATAAAAAGCTATTTAAAATGCTATTTTATCCATTTATCTCCTCAAAATAGCATCTTTATTTATACTATTTATAAAAAAAATACTATTTTATCAATCTAAATCCTTAAAAGGGGGAGTAGTTGATGAAGACAAGGCCTGTTGCCTTGGGATTGTAAACTTAGTCGTTTATCGTTATCCATCCACCAAGTTTGGTGCTGCGGTTTATCATGGATCTTGCTTGAGTCAATCTCCACGTATTTTGTATTTTCCTTTTTCATCGCTAAGAATTATTATTCTTGACATAATCTATGAGTTACTGAAAACTATATATCTTCTTTATATGTTTTTAAATCTTCAATGGACATATAATCTATGCACTATCATAGACTCTTCCTAACTTATAAAAGAGGTTGTTTGGAACATAATTTCACTTCATTTTAATTTTTTTTGTTTTAAATTAGTTTTTTTTGTTTTTAGATTGTTCTATGGTGTCGATGTAAAAATAATTTTTTAAAATATATTTCCGAGTAAAAATTATCTTGATAAACAATCATCCAACATCATACAAGTTGATGAATTTTTATTTTTAAAATAATAAAATATTCAATTCATCTTTTTTTTGATAACCAGAATATTCGGACTAGCCTATGCACGAGGATAATAAACATACGCGCTGAAACTTAAACTCAGGAGCCAAATACAGAAAAACCTGCGAGAACCGCTGTGCCACGAGCCTCGGTGATTCAATCCATCTTTCTATACAGTAAAGTTGGCCAATAGGAGAAAAGGGTAAAAATAAAAGAATTGATGTGAAGATCAAAGGATAAAATGAGTGGTGGAAATGGTGTGTGTGGCCCAAGACCACGAGGCACGGGAGAGATATCGTGACTTCTTTTGTTTCCTATCCTTGGGGAGTCGATGGTTGGATATACACGCCCTGCTTGTGCATCGTCACGAGGAGCTCAAAAGTCAACTTTTATTGGTTAGTCTATGAATTATGATTGGATTTTATAAGATCAAAGGATTCACATTCTAAATATGTTTAATAATGTTTATGGTAAATTATGCTCACCAAATAATTTTTGGTATACCAATTAAGCAATTACCATACTAATCCATTCAAACCAATCCATCTCTTGTATCATATTCTATTCGATAAAAAATTAATATTCACTCGAGAAAAATGATATATTAAAGAATAATTTAAATCATATTTTGAGATTTCACATAACAATTTAAATTATTTGATTGAAATGATTATTTGATAGTATAAAGCAAAAATAGAAGAAAGGTGTGTTTAGATGAGCATTCATGAGTGCTCGGAATTGCCCTACATCTTTTTTCACCGAGTGAAGACCACTCAAACTCAATATATTTTTATCTTCCTAAAGTGGTCTTGCTTGCTCTGTGAGATGTCATGGAAAAAAAAAAGAAAAACAATTGAGCTTTAGGAATGCTAAGAAGGGTGTGTGGTGTTGCGGTTTTTTTAAAGTGTTTTTTACTTGGAAATGTATTAAGATAATATTTGTTTATTTTTTAAATATTATTTTTGATATTAATACATTAAAATAATTTGAAAATACTAAAAAAATATTATTTAAAATAAAAAAATTAAAATTTTCAAAACATAAAAATAAACAGTAGAAAAATCTTGGAGAGAATATAAGGCTGTCCCTATAGACACCGATGTCTGTAACGACTCATTTACAGGACAAGGAAGTGTCGCTTGTCGTTTATCCATCCATGCTTGTTTCAACATGCTTAATTATAATTTAATCCTTCTTTTTTTTTTTTAATCAAAAACAGATTTAAGAAATAATTGAACAATACTTTATCTGTTTTCATTGTATTTAAATATTTCAAAATGCTTTCTTTTCTTGCTAATTTGTACATCTTTAATTTATATTCTTAAAATAAAAATAAATAACATAGAGTAGACGAAATGATTAAATTATAAGTTGTTAATCATTAGAAAAATGGTGAGAAATATTAATTAATAATCACCATGAAATGAGACTGATATAACCATCATAAAAATATACATAAATTCATCTGATGCTCTTAGAGGAGGTTGAGAATGTAATAATAGTAGCTTTTCAAAGTGTTTTTTTATTTTTAAAAAATTATTTTTGACATCAGCATATCAAAATCATTTGAATACATAATAAAATAATTTTAAAAAATAAAATAAATTATTTTTTTTAAAAATATTTTTAAAACACAAAAATAAACATATTATTGTATGCAATTGAAGAGATCTCTATCAATGAAACAATAGTTATTTATATGGATCATAATTCTAATTTAATAACAATAAATATCAATGATTGTGCTTATCATGTACACTTGTCTTCTATAATAAGAAAACTCATTACGTGAATCTATTTCACTATTTACCAATAAAAATATATAATTCCATAACTATGATTGGATTTTATAAGATAAAAAGATTTATATTCAAAATATGTTTAATAATTTATAAAAATCTTATTGGTCAGTCCATGATGGTTGATGGTAAATTATGCTTACCAAATAATTTCTCGTATACCAATTAAGAAATTACCATAGTAATCTATTATTTTTTTTTCCTAGTCTAGCTAGGATCTCAAGACCTTTAACACTTTGGTATGCTCTCAACATGCTTATATAACTTAACATCGCGATTATATTTTTATTTTTAAATATATTAAAAAATAATATAAATTATATTTTAAAATTTTATCTAATAATCTGAATTATTGAATTAAAATAATATTTTGATATGGTATCTGAGTTCTTTTTTACTAAACAGTTACGAGTTTAAATCTTACATCTTTTATTCTATTTGAAAAAACTTAAGTATGAGGTAATATGAGTATAATGAAAATTCTTTTGTCTTTGCAATGAAGATATTTTTTTAGATTTTGACCTGTTTGAGAGTGTGGTTGTGGTTACGGTTGCTTTTCAAAATGTTTTTCATGCCGAAATGCATTAAGCTGATGTTTTTTTTTTTTAAAAAAATTATTTTTAAAATCAGCACATCAAAACAATCCAAAACATACAAAAAAAACTAATTTTTAACAAAAAAAAAATTTAAATTCTTTGACTTGCATTTCCAAACGAGCTCAAGTTTTTGATAAATAAATTAATCTGTTAAGTTTTATAATTACGGTGGAGTCTCATGAATTACTGGGAACAGAGAGGAATTAAATTTAGTAGAGTGGTCTTGCTTTCTTTAGGAAATGTCATGGAAAAAAGAAAAAAGAAAAATAAAAAATAATTGAGCTTTAGGAATGCTAAGAAATTTCGGACATTTCCATCTAGCAAGAGCAGACAAGGTTGTTCCTATAGACACCGATGTCTTGCCATTATTATTATCATTAATATTATTATTACAAGTCTACCATCATAAGTATATATCACCTTCACTATCACCTTTATTTTTATTATAAATATTGCAATTTTTTTATTTTATTATCATTATTTAAAAACCATGATAGAAAAAGAATTTACTTTATAATAAAATATTTTTCTTGATACATCTAAACGATTATTTTTCCTATAAAAACAAGTATATCCCTTTGTATGAAGCTAATTATTGATCCGAACATAAAATCAACACTTATGCCTAGTGTATTATTAGTATTGATACATCTAAACGAAAAAAAAAAAATTTATAGAAAAATATTTTTTATTTTTCTCCCGAAACAAGCATACCCTTTGTAACACAAATTCAACAATTATGCCAACACAAATTCAACTCTCTATTATTTGAAACTATATATCATCGCCAATTTAATTATAAACCCTACCCAAGTTGGATGGTAAGATATTAGATTTTGAAGTAAACTTGTTAGGTTTGATTTCATAGTAAAAAATAAAGAGTAAATTCAAAACATCCGAAATCTTAACACATGGTGAATGAGCTTGGTGGTGCTCACTATGTTCTTTTTTGATACAAAACGACAATGAAAGACTTAAGGGAGCGTGTTTGGCAGTGTGGTTGCGGGTGCTTTTCAAATAATTTTTCGTGCTAAAATGCATGTTAATGATGTTTTTTTTATTTTTTAAAAATTATTTTTGACATCAACACATCAAAACGATCCAAAACATACAAATCATATTAAATTTTAGTAAAAAAAAAATTTAAAATATTTGAGAACGCAGCCGCAGCCGCAGCCGCGTTCCCACACGTAGACTTAGTCGTTTATCCACCCACCATATTTGGTGTTGCTGTTATCATGGATCTTCCTTGAGTCAATCTCTACGTATTTTGCATTTTACTTATTCAATGCTAGGAATTATTATTATTCTTGAAATAGTTTATGAGTTGGTGAAAACAAGATATCTTCTTTATATATTTTTGAATCTTCAATGCAATATCATAGACTTTTCTTGTAATGAGACGGTTTGTAACCACGTTTCACTGAATTTTGATTTTTTTTCTTTAAAATTAGTTTTTTTTATGTTTTTAAATTATTTTGATATATTGATTTAAAAATATTTTTTTTAAAAAATAAAATAAAGATATTATTTTAATATATTTCTAAACAAAAAATTACCTAAAAAACAACTGCTCACACTCTCAATCATAGTTTTTTAAACCCAATCCGGTTCTAGATTTTGACCGGGTCAATCCCTATTTTAAAAAAAATTCAAAACGGTGTTATTTTAGTAAAAAACAAAAGTCAACGGGTTGCAACCGGGTTTTTGACCGGGTCGGCCGAGTCACACCAATCATAACTTTTTATTTTTTTATCAATCCGGTCCAATTTTAGCCCTGAATTAGTCAAATCTCAGATCAATCCGCCAAGTCAGGTAAAATTTCAAAAGTATGATCTCAATTGCTTACACCGCCTCAAACACTGGAGAAGAAGTTCAATCCATCTTTTTTACATGGTAGAAGCAGACAAATAGGAGAAAAGGGTGAAAAAAAAAGAATAAGTAGTGATGTGAAATCAAAGGATAAAATGAGCGGTGGAGATGGTGTGTGTGGCCCAAGACCACGGGGCGGAGGAGACATCGT
>Ga0325414_1004452_pt1 | contig 14677 bp, 4 predicted proteins | sample PopdelMetagenome_8_FD_206183 | JGI IMG/M metagenome (GOLD analysis project Ga0325414, IMG submission 206183) | Populus deltoides microbial communities from Bellville, Georgia, United States - Leaf-PdKOR-R3 | ecosystem: Host-associated > Plants > Phyllosphere > Phylloplane/Leaf | place: USA...
TTTTTATTTTTTACATCAATATATCAAAATAATTTAAAAACACACATAAATTAATTTGAAAGAAAAAAAATAAAAAATTTAAATTGTTTTTAAAAATATTTTTAAAACATAAAAATAAACACTGTCATAAAACTATTAGAAAGGGAAGGATAAGAAATAAGAAACTTTATTACTCTCCATGATTAACAACCATATGAAATTTAAAATTAAAAAAAAATAAGAAAAACAATTACCTAAATTACGTTCAAAAATTTCATATTATATAACAACCGTGCATATAAAAAAGTCAGACCACCCATCCACGCGCGGACTACAGGCTTGTTGTATAAGTAATTCACTTATCATAAAAGTGATTTATAAAATATTATCTCTATATATAGTGATGAATATTGGCAATCTTATGTTATTTTATGAACTTTATTTACTTTTTGGATCAAGCATGATAAAAAGAATTTAATACCGCATTTAATTAGTTATATCTTTGGAAGTAGAGATTGCTAATATATTATCTATCTAATACCAATTACTAAAATAACCTTTTTCTATTACTACTAATTCGGAGAATACTCCACTCACTGTCCGTATTTTTTTAACCACTGTCAAGTTTCTATCGTTTGCTTGATAGCCACTCGATTCCTATAATCATCGATCTTCGATCTTTAACGATTGCGATTGATGTTTGTGGAGAGGGTCGCAGTCCGAATTGATGTGATCAGCATTTCCACCGTTTATTATTAAAGTGGTAACTAGAACGAGAATAATTATTAGTGGCATTAAAAAAATTAAAATAATTAGAATTAATTAGTGGTAACTATTTCAAGATACAATAAACATAGAGGAGAAGGCATCCAGGCTTGTGGCATAGCGGTTCAGAAATGAAAATTTATTATCTCTGTATTCTAGATTTGTATTTTTGTGTGCACGCCTGTTATTTCTGCGGTGTCTTATTTATTTACTAGACTTGCAGAGGGTTTGATAGATCTGGATGTTATTTGTGGTGTGCGTAAATTGGTCCGAACACCTTGGGTTATAAAAAAATATAGAAAAAGAAAGAAACAAAAAAAAAAGATATGATAGTATCATGTGGTGAGAGAGAGAAAAGAGTGGGCTAGAGTTTTTTTATTTAATATGGGAGAAAGGTGAGTTAATTGAGAAGATATTTATAATTTCATTAAACTTATAAAATTTATAATAAATTTATAATTTTATATTATTTTGATCGTGTTTATCAATTTTGTACAAATCAAATTCAATTTCTAATTTGATTTTAACAACCATACATAGAAATTCACTTGATTTGATTTAACTGAAGAACATTAAAAATTATAGTTATTAGTTTTAGTTCTAGTATAAGGTTCCATCTGGCTAAGGGCACGAGTCTTTGGATAGCTGTATAAAATCTAAAAAGATATATATATTTTTAAAAAATAATATTGTGTTTTGATTAAAAATATTTTATATGTTTTTCAGATGACAGATGGTATTGTTGCCTCACATGTCTAAAGTAAAAACTTACTCTTATATTGTACAATTATAAGTTCTAAAAATAAAATTATAAATGCTAACGTGTTCAAATCATATATCCATGAACTTTCATTCAACATCAATTTCTTTATTTTTTTAATTTTAATTGCTGCACAATTTTATTTTTATTGGAAATGTCAACTCTGGTTAGGTTTTCAATAATTAAACGATAATTTTTTTTTTGTTAATGTGGCTGTCCTAACTAGTTTGTGTATATATCGACTTGACTAATTTTATAGACCATAAAGTTAGTGATTATGTAAGTTTTCAGTGATTCTAAAATTTATAAGACTCGAATTAATAAATTTTAAGAAGCAAATTTAGAATCTAATCAATTGAATTATACCCCTCATAATTAACAAATATTGTAATTTTATTAGTATGAGAAATGATTTTTTTTAACGTGGCTTTCAACCTCAAATGCAACGTAAATGTGGGTTTACGGTGTTTGATTTTGTTTTAACGACATTTTTTTAAAATGTTTTTAAAATTATTTTTTTATCATAAAAATATAAAATTAATATTTTTTTTTGAACAAAAACATACTAAACACGCGAAGAAAAGAGAGTTAAGAACGATTAGCCAGAAACAAGCCTGGTGGGAAAAAAGGCCATGCACCAGGATTAGCACGTGCCATGGGCAAAATTGTGATTCCAAAACCGAAAACCCAAACCCCACCTCTGGTTTTCCCTGTTCCCCGTGATCTCACACTTTGACCTTATTTTTGTACGTGCAATATTAACAATCGATCGCTGCTACTTTCAGGTGGGCAGTGTGCTATCTGTTGACCTTCTATTGCTACACGTTCGAGAAATCACGTGTGTAAAGACAGGTGTCTAACTCGGGCTCCATAACCCACATGAAGCGCAATGTGCATATAAGGATGTGCACGAGGCCATATCAAAACAAATTGCTACGCCTCATTCAATTGGGATACTATTAATTAATTATTTTTCTTCATTTTATTATACGTTGGAACCTGCAGTTTTCACTCCTCGTCTTTTTCTTCTGTTTTTTTTTGTCGTGGTTGCGCGTAACATGCAATTTCACCTCTTGGATCGTGGCTGTTTTGTGCAGATTTTGTCACGTATCTGAGTTTAATAGATAAATTAAGCTGATGTGTTTGAAATTATACTATTGATTATTTAAAAAAATATTTATAGTTTTGAAATATATTAAAATAATATTTATTTTTTATTTTTTATAATTTAATTTTAATGTAAGAACATCAAAACAATTTAAAATAAAAAAATTAATTTTAAAAATAAAATGTAAAAACAAACACACTTTTTGAGTCTATTTGCTATTATAGTACTAGTTGTTTTTTAAAATATTTTTTATTTGAAAATATATTAAAATAATATTTTTTAATTTTTAAAATATATTTTTGATATAAACACATTAAACCGATTTAAAAACATAAAAAAATAAAATAAAACAAATAAAAAATAATATTTTTTAAATCATTTTTAAAATACAAAAATAAACTCTATTGCTGCTTCCGTTCCACAGGGACCTGGATTGTGAAACTACTTGGGATTTTAGGTGTGGGGAATATAAAATAAACAAATATGTTATAAGATTATACATAATTTTTTGGAGGGGGCAAAATGCATATTTTCCTATAAAATAAACCTAGTTAAATTTTAAAGGTATAGTGCATTTTTATGACTAAGATTAAAAAATATAAAACCCTGGGAGTGTTGTTGTCCCCTGGCTACGCCATTTTTCCGTTTGGGTACGTGGATAGAGATAGTTAACTACCTATATGCTCCCGGGTTTGATATTCAAATCAAGTTTTTTTAAAAAAACTCTTCTAATATAAAATATTCAAAAAGCCTTAGAAAATCATCCAGCTAAATTAATTTCGAATTGATTTCTACAAGTTTTTTTGAATGAATTGATTAATTTTTTTTTATTAACTTGAGTATGCGGGTCAGTTTACGCGCACCTCGATTAATCTCACGGGCCCTAAAATTAACAATTATGTAAGCCTCTAGTAATCATCATATTAGCAACCACATGACTCGAATCTAAATCAACAAGAAAAATAAATTTTTTAATCTTAAACTCTTACCAGTTAGCCACCTACTAAATAATTAGCTAATTAATTTACTTGCCCGGCCCGGCTTAATGTTATACTAGGTACGGTGCTTGTGCTTTTATTGAGGGCTGGATCAAAAAATAATTATTGTATAAAAATAATTGAGATAGTTGTTATTTTTTTCAACACATAATAAGATATTTGAAATAAAAATAAAAAGCTTGAACGTTATATTATATCAAATTAATTGATCACCATATATCTTAATAAGTATATAAAAAAATAATATAAGTTTGTTAAAAAATAATATAAATTATATTTTAAGATTTCACCTAGCAGCTCAAACTATAAGAGTAGTCTATAGATCCTAATTGTTAAAATCCAAACCTAACGGGATCGCAAAAATTAAACTTGCCATCCTGGTGTCAGCTTCAAATAAACATGTTTGGGAGTATAGTTGTAAGGTGTTTTTTGTGCTGAAATGCATCAAAATGATATTTTTTTAATTTTTAAAAATTATTTTTAAGATTAATGCATTCAAACGATCCAAAATATATAAAAAATTAATTTTTAACAAAAATAAAAATAAATTTTTTTAGAAACGCCGGCCCAACCACATTTTCTAACACTTATATATATATATAATCATAAAATTGTTCTGGAAATAAATTATAATTTTTAAATCAGTACTAAGCCGATCTAATTTTCCTGATTTGTAAAAAAAAACCTAAAATAACTATGAAAATAATATAAAAAAATCCAACTATCTCTCTCTCATCCCTTAATACGGGATTAAAACGGACAAACTTGGTAAAGTTGCAACACAGACAAAAATAAAAAAAAAATAAAATATTACCAATCTCCTCACAAACCTCTCTTGAACGCAGTCAAGCAAAGAACTTATCCGTACATGAGTTTCAGTCAAGTGAAAAACTCATCTACTCTTAGGATAGTTACATTTTAAATCATATTCTTTTTACTCTTATTAGATGTATAATTTTTTTTCCTAAGAATCCATTATATTTTTATTAATATTAATACATGTTAGATATATTTTCCATAAACATTAATATACATGTCAGAAAATTTTCCTATCAATATTAATATACATGTTCCGGATATTTTCCCTTCTAAATACTATCAAAACAATATCACTTTTTAATTTATTATTTCTAAAAAAAATTCAATTCATGAGTTATAAATAAATCATAAATTATTTAAATAATAGTTTTAGAATCTTTATTTTTTACTGAATGTTTATTTCTAAAATATTTTTTTATAATATTATTGTATTTTCTCATGAAAATCATTGATTTAACTGTAAAAAAAAATCTTTAAATTCAGGTATTGGTTATCTGCCACCATCTATCTCAAAAGAAGAACAGACTAGATTTTCAAAAGCAAAAAATTAACAATTATCCAAATCATAGATATTTTCCCCAAGACTACTTTGAATTTTCGGGACAACATCACACATCATTCTGTGTGCAGTAGAAAGTTCACCAACCCAAAATGCGAGATAAATTGAACTTTTCTAAAGACGAAGAGACAACCTACTGTACACAAGAATTTTTTTTTTTTTTTTGGATTTAGGCTAACAATACATTGATCAGCTTAGACAAGATTTTAGTTATTTTCGGTGGTTGTGGTGTTCGTCCCACATTTCACTTCTTAAATCAAACATTACAGTACTTTTTCCCCTCTGTCATTGACTTACACAAGCACTTGCCTTTTGTTTCAGAATCAATTAAGATCCAGGAAAACAAATGCTATGCGCCAAGAACATCTTGCTAATTAGCATGTGGGCTGCTGAAACTCTTTGAGTCCGATTGACAATGCGTTAGCATTCGTGTTTTTTTAAAAATATATAAAATGGCTGTTTGGTTATATACAGGTAAACAATCAAAACACAAGAGTCCCATCATTTATATGCGTCAGGATCATGATTTTTTGAAAGCAGTAAAATATTGTTTTTTTACAAGTTTCAACCTATGGTTCACGAGTGAATTGCATTGTTTACGTGAATAGTTTTTTTTTTTATAAAAAAACTAGTTTAGAGTGAATTAAATTCACTCGCATTGTGATGTGAATAATATTTTTTTCTGAAAAAATAATATAGAGAATTAAATTCACTTGCACTATAATATCAATTTTATACCTAATAATATTTTATTTAATTTTATTACACGCTCACAAAATTATAAAAACTATAGTTTTTATCGGCTGAATTTTACACGTAATGGAATTATAAACAGTTTAATGAAACAATAAAAAATATTTTATATAAAGTATTATTTGTTTCATGATGTAATAGGAGTAGTTAATTCTATAATATTTAAATTTAAAACCATTAATATTAATATATATTTTAAAATTATTTTATAACCTTAATTTCAAAAATATTCTTAATCAAATATATTAAATTATTTTTTAAATTTTAATTTTAATTATAATTTTAACCAAAAACCTATAAAAAAAAATTTATCTGCTGCTGTACAATATCTGCTGCAGGGAAGTAGAGGATGCCGTTGGTTTGCTTAGAATCCATGTAGCCTTTTTGTCTATGTAAATTCTCAGTTTTGACGTTTCATAATGGTGTACTAAACTACTGTGGTGACCTAAACTTGACATATATCCATGCTCTATGCCAACTTATCTAAATTTCTGATTTCACATGATTATTTTTTTTAAAAAAATGTCAACGCTTTAAAATCCGTGTCATCAACGGAGAGTAAACTTTGTGGTATAAATTATTTTTTATTTTAAAATATATTAAAATAATATATATTTTTATTTTTTCAATTTATTTTTAACCTTAACATGTTAAAATGATTTAAAAATATAAAAAATAATAATTTAAAAATAAAAAAATTTAACTTTTTTTTATAAAAAATATAATTGAATCACAATTCCAACTATCATCTTAGTTGTAAAAATAATGCAGCAAAAGAAGAAGATCTATAAATTAGAAAGACAATTTAGATATTAGAAAAAATAATCTATAATATTTTAAATTTATTTTATTAATAAGTATAAATTAATTAATAAAAAAAGTCTTAAAATAGGGTTGATTAGCGTTTAAAAGATAGGAAGTTTTAGTAAAACAAATCTTGAAAATAAAAAGAAAGAAACAAAGTACGAAACAAGTGCAAGTAAAAAAGTGGCAATGATTCCCTACAAACGGAAGTACCAAGTGGCCACCTCTCCATGGACCTTTCTTAACATAAACGCGAGTAGGAGGGAGAGGAGAGGAGAGGAGAAGTAAAGGAATCCATGGACCTTAGCATTTCTTGCCACTCCTTCACCTCATTTTACCGGCAAATTACATCTCCAAACTCCAGTTCTCTTAAATTCCGCTGTGTTAAAACGACATCGGAGCTACAAACTTCAGTAGGAGTGAACGATCGAACGGGCAACTCTCCGTCGATTCCACCTCATAAAGTCACTGTTCATGATCGGCAACGATGAGTGGTTCACGAGTTCCTTGTTCCAGAGGTACGGAATTCAGACTCTGTTTGTTTCCCGGGAAAAAAATACTACTAATATAGATAGCTTGCAAGTGAATCGAATTGCTGTTATAATAGAATCAGGAGATTAAATGCTATGTTGTTTGTGCTTTGGGTGGGAATGCAGAACCAGTATATATTGCACACAGCGGAATCACAGAACATCACGCTTCCATTTGCTTGCAGGCACGGTAATATTGTTCTCTGATATCACACTATTGTATAGAATTGCTCGACTTTTTGATGTTTTTGTCACACCCACACTGTGTATACATATAAGAAAGTAGATTTTAGAGGATAGAGTTATTGCTTCACTAAAACCAGATGGCTATGGTCCAATAATATAACAATTAAACTGTGCCTGCCTATTATCAGGAAATGTTTTCATGTGACTGCATGCTGCTTCCAGTGTTTTTTTTTTAATGAGCTGCTTCTGCATTCATTTACGGTGATCAGCCAGTAAAAGCTCTCAAACTTGAGGGCCTGTACCTTGTATCTTCTTCTTCCTGGCAAATAAGCTTCATCGTATAGCAGTGAGGCCAATTATTGTCACCTTTGGACCTGTTTCCATTTGGCATAAATGTGTGTCCTAAGGTTCAATCCAGAGGATTAATGAAGTTTTAAATTTTATCGTTACGAGTTTGCCATGGAATGATTTGAAAGACTCATGATCAAATAAGATTTGGGCATTTAAAGTTTTTCTGGTCAGATATGATGTACTGTCTCCCTTGGTATGGTCTTTAATTTTAGCTTATTATGAAATCGAGTGGGGAGGGAGAAAAGAAAAGGAAAGAAGCACATTCACACCTTTTATCCAGTAATCATCTTCTCCAACGAATAATTTCCCTTTCGCTCTCTGTTTGTTTGTTTGTTTATTTATCAATTCTTTCTTAGCTTTGTTTTGGTGTATTAAGTAACTTATAGCTCACTGCAGTATGGCGTTTTCAGTGTCAATTAAACCTAGAACTTAAGTTTATACAGAAGAAAGTGCTAGTTTTATTAGATCTCTTGCATGAGTGTTAAACCCTAGCAAATCAATATAAAAACTTACTTTACACTTTCTGATAGGCCATTTGGTGATAATTTTTTTATGATTTCTTTCTGGAAACAGGGTTGCCTGTGTATTTACCCTGCAGCCTATGGCTCTTGCTATTTTCTGGTTAAAATTGTTCGAGATAAAATGCTATGTGCTTGCAGGTTGTTGCACTAGTTGTGCTGTAAGTGTAGAATCAGGACAACTTAGACAGCCAGAAGCTCTAGGGATCTCTGTTGAGTTGAAGTCGAAGGTCTGTGCCCTTTATTTTGGATTCTTTTATTGCAGTAACAAAAAGATTCTAAACATGACCTTTAATTTAGGACGCATGATATAGATGTAATCTTGATATATCTCATGTCTAGATCACGGATTTCATGTTCTAACCTAGCTTTACTTGGGATAATTTTTTTATTTTTGTTGTTGCCTCATTTTTAGCTACACTACATAAACTTAATCAACATATGTTTTCTATTGAATAACCACATATAAGAATAAAACTTTAACAGTTAAAAAATGCTCATTAGAAAAAAAAACTTGAGATGGAAAGAAACATAATAAATACAGTGAACACTCACCATATTTGCAAGACAATCAAATTAAAAAAAAATAATCTCCAAATAACCTAACAATTATGTAGTTGAAACAAATTTTAAATTGTCAATGTATTTCCTATGTGATAACAAACTCCTCATATTCCATAAAATTCATAATAAAAAAAAAAACCCGAAAACGACTTAAAAGCGTAAACGCTATTAGTTTCCTTAACCATATAACAGTCAAGGGGTACATCGGAAAGTTTCACAAATTCGAGACTTAACATTCAGGAGTCTTAAACTACAAGTACTAGAGTGGAAAATCACGAAAATATATGGACTTACCTATAATCTAACCTGCTACGGCAAAGAAAAGAAAGAAGAGTTGACAGACACGTGCCAGTGGACAGTGGCTCAGTATATATTTAAAATATTATTTTATCCAAAATCTTAGAATTCCCCCCCTTCTGCTTTCACATGTATCTGCAACTGCCAAGAGCCAACCTGGAAAAATATGTAAAAGCCGGTCCCCTTTTTTGTCTATTCACCAGCGGAGATTTTGACGCATCAGCTTCACCTTTGTTTTAGACAGAGAAAGAAGGGAAAAATGGAGAAAGCAATCAACAGGCAACGTGTCCTTCTCGATCACCTCCGTCCTTCTTCTCCATCCCCTCACAATTTTGAATCTACTCTTTCTGTAAGTTTAATCGTTTGGTCGATATTTTAGCTGATATTTTGAGTGTTTCCGGTTTAGTTTAGATCATGAAAGTTGAAGGATCGATTTGAAATTTTGAAAGTTATGAAACATGTTGCTTTATATTGTTTTTATCAATATGTTGAGAGATGTGTTTGACTTTAAGGTGTTTTTTTTTTCTTAATACAAGTTGGATTTTCATGACTAAATTAATTTATTGATATAAACTAGAGTGTTTTTAATAATTGGATTTCGATTGTTTGTGAATTCAGGCATCTGCTTGTTTAGCTGGAGATAGCGCAGCGTATCAAAGGACTTCGGCTTTTGGAGATGACGTTGTGATTGTTGCGTAAGTAGTTCGTAGTCGAAATGAGATGGTCCTGCTGATTTGAGCTTGATTTCTTATGCATTTTAATTCATTTGTATTTTTGGTTATAAAGAGCATATCGAACTCCTCTTTGCAAATCGAAGCGTGGTGGTTTCAAGGATACCCACGCCGATGATTTACTTGCACCTGTTTTGAAGGTTTGTTTTGAAGGTTTAATTTTGAATTTGGTTTTAGTTTAGGTTATTATTTGATTTTGATTGTAATTTTTCCATTTTGGATAATAAGAATTGTGTTTGTTGTTGTTGTTGTTGTGGATATTGGTTGGTGTAGGCATTGATAGAGAAGACGAATGTGGATCCAAGAGAAGTTGGGGATATTGTTGTGGGTTCGGTGTTGGCCCCAGGATCTCAAAGAGCAAGTGAATGCAGGATGGCTGCATTCTATGCTGGTTTCCCTGGTATGTTTCTTGACTTGCATCTTTCAAGGGGCATTGGTTGCATTACTGCTTTATTGCTAACTTGATCGGGTTTTTGAATTCGGTCCAGAAACTGTGCCGATAAGGACTGTCAACAGGCAATGTTCGTCTGGGCTTCAGGCAGTTGCTGATGTGGTTGCTTCTATCAAAGCAGGGTTCTATGAAATTGGTAAGAGAAATCCCCTGAAATGCCTTTTATAGTGTAGTATTTCAATGTTCTGTTAATTATTAGGCTTCACAGTTTTTATCATTTCATCATAGGAATTGGAGCTGGGTTGGAATCCATGACAATTAATCCAATGACATGGGATGGAGATGTGAATCCAAAGGTATTTTTATACTTCTCTTTATATAATTAGTTTCAGAAGGTTTGTTGGTGAGCTTTTTTTTTGTTATTTATTGATCTGGATGGGATTCTAAAGGTTATGTTGATTATGGCAGGTAAAGGATTTCCAGAAGGCTCAAGATTGCCTTCTGCCCATGGGTGTTACTTCTGAGAATGTGGCACATTGTTTCGGTGTGACAAGGCAGGAGCAGGATCAGGCTGCAGTAAGTGCAATTGATTTGCTATGCAGTATACTTCAATATGATTTGCTGTATTAATATTCTTAAATGGTTGTTGATAGGTTGATTCTCATAGAAAGGCTGCTGCTGCTACTGCTTCTGGAAGATTCAAGGATGAAATCATCCCTGTCCCTACAAAGGTATATATTTAGTTGAATGGTTTGAGAAAAAAATCGATCCTGTTTATCTCATGTGCTTACATGTTATGGTCATTGTTGTCTCAAGAATTGAATATGTATTATCTGATTTTTGTTGGTATTTTTCTGTTTGAAGATCGTTGACCCTAAAACTGGTGATGAGAAGCCCATTGTAATCTCTGTTGATGATGGAATTCACCCAAACACATCATTAACAGAACTGGGAAAATTAAAGCCCTTGTTTAAGAAAGATGGGACCACCACTGCTGGTATGCATCCTGTGCGCTTTCTCATTTTCATTTGTTTTCAGTTTGTTTTGAACCACTTGATCATGTGGTAGTTCTTCTCCAGGGAATTCTAGCCAAGTCAGTGATGGTGCTGGGGCGGTGTTGCTCATGAAAAGAAGTGTCGCTATGCGTAAAGGGCTACCAATTCTTGGTGTATTCAGGTATGTAAGTCCTAGAAACTTATTGTTTATCTCTATCATAAAGTGCAATAAACCGAAGGTAGTGGCAGATGGATGTGGTGGGCGACAAGATTATAAATCTAACACATCGAAGCACCAAGTCTAGAAACATTTCTTTTACTTTGCTTTGGTTATAATATTTTTCTTGAATTTACAGAACACCCCCCCACCCCCCCCCCCCCTCCAAAAAAAAAAAAAAGGGTCATGCGCCCACGCAACTGTGGTATCAATGACTTGCTCAACTCCTAACTTTCTATGAAATGGTCTAATGTTCCTAATTTGTTGGGTTAGCTACCAGATTGCATTTCTTCACTGGAGAGGGGGGAGGTTGCACTATCATCATCATGCTGACCAGAGAATGTGGTTGTTGGATGAATTTGCTTCATGTTTCCTACAATAATCATTTTATAGAGGAAATGCTGTCCAACATACCTGTTGGCATGTGATCTTTTGTGTTCTTTGATCGTTTTATTTTAGTTCAGAACTTTTAGTACTGAAATAAGGTGTCTTGAGCTTTTGGGTTCAAGGTATACAACCTCATTCAGGGCCAATAATTTCTTGCTCCAGCAATTCCCCTGCAGCACATTTGTTATGTAGTTTAGGAAGATAGCCCTCTGCAAATGCATATCCCATTGTTTTACTTGAGAAAAAAATGTTTAGATGTCACTTGCCATCTACTTTGTCAGTTTTCATGCCCAACAATTAATGATGAGAATAACTAATGGATTCTCCTCATTTTTCCATTTAAATTATTTTGGCTATGCAGGACATTTACTGCTGTTGGTGTAGATCCTGCCATCATGGGTGTAGGCCCAGCTGTTGCAATCCCGGCTGCAGTGAAGGCTGCTGGTCTAGAACTTGAGGATATTGATCTTTTTGAGATAAATGAGGTAAAAAGAAAAATGAATACTTCACAGTTATACTTCAGAATCAAACACTGCTTCAGGGTCTAACTAAATTTTGTTGTTCCTCATCAAGGCATTCGCTTCCCAGTTTGTTTATTGCCGTAAGAAGCTGGAGCTTGATTCACAGAAGATCAATGTCAATGGGGGTGCGATGGCCTTTGGACATCCTCTGGGTGCAACAGGTACATTATTGTGGATAATTGAAGTTAAAATGAATTCCACTCTAATGTCTGGTGATAGTTATTCGAACCATCTTTCTATTCTTCAAAAGCACTATTAATAAGCTGGTAGGCTGGTAATAGCTAATAGATTGGAGTCAATGTTGTTTTGGGGAGAAAGAAGGGAATATGCACATCCAGTTAGGTGTTTTAATTTTGCAGGAACACAGTATCATTGTATCCACGGTGAAAACAGTTTCTTGCTGCATGTAAATCTGCTTAAGAGTTGCATAGAGCATCAAAAGTTTTGATTTTGTTAATGGATCGTTGTGATTTTCAATTTACACATGGAAATGAGGTGGATCAATTGTTAATCATTTGATCAGAGACTAATTAATTGCCTGTTAGCTGTTACAGGTGCCAGATGTGTGGCTACTTTACTGCATGAGATGAAGCGCCGTGGTAGGGACTGTCGCTTCGGGGTGGTGTCAATGTGCATAGGTATTCATCCTCTCCATCTCTATGCGTGCAGTGTTGCTGGAACTTACGCTTATATGATCAGCTGTTGTGACTAAATGCAGGCACAGGAATGGGAGCTGCTGCCGTTTTTGAAAGGGGGGATGGTTGTGATGAGCTCTGCAATGGTCGGAAAGTCGAAAGCAACAGCCTCTTATCCAAGGATTCACGATAGACACACTGGATACAGCATAGATGTACGATGATGGCATATTGCAGAAGCTTCGATAATGCAGTTTAGGGCCACTATATTATTCATAATAAAAGTGTAATGAGGTAGTTCTATACTCGCTTAAACAAAACTAGAAAGGTAGATGGCATGTATTTTTAAATTCCCATGCCATGAACCACTCCTCACACTCGCTAGCCTTTACTTTTTATATGAATTCAAGTATGCATTGCACCTCCTTTGGCAACTCTACCCCTCCTTAACTATAGCGACCAAATTCGACCTCAAAAAATGTCAGCTCGGAGTACGTTGTTGGGACGGTTGGTCGCCGTAAAGCATGTTTGAACTCGTCAGGGAATGCCCAGAAGTTTCTTGGGTTAATCACAGAGGTGAATGATGATGGGGGCGGTGTCTAACGCTGGTGCCTTGGATCACTACACAGGTCCACCATCCCAAGTTACTCATCTGATACATATGCCATATAAGAGGCAATGGCAAAATGCAAAATTTCAAGGTCAGGATGTAGCCCTTCTGGGTGTAGACATAATTCAGACTATTCTTTCGATTCTTTCAATCTGGACACAATTGCAGAACCACGTAAGACGATAAATTCTGTCGATTTACAGCTCAGTAAACAGATTAAGCTATTGGCGACAATCTGGTCGAAAATGGGATTAATCTGTCTGCCAACTTCTAAGTGCTCGCCAGATGGTTTGTTCTTAGTATCCTAGTACTTGTTTTTACATGCCGTGATGAAAAGCATATTTGGATTTTTAAAAATACATTAAAAAATTATTTTTTTAAAAAATTATTTTTCAATATCAACAAATTAAAATAATATAAAAACATAAAAAAAATAATTTGTAACAAAGAAACAATAATTTTTTTTAAAAAAATATACTTTGAAATACAAAAATGCAAAAACAGAAGTTCTTCTCAGGTCGGATTTTGGCAAACCATCCACACACTAGCTACCATTCAAGAGACTGCAGTCTTACACTTGAACTGGAACTCGAGACGATAACGTTGAGAACCCTATTGCTATTATATATATATATATATAAACAGAGACGTATTAAAAAAATAGGGTCAAAACAGATAGGAGTCGTTAAACCCTAGAGATTTTTACGCCAGGAAATCTAAACCCTAAATTACTCACAGAAGATTAAACCCTATTCTTTTCTTTTTACAGAAATGGGTGTACAGATGAAAGCATTGCTCATCTACTTGACAAAGAACATTGCGTATTTTCATTTACAAATCCAGAAAAGCCTCTACAGCAAGTTGAAATTTAGGGTATCCACACAAGTTGAACTTATCTCACTAAGAAGTCAATAGCAAGACTTGAACGGATGACCTCAAGTTAAACCATTTTCCTTGTCACTTAACCGAGCCCTTCGAGGACTTGAAGATTGAATCTAAAACGAGCTAGAATGAAGGTCTAATCTTAAAAAATTTTATGTTCCGATACATCTTGTGGCAGTTCATGAGCATCACATTTGCTCTTACTCCTCACAGCAATCAAACAGGACATGAAAACTTTGGATTTCATCTGTTTGTCCATTGATGCTCCAGGTTATCTTTTCAAACTCCTTAAGAGTGCAGGATGTTATTTCCCTTTG
>Ga0325414_1004453_pt1 | contig 14676 bp, 15 predicted proteins | sample PopdelMetagenome_8_FD_206183 | JGI IMG/M metagenome (GOLD analysis project Ga0325414, IMG submission 206183) | Populus deltoides microbial communities from Bellville, Georgia, United States - Leaf-PdKOR-R3 | ecosystem: Host-associated > Plants > Phyllosphere > Phylloplane/Leaf | place: USA...
CTTTCCGGTCTATATTTTATTCCTCTTATATTTGATAACTTAAATAATACCAGAGGATCTTCTATCTTGATATAAAATTTGTTTCGCGCGCAGAGAAACTCATTTCTAGTGATCCAGTCACTTCTCTAGCCGAAGGTTGTGGAAAACCCAATCATGATGTTTTTCATGATACACACACGTCACTTTGGTTCTAATACGACTTTGATAGAAATCCTAGAGGATTCATCAACAAAACTCACAAGTTTTCAGTTAATCAACGGGGAGATTAATTTTTGCTGAAGAATTTAACTTGATGATGTGTGTGCCGTTTGTGCCAATAAATATATAAAAGAATCAAACAAGCATTTTGTTCCCGCAGACTCTTGTAAGTTCATTAACTTGGCTGACCTCTATGGATGTGCAAACACCGAGGATATTATGTAGTCTAAAATTCAACAGACCTCCTAATAAATCTAACGAAAAAGAAAAGGAAAAAGAGCTTTGATCTTCATCTCAGGTGTCTTATCTTTCATTGGTTGAATGAAGACAGGTAAACAAAGAGGTAATTAACTTTTTTCACGTCTCTTCACAACACATCTCTACATCTGCAATATATAATGCTAAAGTCCAAGGGGGTATTGCTGGATTTGGTGCTTCTTTCGAAACTTGAAAAGATAAAGTATACCTGATGGCTTTCATCTTTGAAGCAAGAACCCTAATGACTCTGATTTCCTCTATTAGAATCATGCAATGGGGGAGGGCTTCAATTAACTTCTTTTTTCCCCTTACAAGCCAACATTCCATGTATCACTTCTACGAGCAACTCCGGCAGGAGGCATGATTTTTCTGCGTCGTTTGTTGTGTTATAAACCGTACATAAGACAAGGCTTTTTCTTTGTTTTTTTCTTCCTTTCTTTTGGTTGAAAAGGGCACTACTCTTCATTATATATGTGATTGGTCCAGTACAAATTCAAAACCCCCTTTGTTTTTTGTGGAATTTGTGGATTTGAACGCATGTTAAAACCTAAGGAAAGGTAGCCCTAATACGTCAAAAAGAAGAATTCTTTTGAACTCAAGAGTAATAGAAAGCACTATAAAAGACACAAGGCCTATGATTTTCCCCAGTTAGCAAGGAGTTCTGCACAATTTACTGCCTCCTTGAAGGAATCGAAGGATTTGCCAATTGTAGAATCCTTGCATCACATTTCTGCAAAAGCAAAACCAAAATCTCTAAGTTTCTCATACTTCACTGGAGCTTAGAGGAAAATTAGTCTTGGCATTCAGGATTATATGAGCTAAGCATATGCAAGTTCCTTCAACATGCAAATATTTCTAACTTGTAGCAGATAAAAATAATCTCAGGAATCTAATTCTCAAAGTATCCGACTGCATAGGCTTTGCTAGAAAAGATACAGATGTAGAATCCTCACCTGTAGCCAACCTTGTTCTTCGAGCTGCTCGACGTATTTGACTTTCATTCCTTTGCAAGAGTTCTTCAATTTTATTTGGTCTGAATAACAAAGGGCCTGAAAATTCAATCTTCTCCCTTTCTTTACTGTGGTCCTACCAGGTTATTGTAATGCAGTTAGTCATAACACCAGAAATTGCTCAGTTATTTCTAAAAATTGTTAAAATATGAGAATACATTTCACGGGCTGATGTCACATTATCAGATTACTTCTTACCACAACTGCATCTTCAGTTCTGTTGAGATCATTAAAATAGTATGCCTCAGATGCATTAAGAGAATCAAAGGGATCAGATTGGTTATGCTGCTTCTGCATCACATGCTTGGCAGAAGCCTCATGGAAATTGTTTCTCCCATTCTCTGCGTTAGTGAAGTCAAAGGAGCTGTTTGCAAAGTTGAACCTTGATGAATCTTCAGCACTAATTTGACTTGATGAGACAGATGGATCATAAGATACTGTGGATGTAGAATCCTCTTTCCGTGTCTTTGCCCATGCAAAGCCACTTGATGCTGTGACTTGTGCTGGTCCTGTGAAAGAATAGTGTCCTTTTGTTGCCTGGGCTGTCTCTGAGATTGTATCAGAAAATAAATTTTGCTCTCTGCTCGCTCCTTTTCTTCCTTTCACATATGCATTATTATCATTAGCCAAACGAACAAATTCAGAGTTATCTTTCACTTCCTGCATAACCAAACAAAGTATCAGGAACTAGCTCACTTCTCTCTAGAGAGAGAGAGAGAGAGAGAGAGAGACCTCCTTTGGTGCAAATTTATTGAAGTTTTGTTCCTGGAATGTCCGATGAACTCTTCTTGGTTTTCTTGGGAGTCCTGGATCTCGCATTCTACTACCAGCCTTTTTCCTGGAGGCACAACAGTTATTCAGTGGCAAACATATCAAAATCCTGTTCACATAACCGCATAGTTCATAGAACTGAATTTATCCCATGGAAATATAATTCCTTGGTTGCAGATACAACTAAAAGCTGTTGGGCTTTTAGACTGAAGCATGCGAATTACATTTTAGCTGCCTAATCAAGGATCAAAATTCTCAGGTCACTGATTTAACAGAAAAATTGACAAAATCACAAGCAGCTTTCCTAAACTGTTAATGTTGTACCACAGTGTTAACATAACAAATTAAAGGAACTTTAATACAAGCAAAACCAACATGATTGAGAATTTTTACTCAGCACTCAGAAGGAGGACCAATTTCAGTCAGGCCAGTATCCCCGCCCCACTTCCCTCACACCCACACCCACACCCACACCCACACCCACACACAAAAGTGTAACAAAGTGTATACCTTCGTGCTTCCTCTCGATATTTGGCATCCATTTCTTTGTTAGGTGGATACTGTGGCAAGCTTGATGGTTCACATGCATATGGCGTTGTTCTGAAATACTGGAAAAAGGGGAGAAATCTAAGAGGAGAAAAGGTGAATGGCTCAAATTTTTGAACAAAAAAAATGTAAAATTGATTCAATCTATAAGGTTTTCATAGTTCTAAAATCTGAAAAACATAGGGAGAACACCATTCAAAAGTGAAAAGCAAAGGCTTCTGAAACATCAGAAACTGCAATAGCCAAAGGCACTATTATTTTTCATATTAGATCTTCAATCTGGAAACTGAAGGGTTAGAGGATTGGTTTTAGTTAGGGAAACCTGAGACAAAAGGGCAGCGGAGGCAGTCCCACGCTTTTCTGGTTCTATGGAAAGAAGAGTTTCCATCAGGTCCAAAGCAGCTGCTGGAATATCTTTGCACCTCTCTTGAAGAGAACTTTCATAAGGATGCTGGGGTTTGAACATGGTAGCATTGGAAAGCTTAGATCGTTTCCAGAAGTCATCAGAAGGAGAACCACAAAGTTTGAAGATTTTGTGTAATTGTTCAACCTGCAAGTTGAAAAAAAAAATGATAAATATATTGAACTTCCAAAAAGGTTTTGAAGTAAACCAATTAAGAAACGATGAAAATATGCCATCCATATACGTTGAATATCTGGTTTTTCCATTTTGAACTCAAGAAAATTGTGTTTGCCTTTTTTGATAAAGATAATATCCATGCATATTTGTACTTCCAATATTTTCATTTCTTCTTTTTCACCCTAATTCTCATCAAATGCTAGTAAGGTTAGGCAAACAGAACTTTTGAAGTTGTGTAGAACAGTGGAATTTAGAAAGCAACAGTGCAGATATAACTTCAGGAGTTATTTTAGGGCCTAGTATGAGAAGAACCAGAGGTTATAGATAGAAAAAGATTTAAGGGACACTAAATTCGTTACATAGCTTTGCAATTTTTTAGATTCATGCATTGCTTAACAAAAACATCTGTAGGATAGAAATATTACCTCAGTTCTCCCCTTGAGTAGAGGCTTCCCAAACAGGATTTCACCAAATACACAGCCCACACTCCACAGGTCCACTGATACACCATAACTTGTTGAGCCCATCAAAAGTTCAGGGGGGCGATACCATAAAGTCACCACACGACTGGTTAATTGGTTCTGGTTCCTTGAATTAAGAACATTGGCCAATCCAAAATCTCCTATTTTCAGAATTCCCTCATTGTTTAGCAAAATGTTGGATGCTTTGATATCCCGGTGCATTATACCTAGTGAATGGAAGTGCTCAATTCCACATAATAGCTGCTTCATATAGCACTTGACCTGCAAAGAAATGTCAAATTAAACTTGTCAGGCAATTAAATGAAGAAAAATAAGGATATGTTCAGTGTCATGAAAGAAAGAAGATGGTTAAGAAGAAATGACTCTGATTTGTGTTAGAGCAATTGTATATAATATCCTGAAACATAACCTAAATGGTTCAATCCTCACAAATCAAATGAATAAATAGAATGCTATCCTACCTGTGACTCAGTGAACTTGATATCTGGAGAAGATAACAGTCCAGAAAGATCATGCTCCATGTATTCAAACACGAGGTAAATGCTGCTTGACAATCGAGAAGTAATTATTCCCTCCAACTTCATAATATTTGGATGGTCAAGCCTGCGGAGAATCATTATTTCACGGGCCATAAATCTAATGCTCTCTGGTTTAAAATTGTCAAAGCGAACCTTCTTCAGGGCAACCATCCTCCCAGTTTCAACATCGCGTGCTTGGAACACACTGCTGTAAGTGCCTTGTCCAATCTAAATTCATGGATTAGAGTGTATAACTATTATGAGTTGCAAAAATGATCAAAATATAAGAAATGAATCACTCATTTTAGCACAAGTATCGAAAAAGGAAAAAGTGAAGCACCAGTCACATGGAACATTAGTCGCCAGACAACAGATAGCAGAGGGACTTTCCACTTTTAAGGTTGGGTGCGGGTGCAAATTCAAGTTGTATTTCAATCATAAATGTATTTCTGGTATTCATTACGCATCTTAATATATTTGCAGTGCATATATGCCTTTATTCATGCTCCTTATAATCTTGTGCCTCCTAGTAACTTCTCAGAGATGCATATCCAAGCTTATTCCTCAAGGCTCAGTTTATTTTATTACTCAAGAAATTGAGGTTCATGCCTTAACTGATCCCACGATCTTATTGTCCAGTGATATCGTAACTTACTTGGCAGGCTTATATGCCTCAAGGCTCAACCTTAAGGCAGGGTTGCTGCCAAAGGAAAACAATTTGAATTGTCAACCTAAAGAAAGTTTATTACCTGACAGCACAAATCACCTATAATTCTCTTTCGATCTCCATAGCATCAAGAATAATGCATGGACTCAGACCATTAAACTTGACAAATTCTCTCAATCTCAGCTTCTTGTCACATGCTTTAATTGAAGCATGAGACCTTTAATTCTCTCTCAATTCCATGAACACCCCTTTTCCCTTCGAAAGAGCATCGCCAAGCATCACCACCCCTTGGCTTCTCTGGACCAATTTTTTTAATAAAAAATTCTACATATACTTTCATCTTCTAGCTGAATAGCTGATCCCACTCGCCAACGCGGCCAAACTAATTTTATCAAAAACCATCTACCAGGCCCAGCCTTATTCTAGCACTAGATTAAGGATGTTCCACCAAAGGGCAAGTAAAGAGCCACCACATAAACTAAATAAAATTCATGATCAATGACTAAACAAAAGCATGATGCAATTGATTTATGGAGACCATAAGATGTAATGAACAAAAATAGAACATGAAAAATCTACAAGAACCCACAACAATTATGTTTCTTCACTTAAAACCAAATCAAATAATAATCATCATAAAAACCTTGAAAAACAATGAAAATAAATCAAGAATTATAAAATACCTTATCTAATTTCTCAAAAGCTTCAGCTCTTAGAGGCACCCAACCATGAATGGCTTCACCAGCTGCAGCACTAAGCCAAGAAGGCCATCCAGCAGCAACCTGTTCAACCCCAACATTCCTACTTGAGAACCCCAATTTGAAACTAATTGATCCACTACCAGAGCTCCCTCTTTTCCTCAAATTTTTATTGTTTCCATGATTGCTACTTTGATGATGATGATGACGACGTTGTTGATCTTCATATATCACCCCCCCTTCATTATGGCCACCATTTTTATATGACAAACTATTTTTTCTATAAATATTATAGCTTTTATCTTTTTTATCCTTGCTGAAGTGATTCTGCTCAAAATCCAATGATCCAGATGGATTTTCTGAGGCAAGATCAAAAACAGTCGCTGTGTATGGTGGTTGTAGATTAGCAGGGGTGGCAGCGGCCACAGACACCGCCCTTTTGGAGTAAATGCAACCCATTAACCCGACCCAGATCGGGAAAATGGGTTTATTTTCTGTAGGTCACTACCACATTACCTCAAGATTAAAACTTTTGAGGGCACCCCATTAGTAATCAATCCAAAAAAGAAGAAAAACAGAGAGAAAACAGAGTTTTTGTTGTTATTTTTGGGAAATGTAGGAGTGTTGTGTGTTGTGTAACCTGCGAGATTTGCGTAGGATTTCTGTGTTAACGTGTCAAAGAAATGAGTCTCCTCCGAGATTAAAGGGAGAGACAGGAATGTTGTGGTCGTGGGTCCGATTTGGTTCATGTTTTTTCTTTTCTTTTCTTTTCTCTCCTTTTCTTTTTTCCAAGAGAGAAAGTGCATGCATGTATGTATGTTGGCTTTGGTTTTGCAAAAAAGAAACCAAGACTAAGAAGAGGGGGAGAGGGAGAGAGGGGGAGAGGGAGAGAGAGAGAGACGATGAAATGTAACCGTTGAGGTTGGGGGAGTAGTTCTGTTATTATTTTCTGTTAGTTTATGTGCTTTGGTTTGGTGTTTAGGTTTTCATTGACGTTGAAGGATGTGTGAGGATGACCTCTTCCTATAGTGGTTGCAGCCCACTACTCCCATTCACAGCTACCAATAAAAACCATTACTATTCCTATAGCGTGCATGTGCTCCGGGTAAATCTAGAGATAAACGGGGGAGGTTTTTTCAATTTGAGAAAGAGTTAATGGATTAGGCTATGGATGGTAGCTCTTTTCCCCCTCCTTTTGCTCTTCTCTTCTCTCTTACCATCCTCGAACATATACAAACAAAGCCACCAGGAGAGCTGGTGGTCATGGGTGATAGTTCTTTGATGAAATTGAAGAGATGGTTATGGTTTTTGTTCTTCTTTCTTGACATTTGTATAGATGCATGCTCTGGCCCGCACAGAATAGTGCATTAGTTAAGAGCCCACCGCACCAATCAATTAAACGGTGGTTTGTAATATAGAAGCGGATTATGCACGTAACGCTTTCTTTAGGAGGGCAAGGGGGCAAAGGGGTTTCCATTTGGATAGGTGATTTCCACTTTTATTTAGGAGGAATCTCGGGCATTTAAAATTTCCATTGATGGCTACACACAAGCAGGAATAGCTCTTTTCCATCTCTAAATCCCATCTCACCCATCACTGTTTGAATCTAATACTTTCAAGTGAATCTCAAGTCCTAAAGTTGTAGAGATTTCGCCGAATCTTTTGAACGCAGCAGCAATAATCCCTTGGGGACTGTCAGGCAACAGCTTGGCATGGTCAATGGGAAGGATGGTATGCACAAAAAGGATAAATTATCTTCACGCATTAGTTATTCTCATCTTCACTTGGGCGTGAACAATCAATCATATACAGCAGCACTTACAGAATCAATCGTGTACAACCAACATTTCTTGACACATGGTCAACAGATGCAGCAACTGTCATCACTACATTTTATCCCAAAAATGTAACAAAAACAGAAACAAAACCATTATCGCTGGATTCTCACAACTTCAAATAATTATTTTCTTCTCCATGTCTCTTCTTTGTACCATGTTAGTTGGCTAGAATTACCCTCGTAATTGTCTAGCAGCTATCAGCATAGTATTTTATACAGCAATTTTTTCTTCTTTTAGCTGTAGAAGCACTGGTCTTTGGTCATTGTTGCCAAACTCCATTCCTTTGTGCAAGGGATGCTTTTCGGTCACCACCTTTTGAGGTTTCACTTGGGATGCACTAGTGTTGGCTGTATTATGGCTGCTGTTTCTAGCAGCAGGGACATCATGGTTATGCTTTCCCTCGTATGTAGTTACGACGGCTTTGGGATCTGCTGCAGCCCTCTCAACATGCTTACGAACATTGCATCCTGCACTGGTGCATTTGTAATAACTCCTGGGGACATAAATAATGCATCAGTAGTGTCCTCACAGCAAGTTATGAAGTATCTTGGAAAACATGCCAAGATTTGATTGAATCATCACAGGCAACAGCTGTGAGCAGTTATACTGAGTTAACCACAGTGGATTCTTGGAATCTCATTGCGCTGGGTCTCAAAAGAATTAGAGCAAGGAACAACACAGTCCTATAAGAATAATATCAACGTGGCATTGTGTAGGAGTTTGGATAATTATAGAGCAACAAACAACTTAGGCATATAACAAAAATATCAATGAGGATATTAAGGCAAACATAACTCTCTCAGGGCCAGGACCTGGAGAGAGGTGCCACCCAAGCCCCTAGCACAAGTCACAAGTACTCGTAACATTTCCACAGGAAGCAAATAACAAGTATCAAATAAAAAGATAGAAGTATACTAAAAAATTCCCAGACTTGGTTAATTGCACCAAAAACAATTTTCATGCCAAAACTAAAGGTTTTATGCTTTAACTAACAAATTAATTACCAAGAGGGATCAAAGATGAAGCAATGTAAGAAATTCTGAGCTAAAACAAACACATAAATACTAAAGTCGGCCACAGAAAAGATGAAACAGGCATATGGCCCAGTTGTATGAGAAAATTGGCAACAGCACATGATTTAAGAGCAAAAGAGGCCCTTTGCAGAACCAGATAAAAATCAGAAATAACTTCACTGCAACCCCTGTGATAGAAATACAGCTTTGTAAAAGTTTTAACTCCAATCAATCATGATAAGAGAAAAAAACAATGCTATGCAACTTTGATTGCACTTCAAAATTTTCCCTCTCTGAAACCTGAATATCTTGATACAATGGTAGCTAAAGGATTTAATGCTTTAACTAACAAATTAATTTCCAAAATGAAATAAATAAGAATCATGCAGTCAAATCATTTAGAAAAAAATCTGCTGAAAGGTGGCCTGACTCAGATCAGCAAGTTTCCATAGAGAAGGATCAGCATTGAAAAAACTGAAGGATTGTACTAATTGTCATGAACCAGACAAACAATGTTCCGCAAGCTACTATGGATGTTATGAAAAGCATATAGAAAAGAAAGATAAAATTCTCCCTTGGTTTCTTTCCATTTTCTGAAATTCAAACTTAGCCACCAAGTTAATTGCTTGAGTCACAATCATGGTTTTGAGTATCCAACGCCACCATTTATGTAACATCATTATTTCATACAATATCATTTTCTCATTGTGTTAAACCCCATCAAAACAGGGTCCTCTAGTGGCATCTATATATTGCCATAGCAGCCATTATTTTCAAGCATGGCATCCTTTATGCTTCAAAAGGATCATCTTTATATAGCCAGTTCCCTCTCTTGCATCTGCTACTTGATTCAATTTTCTAACCCAAAGTTTATACCACCATCCTCTACCTTTTACTTTAAAAATCAGCATTCAGCTTGTAAATTGAAGATTTAAGGTACTCATGTCAAACCAATTTTCTTTTGGTCTTTTCTTTTTTTAAAAAAATATTGTAATATAAGCACAACTTTTTCTCCCTGATGGTTCTAAAGCAAAAGTAAGCATCCTGGTTTGCAATTACAGGGCTGCAAATGGGATCTTGACAGCTACTTCATGCAAAAAAATGCTTGCTTGCTCTCTTCAATTTCTTTTTAGTAACATAAATTTAGTGAAACCGTAACTAGATATTATCCTCTCCTGTTCTAGAGTTTATATGCTTTTCAAATAAAAAAAGAAACAAACACACACAACTAGAGGGGATGAAAAACCCTTCCAAATATTTTGAGTATTTTAAATTGACAAGAGGGCTAGCAGCTGGATCTGGGATGACACATACAATGTAATGTGCAAGTATTGTGCTCACAGAAAGGCCCCTAGGATACACTTGGATAGTGTAGAAGAACATAAACAAAAATAAGTAAAGCAATAACAACCTTGGATGGGGATTCCCTTTGACCACCTTCTGGCCATATTTGCGCCACCTGTAGCCATCATCCAGAAGATCAACTTCACTTCTCGTTTGAACAATGATTTTTGGTTCTGTGACTGTCTTGTGAGGTAAAGTTGCCTCAGATGTCCCAACATCCACTTGCCTGCACTCCAAGAATAAATTTTCTCAGAAAATTATCAGAAGAAGAGAAAGCATGATTTTAAACAGTGAAACATCTTAAACTTGCCTTCTCTTTGGGTTTGGCTCATCATCACCCCTCTCTTCTTCTTGCACAGCTGCATTACCTGCTTCCTCGCTGTCACTGGGCCCAGGTGGCTCTGAGGGATCTGCTTGAGTAGATTCCTGATCCCTCCCAATTACTGAATGAGCAGGTAATGTTTCAGTCAACTTGATCGCATTACCAGCTTGAGCTTGTGAACCAACTTCAGGCTTAGATTGCAAATGGATACTTCCATTTGAATCATTGCCATCTTTTGAACGCTTGTTGGGTTGAGGCAGGTCGTGGTTGTGCTGGCCTTTGTAGATGATCTCGGTAATTTGGCCATCACTAGAACGCTCAACCTTCTTTTTGACTGGACAATTTAGATGCGTACATTTGTAGTAGCTTCTTGGATATTCACTACCCTTAATTGGCTTTTGCCCATATTTTCTCCAGTTGTAGCCATCATGAGTAGGTTTATCAACAGTAGCAGGAGGTTGGTATTTCCTTTCAGAATGAGAAAACTCTGTCAGTTCCACCACGGAATTCTGGATGTCAGAGGTTGAGTGTGGCATCTGCTGCTGCTGTTGCAAAGCTTCACCAGGGTTAAAGGATGGATGGCGTGTCAATAACTCAGTTGGTGCTGTTACTGAAGAAGGCTGGTACTGAGCATGCATATGCATTTGAGATTGGGCGAGCAATGCAGCTTGAGCTGTAACCTGTGCCAAGGCCTGCTGGTGGGACATTCCGAAGGGACTCTGCACGGAAACAGAGGTATAAATATTTGATTACCTAACACTGGTCACTGCTGCAGTAATATGTAGCAAGCATCAGCAGCATGCCATGTACTCCCATACTGCAAAAATGTCCACACAAGCATCCATAGTGGAAAGTCCATCTTTTTCTAAGGTTCTAGATTTGGTATTTGAAAAAAAATTCAAGAAATTTTCAATTCCATCATATAGATTGCACCAGTGGATCACTCCACGAGTTTCCAAATAACTGTTATGTGCTCAACCAAAAGAACAGGTAAACCAATATCTCATCCGGCTGCCAAGTTTTTTTTTTTAATCAAATTATTAGCCCAGATCATGTTTTCCTATCAGCCCAACTAGCCAAGCCAACCAAAAATTTCGAACTCCAAGATAAGCTTATGCTACACCAAAACTCTCATTTGAGAAAGAGCATAGAGAATAATGATAAGTACACCACAAGAAATCAGACCTTTGATGATTAAGGCAATAGAAAGAAGTGTCGGCCACAATTTGGATGAGGAACAGTTAACACTTCGCTTGGTTTCAGGCATTAGAGTATGAAACAGAAAATGATTTTTATCAAGTGACTTAGTTACTTTTCAGTCCAGATGTTCTAGCCAGCAACAAATAACAAATTTTGAATGATCCTTTTTCAGAATCAAAACACCTAACAAACCTTTCCATTCTGAAACTATATTGCATCCCAAAATAAAGTCTTCTAATAAGAAAATAATTCAATTCAGTATCATTCAAGCTCATAAATGTAACCCCTTCCTCAATTACAAATCAACCATCACACAAACTAACATCCCTCTCTTTAAACAAACCTGAAAGGTGAACCGACAAAACAAGCAGCACCAAGTAATAAGCTAACATTTCCCAATCTTAAAAAAAAAAAAAATCAAGGCTTTTCTATAAATTACCACATATAAACTCAAGCTAAAAACACCCTCACACGCAAAATTAAAGCAAGCAGAACATCATCATCCAATCAGAAAATTACCATTTTCCCAACAACCTCACCTTACCAAAGAACCATTATAATAAGCCAAACACGAAAATTCATAGATCGAAAAAGGAAAAATAAAAAACAAAGTACCTGAGGAGAAAAGAAGCCAGGAGAGTTAAGCAAACCAGAAGGGCTCAACCCAGGAGGGACAGTAAACAACGGAGAGCGAGCCACTACCAAATTCATAGGCCTACTTTGCTTAAAACCCAGATTGCTATTACTATTAAAACCATCATCTTTTGAAGAAGTTGCAGTAGCAGTAGCAGTAGCAGTATTAGTATTGTTGTTGGGTATTGAATGGTCATTGAAAAAAGCAGGGCTGGCAATTGGAGAAGCCATAGCACCAGCAAGAAGTTGGGAGAAAGAACGGTAATCTGATTCAGGGTAGGGGCTATCAGCGAAGAAACTGGAGACTAGAGTCATGGGACCAGGACTTAAGCCACCTGTGAAAAGGGTCTCCATGGACTGTCTTGGTGGAAGAGTTATTGTAGGCCTTGCAGGTGCTGGTGCTGTTGTGAGGTTTTCTTGCTTCTCGGCCATTCTTCTTCTTCTTTTTTTCTTGGTAAAGAGGAGTGAAAGACAGCTAATTGTAGTAGTGTTTGTTTTCTTGTATGATTTCTATTTAGGTTTTTATTGCCTGTGAAATCTGACAAGAACTGGAACTCCTTTTCTTCCTCCTCCTCCTAACTCTTTCTTGCTTTCTTTCTAGCCTTGTCTCTATCTGTTTGTCTGGAACCATATGAAGAAGAAGAAGAACAAATCTCAGTGTCTTTCACGTATTTATCTATCTGGCTTTTCGAGGGATTTCGTGCTATCTTGAAATTCAGTGGAAAGTCCACGGACCCCAAATGAATTGAAAACCATATCTCTCTCTCTCTCTCTCTTCTTTTCCCTGTAATTTTTTTTTTCAGGCAAAACTTCGTGGGGGGAGCCTCAAAATGGTTCCTAAGTATAAATTTTTTTTTATATAAAAATATAAAAACAAATTCTACAGATTATTTCTTTTATTTTTAATAATATCAAAAATAAATTTAAAATATAAAATAATTATATTTTAATAAATTTTTAAATAAAAATTTTTTAAAAAACATCAACTATCTTAATCATAACTAACAGCTAAGTTTATGTCTCTAAATAGTATTTGTGAGATCCTCGTAAGCTATGACATAGAATTTATTTATTTATTTATTAAAAAAAAAAAAAAAGATGGCTAACTGCTCTTCGTTGACCCAAGTAATGACATGATAAGCATACTTTTTAAAGCAAGTGAGAACCCCATTTGTTGTAGAATCTTAAAAACAAATAAAGGAAAATTACCAAATCTTCTTATAAAATTTTTATTGTTTAAGAAATCATCAAAATATTTTATATCTATAGAATTTTTTAAAAAAATCTTTTCAAAAGAATTTAATTTGTATCTTTAACTAAACACACCATCAGTCCATTTAAAGTTTTATTTTTTACAAATCATTTAATAAGTGGTCCAATGATAAGAGATTGAAAATAAAGGATTTGCTCTCCTGTGAACTCAGATTCGAGCCATGTGGTTTCTAATATGATAGTCACTTGAGGCTTACATGGTCGTTATTTTCAGGGCACATTGGATTAATCGAGAAGCGCGCAAGCTGCCCGGACATCCACGTTAATAAAAAAAATTATTTTATATAAGAAACTTTACTGTAGAGTTTAAAATATTAAAAAAATTCATCCATTTGAATATAATAATGAAATTATTATTTTCTTACTTTGGAGTTTAAATTATTCAAAAAAAAAGAAAATAGTATCTTTGTTTTAATAATGACAACACTAACATTATTATTATTATTATTATTATTATTTTAATATGGAAGGTTGTCATTTTAATTAGAGGAAGAACTCCTATAATAAGCAGTTGTATTTTTAATTAAAAATAGGAGATATTACGTTTTGTTTTAAAAGTAAAGCAATTTTCTTTTAAAGCAAACAAATATTAATCAAACATATTTTTTTGAAAGAAAAAACAATTAAATATAACAACACCAAACATACATTAATATTCGCATTTAATATAAATGATAATATTGCATAAAAAAAAGAAAAAGAAAAAGAAAAGAAAAGGAATTGATATAACAAACAAAGTAGTCGAATTTTGAGTTTAACAGCAAAATGTTGGTGTGAAAAGAAAAGGTACAATTGGTTTTGAGTTTGGTTAAATTGAAACATTAATGATACAAAAGAGAACTAAAAGGCCGCAATTATTGACAAATGAGAAAGCAAAAAAAAATTAATATATATTGGATTTGACGGTGGAATTCGGTGATGTTTGGTACAACATTTTATAAAAAATATATTTAAAATTATTTTTCATATTTTTTTAAATTGTTTTAATTAGTTAATGTTAGAAATAATTTTTAAAAAATTAAAAAAATATTTTAATATATATATACTAGTGAAAAATACTTTAAAAAAATAACTATTAGGGTGTTGATTAAACAATTAAAGGGAAAATTATAAAAGGATATGTTTATCATTATCACTCAAATCTCAATTGAATTCTCAAACAAAAATACTATCAATTGAGTCCTTCATTTATTGGACATACATTGCCCAACGAACCATCACTTTAAAGACTTTTTACGTGAGAATCATATAAAACAAGAATCTAGAAGTCTTTTAATCATAAATTTTAATAGTGGGGTTAATTAGGTAATCATTTGATAGTAGTTA
>Ga0325414_1004454_pt1 | contig 14675 bp, 16 predicted proteins | sample PopdelMetagenome_8_FD_206183 | JGI IMG/M metagenome (GOLD analysis project Ga0325414, IMG submission 206183) | Populus deltoides microbial communities from Bellville, Georgia, United States - Leaf-PdKOR-R3 | ecosystem: Host-associated > Plants > Phyllosphere > Phylloplane/Leaf | place: USA...
AAATTTAATTGTTATTGTTTGATAACTTACTCAAATAAACTCAAAAACACTTCTTTCAAGTAAGAATCTTAACTTTTCATGCTTACCAATCTAAGTTCTCCCAACTTCTCTTCTCCTCCTAGTGTGGCCGCCTTCCACTCCTTTCTTCTATCTTCTTTCACTTGATTCTTCCATAATTTAATGTTCTAAGTCTTTCAATCTTACAACCTCCAAAGCTCTCGCTCACTTTTTTTTTCTCTTAATTTCTAATGTTTTTCTCTTGGTTTTCACTCTTCCTTTCTTTCTCTCCTATGGCCGGCCACTTCCCCTTATATTAGCCTATAAATTGTAACAATTTAATTAATTCCATTCATGTCCTCAATTGTAAATTTTCATGTTTTTGGCATAAAATTCCCGAGTACTAATACAGGTTAAACCACATTTTTACCCGAGTTATTTTGATTTTCATTAATTTACATCCCAATAGATTTATTTCATCATAATCCATTTTCATCTGGTATTTATTTGTGTTTCTGTATTTTCTATTTTTCAGCTGTTTTTGAAAATTTATTTTTTATTTTTATTTTTTTTCCATTCATTTCTTTCCATTAAGATAATCATTTAAGATAGCTACTTATCTTAACATTTATTTCAGTGTCCTATCAAATTTTATTTTATTCGGGGCTTATATTCTCCCCTCCTAAAACAAAATTTGATCCTCAAAATTTAAATTCATACCTATATGCAAAAACAACCCCAAGTATTTCTTATTCATTTCAAACTCCCTTTCCTAGGTCTCTTCTTCCACTTGAGAGTTTCTCCACAATCTTTTTACTAATGGCACCTTTTTATTTTGCAACTCCTTGATACTACGATCTAAAATTTGCATAGGCTTTACTTCCATAGTTAAATCTTCTCGTACTTCAATAGGGACTTGCGGTAATATCCGAGCAGGATCTTGCTTTCCACAACATTAACACATGGAACACATTATGTATTTTATCTAAATGTGATGGCAGCAATAATCGATAGGCAACTGTCCCAATTCTCTCTATAATTTTATATAGCCTGATATACTTGGGTGCTAATTTTCCCTTCGTTCCAAACCTAATCACATGTTTCCATGGTGCAACTTTTAAAGGCACCATATCTCTAGTTTGAAACTCTAAAGATCTCCGTCGATTATCAGTATAACTCTTTTATCGATCTTGAGCTTCTTTCATTCTTTTCTTTATCACCGTTACCTTATCAACCATGATCTGCATCAGTTCAAGTCTCAATAATTTTCTTTCCCTAACTTCATCCCAACATACTGCAGTACGACATCTCCTTCCATACAATGCTTCATATGGTGTCATGCCAATAGTAGATTGATAACTACTATTATACATGAATTCTACTAATGACAAGTGATCCTCCCATTGACCTCCAAACTCTAGAATACAAGACCGTAGAAAATCTTTCAAAATCTAAATTGTCCTTTTAGACTGCCCATTAGGCTATGGATGAGAAGCCGTGCTTAGTGATTAGTACTTAAAAATGCATTTTTATCAAGGTTTTATATCATCATTTTGCACTTGAAGTATCAATAACTCCTTAAATAAAGCATGTTTTATAATAACAAGTCGGATACTATAAGATACCTTTACTTTATGGTAAATGTTCATCTTATCACATAAATGAAAGGATTGATTGATGAGTTTAAGTACTGAAATTGAAAGGACAAAGAAAGGGTCAAACTTAGAAAAGAGATGCTGATTCAGTCCAAAATAGAACATTGTTCGGTCATTGGGGCATAGTTAGAGCTGTATATCTTGGATTTAGGTTTGCTCTATATGGATGGAAAGCTAAGACATAGGCCTACAATGTTCATGGGAGTCCAAAAGGCCGTTTTCAATCCAAATTGTAGCAATAACGGAGAAGTCTGAATCTGTCCTGCAGCCCAGACACTGTTCAGTGTTCAGCCTATATCTCGAGTTCTAGAAGTTTAAATGACCTCATCTTTTTTTTTTTCTGGAAAGATGAGACAATTTCCTAGAACTTTCATGATTTAAGTCAGTTCAAATTATGACGTTATCAATGATGTTTTTGGCAGATAAGAAGATAAGAATTGTCATCAAGTCAAGATGTGGCAACCCACTCATCAATTAGTCAACAAATCAATAGTTCCAAAATTTGGCCTATAAAAGGAGGCATTTGCCATGCATTTAGGCATCTTGGTGTTCAGATCAAAATCATGCTCTTGCTTCCTCTCTTTGTATTTTGTAATGCTTAAGTTGTGTTTATATTAATCTTTTGTTTATGCTCTTCATTCCCTTTCCTTTACTTAGTTAACTTTTATCTTATTTATATTCTTATTTTGTTTATTTATGTTTCTTTCTTTCATTATGTTTAGCTAAGTGTTGCGATGTCGCGGTCGCATAAATTAATTACCCTAGCTTAAAACACACAAAATAGTATAGAGCAAGTAAGGGGTCGATCCCACGAGGAAGATTTAGTTCAGATTTATATGCTATATGTTATGCAATTGGGGAGTTTTGATTTGTGATGATCTAAACTATGAAAGAAATTAAACTAGCACACAAAATCAATTGAAACTGAAATATATCAAGAAAACAAACCTTGGTCGCAAGCACACATCCACCTACAGAAATCAGAACCGATCCTTGAAAGGACACTCCAGTTTATATTCTGAATTTTTATCTTTTCTTAACGTTGGTTAATTAACGGATCTGCTATATAACTATCCCTAACCAACAAACAATCACAGTGTCCGCACTAATGATTTAATCCAATGGCAGCCTTAAGATCTAGATAAATTCATTAATCTTAACAACCAAGTTGCCTGCTTGTGTTGCTTTGATTGAATGTTCTCCCTAAGTTTAATAACATAGTTCCACTACAATTATCAAGCTTAGTTGCTTCACAAGTTTATATACCACAACTCCAGTTTTGATATCAAACTTAGCAATAGATTGTTCACAATAATAACTTAGAGTCCACTCTAGCAATTAAGATAAACAATCACAGGAAATATGTATAGGAAAACAAACATACTCATTCATAATACAAACTGAAAATAAATGGAAGAATAAATCTCACAGTTCTTGAAATCTGAAGGTGTTTGCGTCCTTGCAACCAAGAAAATGATCTTAGCCTTGCATATCTATTGAACAACTACTCCTAAAGATAGAAGAAAGCATTATTTCTAGTTTGTAGAGGGGAGAGTTTGTGTTTCTTCTCTTATGGCTGCCACCCTTCTTTCTTTGATTCTACTGCACTCTCTCTCCCTCTCTCTTGGCTCTCTTTCCTTCCCTCTTTGCTCTCTTTATAGCATAAACTTAGCTGCCTATTTATACACAAAATGTAAGTAAGAAGAATCAAAGTTCAAGTGTGAACATCAAGAGATGGTGGTAGTGTGAAGGCGGCTGGCGGCTGGTTTGTGGGTTAGTGGCTTGAGGTTGGTGGCTACCTTCCTTGACCTTCTGGATTGATGCTGCTGGTTTGTGGGTTAGTGGCTTGAGGTTGGTGGCTACCTTCCTTGACCTTCTGGATTGATTTACTAGAGGAGCTAAATTGCTGAAATTAAAACTTGGATGTCAGTTTTGATGCTTCGAGATGTAATTTGGACTCGTTTCTTCATGAAACCTGTTTGCTGGCAGAATTCAGTTGTCATCTTTGAAAATTCATATCTCCCTCATATTACATCATTTTTGGCTGAATTTTGGAGCGTTGGTAGGAATTAGAGTTAGGAATCCAAAACAATTGAGTTTGCATCAATTGGATGTCTGTAACTCCAGATATTAAATTTTGAATGGACAAAGGTCAACATTGGCATAATGCGAGATTTGACTTTGAAGGATGTGATTTCCATGCTCTTTGTCTTTTTATTTTTCTTGACTTAGATTTCCAGAAAGGTATGGATGTTAGCTTTCTAATGCCACTGAAATCACTTTGTTTCGACTTTTAGAGTTAACGCTCTGCACAAAACATCGACTGAGGGTCAAATCTGCCAATTACCTCCAATTTACTCCTTTTTGCATCTTTCATCCAAAAGTGCCTTCAAAACATAAAACAAAGAATATCAAGGCACTACTACTACTACTACGACTACTACTACTACTACTACTCCGACTACTACTCCTACCACTACTACTACTACTACCACTACTACTACCACTACGACTCCTACTACTACTCCTACTCCTACTACTACTACTACTACTACTACTACTACTATTATTGTTGTTGTACTACTCCTACTACTACTACTACTACTAGTACTATTATTATTATTATTATTACCATTACTATTACTATTATTATTATTACTATTACTATTATTGTTGTTGTTGTTGTTGTTGTTGTTGTTATTGTTGCTATTGTTGTTGTTGTTGTTGTTATTATTGCTATTGTTGTTGTTATTGTTGTTATTGTATTATTGTTATCTATAATTTATACAATTAACCTCCCTGTGGTTCGACCCCGGTCTTGTCGGGTTATTTATTACTTCGATACTCCTGCACTTGGGAGTAGACATCAATCTTTTGGTCGTGTCAAGTTTTTGGCGTCGTTGCCGGGGAGGTAAATTCTTGTACAAATTATAGTATTTATTTTATTTTCTCTTTTCACTTTCTTGTATCTAACTTTGTTTCTTTTGTTTTGTTTCTTTTTCTATTGTTTTTCTTTTCTTCATTTTATTCTCTTCCTACACACGTGTATGAGAGTGTGGTCACATACATTAAGTGGCAGACTTTGTAGGGTATCCTCATCATTTTCAGAAAATATGGCCAAAGAAGATAACCAATCACTTTATAATGAGAATAATGAGAATAACCATGTTAGAATACTTAGAGACCACATGAATCCTACAAGAACAAGTGCACCCTCATGCATAGTTTTCCCTCCTGATGCATCTCATTTTAATTTTAAGCCAGACATTATTCAACTTTTACCTTCTTTTCATGACTTAGATTTCAAAAATCCATACTTGCATTTAAGGGAATTTGAGGAGGTTTGCAACACCTATAATGACTCAAATTGTAGAATGAACACTATCAGATTAAAGCTTTTTCCTTTTTCATTAAAAGACAAAGCTAAAACATGGCTACAAAATATGAGACCAGGATCTATTCGTGCTTGGGATGAAATGCAACAACAATTTTTAAAGAATTTTTTTCCATCTCACAGAACAAATTCTTTCAAAAGACAAATCATTACTTTCACTCAAAAACCAGGAGAAACATTTTACCAATGTTGAGATATGTATCGAGACTTACTTAATACTTGCCCTCATCATTGTTTTGAAATATGGAGATTGGTTTCACATTTTTATGAAGGGTTAACACCTAGAGATAGGTAGATGGTTGAATTGATGTGCAATGAAACTTTTGAAGATAAAGATCCTAATGAAGCAATGGAGTACCTAGACTTGCTAGCTGAAAATGCATAAAATTAGGACACTACAGACACTTATGAGGCACCAAGTAAAACTCAACCTCATACATCTAGTGGAGGTATGTACAACCTTAGGGAAGATCATGACCTCCAAGCGAAGTTTGCATCTTTAGCTAGAAAAGTCGAAGCACTAGAATTGAAAAGGAGTTTTTAATTAAAATTTGTTCAAGACATTGTGTGTCAAATCTGTGAAACCAATGAACACTCAACCAATGACTATCCAACTTTGCCTTCTTTTAAGGAATGTCTCCATAAATAAGCCCATGCTTTAAACAATTTCCAAAGGCCCAATCATAACCTATATTCGCAAACATATAACCCTGGTTGAAGAAATCACCCAAATTTCAGTTGGAAGAGTGAGATAATAATGCACAAACTTCACAGCCACCGTTTCAAGCACGCCATAATTTCCAAAATTCTCATGGATATGCACCTCCTTATGCTCCCCCTCCTAGAAGAAATCTTGAGGAAACATTGTATGCATTTATGGAAAAGCAAGAGGCAATCAACGCTCAACTTGCTCAAAACATGACAGATTTTAAAGATACTCTTGTAAAATTCACATCTACCCTTAGTTTCCAAGAGAAAGGTAAGTTTCCATCTCAACCACAACAAAATCCCAAAGGGCAATACCATGCAAATGCAAGTAGTTCTGAAAGCCAACATATGGATCAAGTCAAATCAGTCATTACTCTTTGTATTGATAATGTTATTGAAAAACTCATTCTTGAACCTTGTGAGAATGATGATGAGTCAATCTCCGAGGATAAGGAAGGGGTTGAATCTGATCATTGCAAAGAAAAGACTAATTCCCCGCCAGCACATCCATTTCCTCATGCCATGACCAAACATAGAAAAGTCAATCACAACTCTGAAATCTTTAAAACTTTCAAACAGGTAAGGATCAATATACCTTTGCTAGATGCTATCAAATAGGTTCCTTCTTATGCTAAATTTTCAAAAGATCTGTGCACTGTGAAGAGAAAACTGAATTGAAAAAGAAAGCCTTCAAAACAATAATACTTTAAAATATAAAGACCCTGGTTGTCCTACAATTTCTTGCTTTATTGGAGAACATAAAATTAAAAGAGCTTTACTTGATCTCGGAGCTAGTGTGAATTTACTTCCATATTCAGTTTTTCAAAGTCTTAATCTAGGTGAGTTAAAACCAACTTCTGTAACTCTTTTACTTGCCGATAGATCTGTAAAAGTGCCTAGAGGAATAGTTGAAGATGTGTTAGTACAAGTCAATAAATTCATTTATCCTGTGGATTTTATTGTCTTAGACACACAATCTGTTGAAGCATGTAACTCATTTCTGTTATTTTAGGACGTCCGTTTCTTGCAACTTCTAATGCATTGATTAATTGTAGGAATGGACTCATGAAGCTATCTTTTAGAAAGATGACATTGGAGATGAACATTTTCAACATTTGCAAACAACCTGGAGATGATAATGATTTACAGGAAGTGGACTTTATTGAAACATTAGTTCATGATTAATTTCAAACCACTTCTAGTGAAACTAAGATTGATAAATCTGATGATTTGCAAATGGTTTACTTTCAGGAAGAATCAAAGGCAAATAGTTGGAGACCAAAAATTAAGGAATTGCCACCACGATCAATTGCGTCCATACCTTCAAGTGTTCAACCACCAAAACCTGATTTGAAGCCGTTATCATTCAATCTCAAATACTCATTTTTGAGAGAAAATGAAACTTTTTCGGTAATAATCTCTTCCAAACTTAATGACATCAAGAAGGTAAGTTATTACAAACTCTGAAAATGCACAAAAATGCATTAGGATGGACCATTGCTGACATAAAAGGAATTAGTCCTTTGATTTGCACACACAGGATTTATTTGGAGGAAAATGGTAAACCCTCTTGAGAAATGCAACGAAGGCTTAATCTTAATATAAAATAAGTAGTGAAAAATAAAGTCATTAAGCTTCTAGATAATGGAATCATTTATCCTATTTCTGACAGCAAATGGATAAGTCCTACCCAAGTGGTACCTGACACGATCAAAGAGTTGATGTCTTATCCCAAGTGTAGGAGTGTCGAAGTAATAAATAACCCGGCAAGACCGAGGTCGAACTACAGGGAGGTGAATTATATAAATTACAAATAAAGAAAAAGATTTGAAGAGAATAATAACAGAAAAGGAGTTGAAGAGAGTTTTGGGATGTGATATTGGTGTAAGGATTAAACAATGATAAAAAAGATGTCAAGGTTAGAGGATTCACTAATGGTATTTCAAATTAATATAATATAAACTCTTTTTATTACTCAATTGGAAACCACACACAAAGAAAGTTCCAATCGGATGATTTATCGTTATTAGCTCATTATAAATTATTAACATGATCATATTAATCATCTTATCTAAACAACACCATACTTATAAATATCATCAGGCATTTATGTTGCTAGCTTATGTTAACAAAAAATCAAGTTCCTATCATAACAACGATGTCAGCCGAAAACTATGAAGGATCAAGCATTTGATGTACCACGTGTTATACAACACAAATCTAGATTAACCATTTAACAAGCAAGGTATTAAGAATTAGTAAGATAAAAAGATAATACATGCTAATAACAATTTTTCTTGGATATAAACATTAAAATCCATGTTAAGTTTATATTATACCTATTCTAACACCATTAGTAAAACCTTTTCACCTTGACATAATTAACTTAGCTAAACATAATGAAGAAGAAAAACATAAATAAACAAGATAAGAACATGATTATGATGTAAGTTAACTAAGTATATGAAAGGAAATAAAAAAACATAAACAAGAGATTAATATAACATGAAAGAAAACTTGAACATTACAAAGAGAGAAAGCAAGAAGATGATTTTGATCTGAAAAATAATATGACTAAATACATGGCAAATGCCTCCTTTTATAGGCTAAGATTCAGAAATATTGATTGGTGGACTAAGAAAATAGTTGGTGGCTGGTTTTTGACATTGTTGGCTGCTGGTTATTGATATTGTTGGCTGATTTTTGATATTGTTGGCTGGCCAAAACATCATTCCTAAGATCAGAATTTAAGCCCTTTGTTTCATGAAAGCTATGGGCAATTGTCTTAGCTTTCCAATAAAAAAAAACTAGAGCTCATTTGGACTTCTAGAACTCAAGATATGAGCTGAAAACCGAATAATATCTGAGCTGCATGATAGGTTCTGACTTCTCTATTGTTGCTAAGATTTGAACTTGAAAATGGCAGAATTGAGTCTTGGACTCTTCATGAAAGTTTTAGGTCCATGTCTTATCTTTCCATCCATATAACGTGGACCTAAATCCAAGTTCTACAACTCTAGTTATGATCCAATAACTGAATGGTGTTCCAGTTTGGAATTGAACCAACATCTCTTCTCTTAGCCGAGTCCTCCTCTTGTCTCTTTACTTTCAATAGTTAATCACATCAATCAATCTTTTAAATTGTGAGATATACCTGCATTCAAAACAAGCATTTACCATAAATTAAAGATATATTATATTATCATACTTGTTATTATTATAAAACATGCTTTAGTTAGGGAATTTAACGATACTTTAGTGCACTGCGATGATATAAAGCCTTAATGAGAATGCACTTTTAAGTACTAATCACACCCCCCAACCAGCTTATTACTAGTCCCTAGTAATCAAAGTGTTAAAATATAAAAACAATTTGCAAGTTCCACAAAGCAAAGTATTCATCATTTAACTTCTATTAATCTATTCATATAAACAAACTCTCATTAAATTTATATATCTGCTTCATACTTCTTAAACAAGATATTAATAAACCTTCTTTTTATGCTCAATAGATCAAAACATAGCTATGGAGCTTTTCATGGAAAAAAAACAAAATTATGTTCCAATGTTTAAGGTTAACTTCGTTAGGTTGGGATTATTATCTTCTTTTTTTAAAAGCAAGAATTTATAACACAATGTATCTTGAACCCATGTAACGAGTTTTTAGCTAATGACTCCCAGATCAGTTGGTCTTAGGGCATCAAGTGTTAAGACACCCCTACGAGCTTAGTAACTTGGTTGGGATTATTATCTTCTTTTTTTAAAAGCAAGAATTTATAACACAATGTATCTTGAACCCATGTAACGAGTTTTTAGCTAATGACTCCCAGACTAGTTGGTCTTAGGGCATCAAGTGTTAAGACACCCCTACGAGCTTAGTAACTTGGGTTGATTCCCTTAAGCTTTTCTCCTTAACTCATGTAACAAGCACTAGGCCAATAGCTTCCAAGTTAGTTGACTTTAGGGTACTAGGTGTTAAAACACCCCTTTGGGCTTAATTGTTTAAGTCAAGGAGGCTAAGAAACCAAACTTATCTATTTTTTTATTTATTCAATTTGTTGTTGTTGTTATTATTATTATTATTATTTTTGCATATTATATACTATCCATTTTCCTTAGTTGTTACTTTTAACAAAAGAACATGAATAATGCAATAATCTAATATGCAACCCACAATCATATGTTAAAGTGTGTGTGAAAATGAAGGTTTAAGAATACTTGTTAAATGAGTTTATGAGCAGAATCAAGTGATAACAATATGAGAGTTTGTAAACCTGAATATTTCAAGAAGTATTATGATAGACCTTATTAAGAATGTTTACTAAGATGCGTCTCAAGAGTCACTAAAGTTCCTCCTTTACTCTATCATCTTAGTAACAACAAGTTTGCAAATGGTTATAATAATAGAAAACATAGTTAGTTAAATTTTTTTTTTAATATCAACTACTATCCTCTCCCCCCAACCAAAACGAGACATTATTATCAATGTTCTAAAGTAGAAAGATAGAGTATAAAAGACATCACCTGAAACAACGACTATTGACAAACCTGAAACACATTTAAACAAATATAAGAAAGAACAAAACACAAATATTATGCTATTAATAAAACCAAAAGACACAAGTTTTCACAGACTAAGGCTCAAATCCAATCTAAGCTTTTTACGGCGTTCCATGATTGACCAATTGAGTCGACTCATAGAGGAATCAACTACAGGGATGAAAGATTGAAGTTCATCAATCAATTGCTCAGCAGTAGCAGCAGAGATGAGTATTTGTCGCGCTGAAAATGTTAGAAATTGTTGTTCCACAGCATGATCAAGAAAAGACAATAAAGTATTATAAAAACCATTAACATTGAGCAAACCTATAGGTTTCTAGTGAATGTTCAGTTGAGCCCAAGATGAAATATGAAATATCTCTTCTAAAGTTCCCAAACCACTTGGTAAAGCAATGAAGACGTCAGCATGGTTAAACATTATAGACAGTCATTCAGACATTATGGAGACCTGTAGTTCCTCTCCAACTGTTTTTCCAATGATGTCCCCTTCAGCTAAAACTTTGGGGATGACCCCCAAAACTTGACTGCCTCCTAAAAATGCTGCTATTGAAACTCTCCCCATTAACCCAAGGTTGCCTCCCTCATACACTAAATGAATCTTTCTCTCAGCTAGTACCCGACCAAGATGATTTGCTGATTCTAAAAACTCTTTTTCTTTCCCAGGACTAGATCCATAAAAAACACAAATATTTTTTATTTTAGGAACAGAGAAACCTGCCATTTCTACACACTTCTATATATGTTAAATGAATGGGTTGAGTAGAAATGATGGGAAGAAAGAGAAGATTTTATAGATGAGAAATTGAAAATGTAATCATACCACCTATATGTAGGCTAGCTGGAGTCTCTCTCTCTCTCTCTCACTTTCTTTTTTTAAAAAAAACATGTGTATGTACAAGCAGTTGTGATTGTGGCTCATATTTTCCCTTAGTTTTACGTCCAAGAACGGCTTAAACGCCCTATATGGGTCGGGGATAAGCTTCACATCTAGTTTTTTTAAAACTGACAAACAGGGTCTTTTTAGTCAGATTCCCAAGACTAAGTCAATCATGTTCTTTATGAAAATGAGGCTATAAATCATGAATTGCACAATGCACATCTCCATTATGATGAGGCTTAAGAGTCAATAGAAGATTATCTAAAGACTCTCTATGCTTTGAAATAAATCCCACCTTTTGACAATTTTCACAGTTTTTGTAGAATTCATGTATATCCTTGAGCATAGTGGACCAACAGAATCCACTTTGTAAGATTTTTGCAGTCGTCGTTTTTTACGAGAAATGATCTCCACATGCCTCATAATGAAAAAGTTTAATGACACTACTTACCTCATTATCAGGAATATATTTTTAAAATATTTGATCAGGACAATATTTGAATAAGTAAGGGTCATCCCAATAAAAGTTTTGCACATCGCTCAAAAACTTTCCTTTGTCTTCGGTACTCCAGTAGCTGGCAAATCTCTTATTGCAAGAAAATTCATATGATTAGCAAACCAAGGCATTGAACTACAAGAAAGTAAGGATTCGTCAGGAAAGTAATAATCGATTGGTGTGATTCGGATGTCAAATCTGTTGTCACTCTTGACAAAAGATCCGCATCAACATTTTCGGTGCCTTTTTCATCCGTGATTTCTTTCTGGGAATAAATCATTTACAAATCTTTAGATTCATTAAACTCAGTTTCACTGGAAGTATTTTCAAATTGATTACAAATTAATTTTTCAATAAAATCTACTTCCTGTAAATCATTATCATCTCCAGGTTGCTTGCAAATGTTAAAAACATTCATCTCCAATGTCATGTTTCCAAAAGATAACTTCATCACTCCATTCCTACAATTAATCAATGCATTAGAAGTTGCAAGAAATGGACGTCCTAAAATAACAGGAATTGAATTGCATGCTTCAACAGGTTGTGTATCCAACATAATAAAATCCACAAGAAATATGAATTTATCAACTTGTACTAACACATCTTCAACTATTCCTCTAGGCACTTTTACAGATCTATCAGCAAGTGAAAGAGTTACAGAAGTAGGTTTTAACTCACTGATTAGTACTTAAAAGTGCATTTTTATCAAGGTTTTATATCATCATTTTGCACTTGAAGTATCAATAACTCCTTAACTAAAGCATGTTTTATAATCTAATAATATAAGATACCTTTAATTTATGTTAAATGTTCATCTTAAATGCAGGCCTATCACATAAATGAAAGAATTGATTGATGAGTTGAAGTACTGAGATTGAAAGGACAAAGAGATGGCCAAACTTAGAAAAGAGATGTTAGTGTAGTCCAAACTGAAACATTGTTCGGTAATCGGGTCATATCTGGAGCTGTAGATCTCAGATTTAGGTCTACTTTATATGGATGGAAAAGTAAGACATAGGCCACAACTTTCATGGGAGTACAAGATTTAAAAAGACCGTTTTTAAGTCCAAATTATAGCAACAACGAAGAAGTTCGAATCTGTCCTGCAGCCCAGACACTGTTCAGTGTTCAGCCCATATCTCAAGTTCTAGAAGTCCAAATGATCTCAAATATTTACCTTGAAAAGATGAGACAATTTCCTAGAACTTTTATGTTTAAGTCGGTTCAAATTATGACGTTATCAATGATGTTTTTGGCAGACAAGAAGATAAGAATTGTCATCAAGTCAAGAAGTGGCAACCCACTCATCAATTAGTCAACAAATCAATAGTTCCAAATTTTGGCCTATAAAAGGAGGTATTTGCCATGCATTTAGGCATCTTGGTGTTCAGATCAAGATCATGCTCTTGCTTCCTCTCTTTGTATTTTGTAATGCTTAAGTTGTGTTTATATTAATCTTTTGTTTATGCTCTTCATTACCTTTCCTTTACTTAGTTAACTTTTATCTTATTTATGTTCTTATTTTGTTTATTTATGTTTCTTTCTTTCATTATGTTCAGCTAAGTTAATTATGTCAAGGTGAAAAGGTTACACTAATGGTGTAAGGATAAGTATAATATTAACTCAACATGGACTTTAATGTTAAATACTAACATGTTTTATATTTGTTATCTTGTTCATTTTTAATACTTTCTTGTTAAATGGTTAATCTAGATTTATGTTGTATAACACTTGATACAACAAATACTTGTCACTTTCATAGCCCATATTGTATGGTATAACTGACACCTGTGCTATGAAATGAACTTAATTTGTTGTTAACATAAGTTATAATTATGAATGTCTGACAACATTTACAAGTATTAGCATTATTCGAACAAGATAACTAATGTAATCATGTTAACAATTTATAATCTGATTGGAACCTCCTTTGTGTGTGATTTCCAATTAAATAATAAGAGTTTATATTATACTTACTTGACATACCATTAGTGGATCCTCTAACTTTGACATTTGTTGTTATCATTGTTTAATCCTTATGTTAATCTTCCATCTCAAAGTTCTCATCAACTTCTTCTTCTTCTTCTTTTTCTTCTTCTTCTTCTTTATTATTACTACTACTACTATTATTATTACTACTATTACTATTACTATTATTATTATTATTATTATTATTATTATTCTCGATGTAAGCCAAGGATCTCTATCGAAAACTATATAAATTGGTATGCCATGCAATCTCACCACCTCTTTAATATATAATTGAGCTAGTTTTTCAACTGAATCCCCCATCTTTATAGGCAAAAACAAAGAAGACTTTGTCAATTTATCCACGATCACCCATATGGTATCATGTCCTTTCCTACTTCTCGATAACCCAGACATAAAATCCATAGTAATATTCTCTCATTTCCATTCTAGAATTGGAAGAGATTATAATTCCCCGGCAAGCTTCTGATGTTTCACTTTAATTTGTTGACAGCTTGCACACTTGGCCACATACCCTGCTATTTCCTTTTTCATCTTAGGCCAACAATAATTCTCTTTCAAATCTCTATACATTTTCATGCTCCTTGCATGATTCTATCAATTTATACTTATGAGCTTCTTTCAAGACTTTATTTTTTAAAATTTTATCATCAGGTAAATATTTTTTTCCCACAAATACAAGCCTGTTTGTTGAAAAATTCTTAATTCCCAAAAAAAATTCAGAATTTTCTAAAAGCAAAATTTAACCACAATTCCAAACACTTAGTAACATTGGCAAGTCTCAAAATCGAATCCAGAAAAATAATGAACATAGCTAGAAACGAGTGATGAACACGTCAAAACTTTTTGTAAAATGAGGTGGCCCTGGTTTCAACAAGATACGCATAAAACATCTCCATCCTGGAAATTAAATGCACCAAGTCAATATTGATGGAAAGTTCATAACCATTTTTTCCAGTACTGTTCTGATCATTTGGTGGATATCAAATAACCAATTAA
>Ga0325414_1004456_pt1 | contig 14674 bp, 10 predicted proteins | sample PopdelMetagenome_8_FD_206183 | JGI IMG/M metagenome (GOLD analysis project Ga0325414, IMG submission 206183) | Populus deltoides microbial communities from Bellville, Georgia, United States - Leaf-PdKOR-R3 | ecosystem: Host-associated > Plants > Phyllosphere > Phylloplane/Leaf | place: USA...
GTAAAACAATAGACAGGTGGCATCCATAAGTCGTCATCACTTTTTTGTTGCCTTGTCAATTAATAATCAAACTAGAGTAAATTATAACCTAGTCTTTTTAGTTTTATTAAACTAACAATTTAGTCCTTCTAGTTTTAAAAGTAATTGATCAGTCATTTGACTATGTTTGACTTCAAGCTAGGATGCAGGAAAGAAAAACGGTGCAAAACTCTGAATTTCCAAAGCAAGTTTACATGCATTTGTTTTTTGGGGTAATTTTTGTGGTTTAAAATAAGTTTTTAAAAAATATGGTTAGGTGTGATTAGTTGGATTTAGAGATGTATTTGATAAAAATTATGGTTGAGGTTTATGTGCTGCAAAAAAATATGCATAAAATATTTGGTTGTGGTTGTTTTTTAAAAATGCTTTTTACTTGGAAATGCATCAAAATAATTTTTTTTATTTTTTAAATCAGCACATCAAAATGATCTAAAAATAAAAAAATATATAATTTGAAATAAAGAAAAAATAAAAAATTTTCAAATTTTGAAAAAAGTGCTTTTGAAACGCAAAAACAAATAGGGTTTTACGAAACTCAGTTAAAAAAACATGTAAAAACTGCTTTACAAAAACTGCGTTTCAAACTCAATCTTTTTATAGGCCTTACAATATAAAACGCAATTTAGTGTATTACTAAATATTTAACTGTGTTTTTTATATTACAAACACAAAAACTAAGACTAAATAAACACACCAGCACCATAGGTACAAAGAGTCATATGTTTTCAAAAAATAATTTCTCATATTTAACCAGTTTTGCAAAAAATAGTCAATATAAAATCACTTATAATCGAACTATAACAATCATCATGCTCCAACATTTTACGAGGACTGAATTAATAAACTAATTAAAAAAATACCTTTTAGTAATTTTTTAGCATTTTATATCTAAATAAAAAAAAACAAAATTTATATTTAAAGAACTCAAAACCAAAATATATTTATCATATAATTATAATTATTATTCCTCGTAATATCTAATATAATCTTATATTGATTTTTAATTTAATTTTTTTTGTATTTTTATTTAATATTTGAAAAAGATTAGATATTAAATACTTGATAACTTCCATCTACATATCATTTTATAGAAAATTATTTTCCAAATAAAGATTAATTAATCAAGGGATATATTAATTACTTGTTAAAATAAAGGGACTAATTATCTGTGTTTCAAGAGTTTAGTGACTATGCTAAATTCACCTCTCAAACTCCAACTGTTATAACCAAAAAGATAAACAGCACCACCATCTTCGACACAACCCAAACACACAGATCTCTATCTCAATCATTGCTTCTTTCCTTTCTTTTCTCTTCAACACCAGCCCTAAAATCCTCCAAATGACTCCAATTACGTCGGAGAATGGCGTCGATGGCGACGACGAGCGAGAAGAAGAAGACGGTGAAGAAGAAGAGGAAGATGATGATGAAGAAGAAGAAGAAGAGGAGGAGGAGGAGGAGGAGGAACCAAGACTCAAGTACCAAAGAATGGGAGGTAGCATACCTTCTCTTTTATCCAATGATGCGGCGTCGTGTATTGCTGTTGCCGAACGCATGATTGCTCTCGGCACTCTAGACGGCACCGTTCACATCCTCGATTTCCTCGGCAACCAGGTTAGACCTCACTCCCGCCCTCTCTCCCTCGCTCTCTCTCGATTATTCATTAATTCTCAAATTTTTGCGTTTCAGGTTAAGGAATTTGCGGCACATACAGCGGCGGTTAATGATCTTAGCTTTGATATAGAAGGAGAATATATAGGAAGTTGTTCAGACGATGGCACTGTTGTAATTAATAGTCTTTTCACCGACGAGAAAGTTTTGAAGTTTGAATATCATCGGCCGATGAAGGCAATTGCTTTAGACCCTGAATATTCTAGAAAAATGTCTAAAAGATTTGTTGCTGGTGGTTTAGCTGGTCAATTGTATTTTAACTCCAAGAAATGGCTAGGTTACCGTGACCAGGTATGTACTAGTATGGGTATGGTATAGGTGCTTGAGTTCCCGGATTTTGTTATTGAATGCTGTGAATTATTTTGTTTGATTAGGTTTTGCACTCTGGGGAAGGCCCGATACATGCTGTGAAGTGGAGAACGAGTCTCATTGCGTGGGCTAATGATGCGGGTGTGAAAGTTTATGATGCTGCTAATGATCGAAGAATAACTTTTATTGAAAGACCGCGAGGGAGTCCACGTCCGGAGCTTTTGCTCCCGCATTTAGTTTGGCAGGTTAGTTAAAGAGTTGATCCCATCATTTGATTGAATAGCTTCAACTGTCATTTTTGTCATTGTTATTAGATTTTTGAATGTTGCTGTCTTTGAAATCTATGGCTTTGTAACATTCCATCACGTTCAGGATGATACTCTCTTGGTTATTGGGTGGGGAATGTCTGTAAAAATAGCATCGATAAGAGCAAATCAGCAAAATGGAGCTAATGGAACATATAGGGATGTTCCGGTGTCTATTATGAACCAGGTGGATATTGTGGCTTCTTTTCAAACCAGCTATTATATTTCAGGAATTGCTCCATTTGGTGATTCTTTGGTTGTTCTAGCTTATATTCCTGTGGAAGAAGATGGAGAGAAGGAATTCAGTAGCACCATTTCATCAAGACTGGTATCTTCTCTTTCATACTATCCGGACTTTGTTGAAATATAAACTTTTGACCTGCCTCTTGCTACTTTTGAAGTTAGTCTGATTTGAATTGAAAATGAATTTTTATATCTATTTATTATGAAATTAGGTGTTCACCTGTTCAGTGCCATGATAACAGGAAAAACATTTATTAGAGGAGTAAATTCAAAGTTAGTATTCTATTTGTTGAAAATGCTAGCAATAGCCATTTTTTATGTCATAGAATTCTTTTCTTCCATGGGCTCAAGGGTTATGCTCTTTTTGGATCCTTCCTTTTTTCTTCTGAAAATTATTTGTTTTCAGGAAGAGACTTATTGTGTTTTCCACAGATATTTTATCACTTGAACAAGTTTTTTTTTTTGTTGAATTGATCTTGTTCTCCTCTGCTCCTAACCTTTGCTTTTCTGTGCCTCCATTTTCGTTACATTTCATTTATGTTTTCAGCATGCTTATGATTGGATGTTGGTTAAAACATGGTTCTTCTCAGTGTGATCGAGCTGCTTTCTGCCAATATTTTATTTTTAAAAGATGAAAACACGCTTGCAAGTCTCTTCAGTGGAAATAAATAGATACTGTAGTTGCTGAGTTATCTATTTTAATCAGGGCAATGCACAGAGACCAGAAGTACGAGTAGTTACATGGAATAATGATGAACTTGCAACAGATGCCCTACCTGTACATGGTTTTGAGCATTACAAGGCGAAAGACTATTCCCTTGCTCATGCTCCTTTCTCAGGTTAACATGTTGGATTATTTGAAATTCATAGTCTTTTGGACTTGAGAACTACATTTAAATAGCTTGATACTTTTTCCATGTGAATACAGGTAGCAGCTATGCTGGTGGTCAATGGGCTGCTGGTGATGAACCATTATACTATATCGTTTCCCCAAAGGATGTGGTGATTGCAAAGCCTAGGTTATTATTGATTCTTACTTGTATTTTAGCTTTTAAATAGAGTCGCTTGTTTCTTTGCTTGCATTATGAACTCCCCGATATTGGTGGTTCGGATGGTGTTCTGAATTAATTTTAGAACACCTTCTAGTTTGAAGCTTGAAACATTTTTTTTTTTAAAAAGGGCTGCTTGAAGAATAATTCTCTTCTCTAATGTATCAACACTGTTTTAAGTGCCTACTTCGTTCATTTAACACTGCAAACTCAGTCACCCCTCCAAGTTGACACCTTATGACATGAGAACTTCAAAAGCACGAACTTATCATGGACATTATGTATTAAGCATCTGAGTTTGCATATATCAAAACAATTAAAGTTTCACATCTCTCCCCTGTTCACCAGCCTGGGCATGCACTTGTTTATGTATTCTCTATTGGTTTTCCAGAGAAATTAATGTAGTGGGCATGCGTTTGTTTATGTATTCTCCATTGGTTTTCCAGAGAAATTAATGTATTTATCTCTGTTAGGGATGCTGAAGATCATATTGCGTGGCTTCTAGAACATGGTTGGCATGAAAAAGCGTTGGAAGCAGTTGAAGCAGGCCAGGGTAGGAGTGAACTCGTTGATGAGGTATTTTGGTTTGTTTATCTGGTATACAGCTTTAAAAGATGCAGAGGTGTGCCATGTCTTGCACAACAACTGCAACATTGAACTTCTGTTATACTTAAATAATGACAATGTTCTGTCTGAACTTGATTGTCGAGGAACACCTTTTTGCTACAGCAAAGAAGCTAAATTTTTTCCAGCTTCTTTCTCGTTAAGTATTCCTTTATGAATTAGTAATTTCTGCATATAATTTGGTGTTTCTTTTTAAAAATACCGCTCCCCCCCCCTCCTTTTCTCCCTTGTCAGCGTACAAATGATCAAATGAGTTTTGTTTCATTTGTCTTTATGGTTATAGATCTGGTTTTTTTTTTTTTTTTTTTTCCTGCTGCATACGCTTGTAAGTTTCAATAGTGACATGTTGTATGTTACACCAAAGCATTCAGTTTATGTAAGTGCATGGTTTTCAAGATTTTCAAGATCATTCAAAATTGATTTGTAAATGGTTCTTGTGGATAATGGTTTCTTCAGTTTGTGTAGTGCATGTAGTATTTAAAGACTTAAGCATTGTTGTGCTCCTGTCTTACCCATCCAATTCTTTTCCTCAATGTGTTATTTCAATTTATGGCTATGAAGTTTCATGCTGCAGTTACATGTAATGATCATTTTCCATTTTAGCAAAAAAGAAAAAGTATGCTCAAGTGGTCCTCCTTTGAGATCCATGTTATTTTAAATTAAGTAACGGCTTAACTTTTTATGCTATAACCATAGGTGGGATCCAGATATCTTGATCATTTGATCGTGGAAAGGAAATATGCTGAAGCTGCATCTTTGTGTTCCAAATTGCTGCGAGGGTCTGCTCCAGCATGGGAAAGGTAAGAAAAACAACTATTTTGATATCTTCTCTGCATTCCTTGTTAATACTGACCAGATGCTTTCTTTTGCAGATGGGTTTTCCATTTTGCTCATTTACGTCAGCTTCCTGTGTTGGTCCCTTACATGCCAACAGAAAACCCTAGACTTCGTGATACTGCTTATGAGGTTAGTGGAATGAAAATGTCTTCATGCAGTTTTCCTTTCATAACTTTTCTATTGTAGTGGCTCATGATCAAGGCATCTTGTTTGTTTTTGATTCACAGGTTGCTCTTGTAGCTCTGGCAACAAATCCATCTTTTCATAAAGATCTCTTGTCAACTGTTAAATCTTGGCCACCTTTGATTTATTCTGCATTGCCTGTTATATCTGCTATAGAACCTCAGCTAAATACTTCTTCTATGACGGATGCACTCAAGGAGGTTAGTCAAAGAACTGGTGTGTGCTGTTTGATTTCTGAAATTTGATGGCACGTCACTAATCGGAACTCCTTTCTATAACAGGCACTAGCAGAGTTATATGTAATTGATGGGCAATATGAGAAAGCCTTTTCACTTTTTGCTGATGTGAGTATTTTCTGGTACACCATGTTCAAGTGAATCTGCACACAAAGAAGAGCACTGTTTGTTTAAAATGATTCAGGAAACAAGTTGCTGTATTAATTTTATTTGACATATCTTTCTTATTTGTTTTCGTTGTTGGCTTTTACCTTTCAGCTCATGAAGCCAGATATATTTGATTTCATTGAAAAGCACAGCTTACATGTTACCATACGTGAAAAGGTATGACTGCAGGATAAGGTGAAATAGTTGTATGTTAGTTGCCTTTTTGTGGTTTTCTTTCTCTTTTGCCATTGTTACTTAAGATCAGATTTGTATCTCCATTTGAAATGTTAAGTCTCAACCTAAATTTGGTCTTTGAAAACAACATTTTGATATTTGCTATTTTCCAGTAGTTCTGCTGAAATTTAGACACTCTCAAGAATATATATTGCAAGTAAATTGACCTCAAAGGATCCCCAGTATTGATATTTGGAGTCTGAAATTTCATGCTTTGTGCATATTATTGCAAAATATAGATGGTTTTTCTTTTTGCTTCAAGGTTCTGTACTATTTAGGCAGTTCCATTTCATCATATGATTGGCCCGCTCTTAATTCTGTTGCTTGTGCTTGTTCAATTACAGGTTGTCCAACTGATGTTGCTTGATTGCAAACGCACAGTTCCTCTCTTGATCCAGAACAAAGACTTAATTTCTCCACCTGAAGTTGTCTCGCAACTGTTGACTGCCAGCAATAAGTGTGATTCAAGATATTTCCTACACTTATATCTTCATGCATTATTTGAAGCAAATCCACATGCAGGAAAGGATTTTCATGATATGCAAGTATGGAGAAGGCTGACTACATATATTTTTTTTTCTCTGTTTCTTTTTCTATCTACAATTTGTTAAATTCATGGGCAGTTCCTTCTGTAAAGGTTTTGGTTTCCTTTGCTAGTAGTAGATAAGGACATAATAACACTGTGACCTGGAGTGTCAAAATTGAAGTGACATGAACATAGATTTACTTTTACTCTCATTAAAGTGGTTTTTACATCCTAACATGCCAAGAAAATGTGTTTTGGATGCCATGGATGCATGTAAGCTGCACACACCCATTTTCACAATATCATTGCTGTCTTAGCTGTTTTGTCTGCTAATTTGAATTTACCTGCCATCATGATCAAGTCACTCATCTAAAAGGAGCCACTTTTTATGCCTTTTGTTTCGAAGCTTCAGTTTAGTAAAGGTTATATTTTATTCTTTCTACTATAAGATCCATTTTTAACTGCTGAGAGGAACCATAACTGGGGTTTCTCCCCAATGATCCATCCTGTTCACCTTGCTGACAATTATTTTGGTCGCAAGCTGCTCAATAGCTCATGTCTGGTTTTTGCCTGTGTGCATGTCTCTGCAGTCTTCAATATATAATGATTGCTGTGAGCTTTATTTTCATTGAGACAGGTAGAGCTTTATGCAGATTATGATCTGAAAATGCTACTACCTTTTCTCCGGAGCAGCCAACATTACACCCTTGAGAAGGTTTGAACAGTCAATAAATGGTCAATTATGACGTTTCAAGTCAATGTATGTCAACTCTTCCTTCAGTAATTCACTAATGAATTGATCGGTTGAACTCTTACATCTCAGGCATATGACATTTGTGTCAAAAGAGATCTTTTAAGAGAGCAAGTCTTCATACTCGGAAGAATGGGAAACTCAAAAAAGGCGCTAGCTATCATCATAAATAAATTAGGGGACATTGAAGAGGTATTTATCATATTTGGTTGAAACCATCAGATTTATTTTTTATTTATTTTTATGTTGGGAGTATTGGCAGAAATAAGAAAAGTTTTATTGTGGGTGCAGGCTGTAGAATTTGTAACCATGCAGCACGATGATGAGCTATGGGAAGAATTAATTAAGCAATGTCTTCACAAACCTGAAATGGTACATTTTGGACTCGTTCTACTGATTGCTGTTCTTCTTCAAACATCCTGTGATTCAACATATCCATATGTTCATTGAGTTTCCTTCTCTTTTCTGCAACATGGCAGGTGGGGGTATTGTTGGAGCACACTGTTGGCAATCTTGATCCTTTATACATTGTAAATATGGTGCCCAATGGCTTGGAAATACCCCGGTTAGTATGTCTGATAACTTGTTTTGTTTAATTCCTTATTAATCCTCCCCTGTTCTTAAATGAAGGTTTTGCAATCTAGTTGTTTTGAAAAACACGACGACAACATTTAATTATCCAAGGTATTTGAAAGTAATTTATCCACGGCTTAGAATCCATGAGATTAGTTTGCAAATAACCTTGTTAGGAAGAAATAAGAAGGGGTATAATTGAAGTCCGATTTTGTTTTGTCTGAAGTTGGTCACCAAAAACATATTTTACAGTATGTGGGATACATGACTAAACTGCAAACATGTTATTACTGTGTCTCCTAGTGAAAACCGATTCCAATAGACCTTCCTAATAAAATCCAATGTGAAACAGCCCACCACAAGATTGCCAGTTCTCTTAAGTAGAATTTAAGGAACCACAGTCCTAATCAAATTAGAATACTATCTATTCTCCTTTTTTGGATGCGAAATTTGTTATAATTTAATCAGTGTTACATATGAAGTAGCCTAGATACATTCTAGACTGCAATGTTTTTTTTTTTTAGCATTAACCACCAAGCTCTGAGTGACTACCAATAAGTAAGCTGTCTTTTTGCCTATCATGTTTAATAATATACTACTTCCTAGCTTCCTTATAGTCTGTCCTGGTATGGAGATGCTACTTTTTCTGTAAATGCTAATTAGATTATGCTTCAAGATGACATTTTCCCAGAGTTGCAGAAAAGTTGCAAATGTAATTGAATTGGTTATTGTTCATTGTGTAATTTCTTATCTTTATACAATGGTGTTTCAGGCTTAGGGATCGACTAGTCAAAATTATCACCGATTACAGAACTGAAACGTCTCTGAGACATGGGTGCAATGATATTCTTAAGGTATCATGCTTCATGTGCCCCTTCTTTTCATCTAAATAGAGACAATATTTGCTAGTTGTTAACATTCTGATGCTGTTTTGAGACACACAGGCTGATTGTGTAAATCTCTTGGTCAAATACTACAAAGAAGCGAGAAGGGCAATTTGCTTAAGCAACGAAGAAGAAGATGCTCGAGCAAAAAGGGATGGCAGTAGGGATTCACAAGCAGCTGGGAGAACAGCAAGTGCAAGAACCATGGAGGTTAAGTCAAAAACCAGGGGAGAAACAAGATGTTGCATGTGTTTTGATCCCTTCTCTATACGAGATGTATCAGTTGTCGCATTCTTTTGCTGTCATGCTTATCACATGTCTTGTCTTATGGATTCTATGCACACTGTTAGTAGCAGAAAAGGGAGTGGAGCCACTTCTGGGATATCGGAATACGATAGCAATGACGAGGATGAGGAAACCGTTTCTGGTGTTCCTCGGCTGAGATGTATCTTATGTACTACTGCTGCTAGTTGAGATAGTGATTTCTCCTTTTCTCAATTTTTTTTTTCTCTGGGTGGGTGGTGGGGATGGGGTGTTTTGATGATATTGTGCGAGTCTTAGTTATCTTTTTCGAGGCGGTTGTTTCTTGTTTTATTTTCTCTTGTTCATTCATTTATCATATATTGTGGCTGTTCGTCAATTTTTCATTTTTGGCTGAGCTTCGTTTGTCAACAGATGTATCATACGGATCACAATTATATCGGAAAAGGTTAAATTATTTTTTTGCCGTTTTGTGGAGATTTGCTTCTTCCTTTTCCAAGTATATTATTATTATTATTATTATTATTATTAAACTCACACACAAAAATGAAATCGGATAAATTCATTTGTTCTTTAAAATTTTATCAGCAATTTTCCTCCATGTTTGAAAATCCTCAAATTATGCTTTACTTTTATTGTAATCTGTGAATTGTTGATGAAAGATTCTGTGGGGGTGGCAGGGAAAATAATACCATTTATGCTAAATATATATATATTTTTAAATATAGAACCTTTTTTAAACTGTTAGATCATATGAATTAAAGAGTGAGATTTATTATTAACTCTACTAATATATGTTTGATTTTTTTTTCATATTTTATTGATATTTAATACTACTCTTTTTATAGAACTAGCAAAGGCCTGTTTTACTCTCTTTCTCTCTTATTTTAGGCAGATCTTTTTGGTGTGATAGCCATCACAAAAAAAAAAAAAAAAAATCAATCAACTAATTTTTCTCAAAACTCTAACCTGATAAGGTGTGACTGACGTTGTTTTTTTTATTTTTTTTGGGATGAATCATTGCACGATATTACTTCTACTGCAGGTTTTAAAAGAAGAGAGAAAAAAAAAAGAAGAGGAATTCTATCCTTGACCTTGGTTAGAATTCGAATTCTGATTTGAGTAGTTCTTATTTTAATCTTCATTTGGGAAATTTTTGTTAAACAGATGATTGGTGTATATTAACTTTGGGTGCTTTTGAAGCATGGCTGTTTTAGCCGGCTGCCTTGTAACACAATCTCCTACCCGTTTCAACATCGCTATTATGGAGAATCATTTTCATTTGGATCTGAAGATCAAGCATTCCAAAATGCTTGTGCCCTGGGATATCTGAGTTCGGAACAAGCTTTGGCTGATTATGCACAGTTGATCACAAATATCAAGAAGAACCCGTCGGCAGAAAACTGCCCAGTTATTGTGGTTGGAGAATCTTAATGGCGGGAGTAAGTCAAACTTCAAGGTTAACATTAAAACAATGTTTGAATTCTTACTAACCTTTTCCTGATAATTTTTTTGGTGCTTGCCTCGTGGTTTCGTCTAAAATATCCTCGTGTTACCATCGGTGCTCTGGCATCGGCGGCTGCACAGATGCATACCATGTTGTGGTGACCAGAGATTTTCAGGTAAGAAATTGCTTAGAGTCTAATTTTTTTTTTTGGTCTGATCACTTGAAGAACGTACTTTAATGCTACCCTGGTGGTGCAGGAAACTAGTGAGAGTTGTTACAATACTATAAGAAATTCTTGGTCAGAAATTAATAGAATTGCCTCCGAAACCAATGGTCTTGTTTCCCTTGGCAATATCTTCAGTTCTTGCAAGTATTTCAGTATAACAGCTTCTTTATCCTTTCAAACTTCAATTTCCCAGCTTTACATGTCCCATGCATAACAAATTGTTTTTGTTTCTGGTCTCTTTCGATGATTAAGCCCTTTGAACTCATCGCAAGAGCTTAAGGACTACCTAGAATTGATGTTTATGATCTAAGCTCAATTCGACAATCCTCCAGATTTTTTTTTGGAAAATATGTGCAATGCCATTGATGGAGCCCCTGAAGGAACCAGTATTCTTGTCAGAACTGCTGCTGGTCTCAATGCCAGTATTTTTGGAAATCATTCATGTCATGATGTATATCAATTTAAAAAAGGGAAACTAGCACGGCCATGGCAGGTTCTTAAAGCATAGTGTTCTCTTATGTAAATGGATTCTGCATCACCATGTTCAAGTTTATTAGCCATTCAATTTCGATGTCTTCTCTAAAATGCATTAGCTTTTAAGTTACAATAATGTCTTATTTTGGAGGATAATTTCTTGTCGTGAATATGGCCAGTATGTCTTTCAGACACGCACAGAGATTGTAATACCGATGGGGGCTGGTGGTAATGATACAATGTTTCAAGCATCTCCTTTTAATCTCACTGAATATAAGGAAACATGCATAGAAGTTTTTGGTATTGCTCCGAGGCCTTTGGATCCCAATAGCATTTGGTGGCCATGTAAGTTCTCCTTAATATTTGTTCTTTCTGTCTTTTCTTTTTGGATAAACTCTTCGTTCCTTCTTCCTGTCATTCAGAGAAGAACTAATTTGTGGAAAGGTTGTTTAAATTCCATGTCTTTTTCATCCATATACATAATTGGATATTATTCATTAATCACTGTGATTCCATCTATCCTCTAGCTTCCTGCATTGCTGAGTGCACCATGAGAGGTTGTTATGTTAAGAATCTACAGAAACAGGATTCTGGGTCTTCAATCCAAACGAATTCTCGAATAATTTGTGGGCATATGGACCGAGGAGCCATGAAATAGGCCATCTTTTCATGGACATTGTATAAAGTATATGATTTTGTATAATAACTTTTTAATCCTTAGAGAATAGTTTTTTGATTTTTTTTTATTCAAGTGGGGGTGTTCGGGCCAGCTTTCGTGCACTTCGACTAATCCTCACGGATCCTGAAATTAATGATCAAGTAAGCCTCCAGTGGCCATCAATATTAGCAACCTCAGGATTCGGACCTGAGCACCATATAAGGAGTAAACCTCTTGATCCTAAACTCTTATTATTGGGTCACCTATTAGATGGTTAGTTTTATAATTTTTATGTTTAGATTATAAATGTAATGATAAAAAAAAATCCTAGAATTTTCAATTGTATATCATTATTTAGAATGGAGAATAATATATAGTTTGATATTTTTTTTAATATATATTTTTTATTATGGAGGAAGAAAACTTATTTTCAAGCTGTTACAGTTTTTTCCATTATAGCAAAAGTTCTTAAGTTTTTAATTGATAGTTAATATGTTATCGAGAAATTAGGAAAAGAGATTGAATTTTTATGGAATGAAAAGTGTAAAGATGAACTTGTTGGTCAAAAAAAAAAAAAAAACAATTCATTAAAACTGATTTGATTATTTTTCTTATTTCTCACATTGCATTTTGAAATAATAATAATTTTATTAAAATATTTTAAAAACATCAAATTGATATAATAAAGGAATTTGATTTTGATTAATACACAAACTAATTAAAAAATACCACTATTGAATTAAGAAAAAACATTTCCTAGCATTTGAGGTCGTGGCCTAGTGGGGAAAGGGACTTGTTCCCTTCCTCTACACCTGGGTTCGATCCTCTCTGTGCATACCTGTTACCCCACGGTGTCTTACCTGTTAATTGGGCTTGCAGGGTGTTCAGTGGATCCGGAAATTAGTCTTGGTGTGCGTAACTTGGCCCGGACATCCTAAATTATCAAAAAAAAAAAAAACATTTCCTAGGATAATTGAATAAGAAGATGCTAGAAAGGGTCCGGATTCAAATTCAATCACCCATGGTATACATATTTCGACTCTTTTTTATAAATATTTTTTTTCCAAAAACTTACTATAAAAGAGTAAAAATTGATTTGATTATTAAGAAAACATGTTTTTTTTTCCTCAGTTTTCAAAATTTGAAATTAAAAGAAATTCCTGTGAATATATAAATAACGTAATGAGAAAATTTGATTCCAATTAAAACACAAAAAATCACCTCTAACTATTGAATCCAGAAAAATAAAAGTCTAAAAGTCTCCACGATAATTGAATAAGTTAATATTAGAGATGATTTATGTTAAATTGAAGTGGGATTTGATATTGTAATAATAATTATTTTTATTTAAAAATATATTAAAATATTTTTTTATATTTTAAAATTTATTATTAATAAGATCGTACCAATATAATCTAAAAACAAATAAATATTTAATTTAAAACACAAAAAAATAAACTTTTTCCAAAAGCCACCAAAACAATCATTGCATCATGCAACCATGGTTACAGATGTCGTCCTTCTTTAATGAAAAGCTTAATTGGGAAATATGTATTATTATATATTTTATATCCAATTAAAGACGAGTTGGGTCCTTAGCTCAGTGGTAGAGCATTTGACTGCAGATCAAGAGGTCACCGGTTCGAACCCGGTAGGGCCCTTTTTTCCCTCCCCCTTTTTGATGAAAATGTTTTGAACCCCAATTTAGTCCTTGTATTTGTGTCAATATATATGTCAAGTCATTCCCTGTAAAATATTTTTATCAAATGCACCCCAATATTACTCACATCTCTTCAATTCAACCCAATTTAACTTAATAGTAAATAAGCTATGAAGAATTTACCCCGTATAGTAATCTGGTAACTTTCCTTTATTTATTCATGTAATTTTTTTCCCTTGCAGCTACAAACCTAACGAAACAGCTAGTGCCATATGAACATTTCGATCTTCACAGATAGCCCTTGGATTGCGAGAGAAGTTGATTTTCATCTCTCTAGAATTCATGATAATTATTGTACGCTTGAAAAATAATTATTTGCTGAACATGTGGTCCTCAATAAAAAAAAAAAGGAAAAGAAGGAGCTAGAAGGTTATTAATGACTTTAAAAGGCATAACGTGATGGTAAAGGGTTTGAGATCTGCACAGCAGATTTCGAGTTCGAGTCAGGAATTATATTTTTTGTAAAAGTCTGAGACAGCCGGGTTTTACTCGCTCACCTGAGCTCACAAAGTACGTTTTCTGGAAGGTGAGATTTCCTCGAATTCAAAAAAAAAAAAGAAAAAAGAAAAGAAAAAGGTTATTAATGCAGTGGAAGAATATATCTTGTAGCTTATCCTTAAAAGCTGGAAAAGAGATGCTTTTGTGTCTGTGGAATGAATACATTGATTTACAATAAGCTTTATTTTGGACCGCACTTGAATTATGAGTGTGGATGTGCTGTAGCTTTATCCAAGAGGACTTCTAGTGCGCACAGCCGAATAAAGCCATCATAATTTATGTGATTGACGAGAGTTCTTCCATACATATCATATGGTCCACAATTGCTATCATAATTCTTGGAAGAATTATTGATGCCATTATTCATATGTAATTGAAATTATAGAATTTATAAAAATCTACCAAATACTTTGACGAAGACTAAATTATTGCTTAGACCATTTTTTTTAATAAAAAAAACATCCTTTTATTTATTTGGTGCATTTATAGAAATTCAATAAATTCTCTTGGAGAAAATATATCTTTTTTTAATTACGGGACCATGCCTGATCGTGTGACACTATGAACTTCTAGGCTTCATGATTTATGGGACCCTGACACCACTCTTGACTATATAGTGCACTCTTTCCAACATTCGATGATTATTCTTGCGCATGCTAGCTACTTCTGACATGCAAAGCTTTATCATAGATTTATAAATATATTTGATAGTGATAGAATTATAAATTGATATTAAATAACTAATAAAAATTAAAAATATAATAGAGTTAATATTTTAT
>Ga0325414_1004458_pt1 | contig 14673 bp, 16 predicted proteins | sample PopdelMetagenome_8_FD_206183 | JGI IMG/M metagenome (GOLD analysis project Ga0325414, IMG submission 206183) | Populus deltoides microbial communities from Bellville, Georgia, United States - Leaf-PdKOR-R3 | ecosystem: Host-associated > Plants > Phyllosphere > Phylloplane/Leaf | place: USA...
AAAAGCATTAAACAGAGTAGATTCTTGCAAGGCCAACTCACTCTACAGGGAAATGGGTTTGACTAGCTGGTAAACCATCCAATAAGATGTCTCGTCTCTCTCATATCTCCATCTACATCGCTGTGTTTTATTTCTTAGTTCTACTAATTCTCTCCCTTTCATTTGTCGTCTAAACCTACCAATCAAAAGTAGCATCTGTAAAGAACCCAACTCTTTGCACCTCATGATACACTAAAACCAACCAATTCTTTGTATTTAACACTTTTTTAGTGTTCTTTTTATAAGGGTTTATGTTTTTTTTTTTTAAGTTTGTTTGTTGTTTGTTTTATATATGATGGTCGCTCATATTCTTAGTTTTTTTAGATGAATAACTTCATTCTTAAGCTTTTAAGATACGTCTTGTATGTATATTTTCTTCATATTGTTGTTTTGATCACTGATTCTTCAATAAGAAGTATAATCTGACTGTTCTCTAAACCCACTTGGGTTTTTTCCTCAAAATTTGAGTTCCCTGTATTCATTGATGTGTCGGTCTCACTTGAGTCATGTTTCTTGATGGATATATTATCATTCTTAAATCATAGGCCTCCATGTCAATCCTCTGTGGCCTTCCAATCCTTGAATGTGTGTACTGCCTTGGCTGTGCTCGTTGGCTATGGCAAAAATGCCTTTACACCGCTGGTCATGAAAGTGAGAACTGGGGCTTAGCCACAGCTGAAGAATTTGAGCCCGTGCCTCGTCTTTGTCGCCTAATCCTATCAGTCTATGAAGATGATCTTCGGTACCCACTTTGGGCACCGCCAGGTGGCTATGGTATTAACCCTGACTGGGTAATTGTGAAGAGAACTTATGAAGAAACTGGGGGATGTGCTACTCCTTATATGATTTACCTGGATCATGATAATGTTGAAATAGTGTTGGCTATTAGAGGGCTTAATTTGGCAAAGGAAAGTGATTATGCAGTTTTACTTGATAATAAATTGGGGCAGACCAAGTTTGATGGTGGTTACGTGCATAATGGGCTATTGAAGGCTGCAAAGTGGATTTTTGATGCAGAATGTGAGCTTTTGAGGGATTTGGTTGAGATGAATCCAGATTATAGGTTAACTTTTGCTGGACATTCGTTAGGTGCAGGGATAGTGTCATTGATAACAATGTATGCTGTTCAGAATCGGGAGAAATTGGGGACCATTGAGAGGAAGAGGATCAGATGCTTTGCCATGGCTCCTGCTAGATGCGTGTCACTGAATTTGGCAGTGAGATATGCTGATGTTATCAATTCTGTCGTGCTTCAGGTAGGACTTCTCTGTGCTTCCAGCTATGTTTGAAATCAAGTAAAGGTGCTTAAATTTTGTCAAAATGGATTGTGGTGAAGTTTAAATTTTGAATTCATCAGTCGATTGGAAACACCAACAAAAATGATGATGATGAGTGGTCTTGATGAGAATGGTGGTAGGAGCATTTTCTGGTTTTACTGAAATGAATAAAACCTGGTCAAAGTGGCTACCAAAGCATGTTGAAATCATCAGCTTATTATGAGAATCAGGAACCCTGCTGGTTTGAAAACTAATTATGTGAAGGATTAACATTTTAATCTGTCTTTTTTATTACAATTTTAACCTGCTGCCAAACTCTGAATTTGATGGAACAAGCAAAGAGCTTAATACTTTAGACTTCTAGCATGTCAGTTTCTCTTTCTCTGTGCCTAGGAATAGTGGTATGTGCTCTGTTCTAATATGAGTTATTGAATGAACCAGGATGATTTCTTACCTCGGACAACTACTGCTCTGGAAGATGTTTACAAATCAATTTTCTGGTAAAAGATAGTATGTCTTGCTCACCTTTTTCATAACTAGTTATATTGTTTTTTTCTTTTATGGCATCGGGTATCCTGGCATATATTCTAATGGAAAAGATGTTGAAATTTGAGACCTTTGAAAAAATCAAACTGGTCAATATGCTTTTTGCAAACGAGTGCATCTGTGCAAATAAACTTAAACAGAGCTTTTCCATTGAGCTAGTTGAGGAAACCGCTGATAGTCATCTATGGACTCTTATGCTTGCACATGTAGTCTTTGTTACAACGATCATGTATTCTCAAGGAGTTCATTTTAGACAAGATACTAAGCTGATTTTTTGTGTTTTGGACAGTTTGCCTTGCCTGCTTTGCCTAATGTGCTTGAAGGATACTTGCACTCTCGAGGAGAAGATGCTTAAGGATCCAAGGCGGCTATATGCACCTGGCCGCCTATACCATATTGTTGAGAGGAAGCCCTTCAGGTAAATTCAGCTGTATTTTGTTGCAATTTTACGTGCACCTAACAAAGTAGCTGGCCAGGTGTTTTTATGCCCTTTGCTGAAGGAACTTCTTGATGATGCGGGTATACAAAGAAGGATTCTCCTGCTGGGAAATAAGAGTAATAGGCAGGGGAAGAGCAAAAATAGAAATAAGGAGTCTTGATGATGGTATGGGTTATGCTTACCAATTTGACCTGCAATACTGATAGGCAATCAAAGACAGACTTATTAGGCTCTTCCTCAAAGCCAAAGTGGATTAAAAATGCCGCAGGAATCCTGAAACTAACATTCATTGAGGGCTGTGCATGCACTCTTCCATTTGAGATGTCGGTGTTTTCCCCGATGCAGGGGAGCATTTCATTCATGTGCTAGGAACAGTAGCTCAAAGAGTAACTGATTATTAGCATTGAATACTTTACGAGCAAAAGAGTGGTCAGTTGTCACCATGATGTGCTGGTTGCCACTCAGTTTTGATTTCTGGAGGTTTATTTATGAGAAGTTCTGTGTTTTAGATTATTGACTATTATCTTATTGTAATGACAGTACCTTTACACTCTGGTTTCAGGATAGGAAGATTTCCTCCAGTTGTCAGAACAGCAGTCCCTGTGGACAGGCGCTTCGAGCACATAGTTCTTTCATGCAACGCGACTTCTGATCACACCATTATCTGGTTAGAGAGGGAATCTCAAAGGGCTGTTGATGTAAGTCTAACTTCTTCCTTGGCAAGTATAGTGTGAGTTGGGGCTAAGATTGAGACTCTACTTTCATTACTGGTCTAGTTTGAGTCATGAAGCAAATTCGTAAAGCCATTTTAATTTTTAAGAAAAAAAACCTTGGTTTGTCCAGCCTAGGGAGGTTAGTCAGCTTTTTCACAACTTCTGTAGTTCAAAAAATAGCAGCATCTGGAATGTTTGTAGAGGCCAATCCGTGGCAAGTTTCTCATGAAATCCCCGAGACCTGCCATATCTATAGCTCCATTGTATATGATAAGGGCTGTGCCAGTCAAGTGGATCTTGTGGCTCCATTGTTTATGTATTATAAAGGCAGTGTCAGACAGTCAGTCATGTGGTTCTTGTGTATTCACTTTGTTATATTAGATGATCGGGGATTGAGAATTAACTTCTACATTTGCTGACAAAACTGAAACACCATCTTCCCTGTCAGTTGATGCTAGAGAAAGATCGGATAATGGAAATTCCAGCACAACAACGGATGCAGCGGCAGGAGTCTCTTGCACGTGAGCACAGTGAAGAATACGAGGCAGCACTTCGGAGAGCTATTGCTCTGGACATCCCACAGGCATCCTACTCACCTTCTTATGGAACCTTTGCTGAAGTGGAAGAAGGGGAGAGTTCTGGCAGCTCAAGTGGAGCAGGTTCGTTGTTGTCGTTTAAGAGAATAAGGGAGCGTTGGGACAACTTTATAGAGCGTCTTTTTGATGTGGATGAATCTGGTCGAATGGTGTTCAAGAAGTCTTCCACCTAGACTTTACTTTTCTTCTTTTTTGTAATTTGCCTTCAAATTTCTTTCTTTCATTTGTCAGCCACATAGGTTCAATTCCTCATTCGATTGTTTTTTGATGGCCTGTGGGATTGTCTGCTTAAACCACGGGTAATAAAATATACAAGGAAAGAATATGTTGCCCACCTTCAGGCGTGGCGAGATCATTGTAAACAGAAACTTGTCGGCGGCCTGTTGTGCGAGCACGTCTAGAAATTACGAAGATACCTGGCCTTCAGCAAATGTGACGGTCTGGAAGTAGCTGGCTAGAAGGATCTTGAGGAGGAACTTACAAAGACGATTGAAGATGCGATAGAAAATGAGAAAGGAAATAATAAATGGAAGGGGAAGGGAAAGGATGTACCGCTAATGAATAAATAATTTCAAGCTTCTGAAATGCACACCAGAATTTTCAGTTTTGTCCATCCAAAAAGTTTCAACACAAGCATAAAAGGAAGCTCGAATCTAGCGGTAGCGGAGAACCTGACTGTTTTGAGTTTGAGATTTCATTTACAGAGGTGTTAGAACTATTTCAATACTATTCCCTAGTTATCATATAAAAACTACTACTACACTGATATACATTACGGTAAACCCCCATCTGTTATGTGGGAGAAAAACAAATGCTACTCAATCTGGATGCCCTTCCTCCTCCTGCTATACCCGGAGTTCGACAACTGCTTCCCCTGCAATGGAAATCAAACACATTCAGATTGAATCGCGACTGAAAATGCGTCCATCAGTGCCACAAATCATCAACAGCGAGCCAACCAAATGGCTCACTACCACTTTCATTTTGAATTTTATGTGACTAGATAAACCTTCATTAACTTGAAGGACTGGTTATTTATCAACATCTAACAGATTCAGCTAGAACGCTGTGCCTGAAAATAAAGCCCTCTTTTTTTTCGTTCTAATAGCCAGAAAATGAGACCAGGCTATGACTTGTCTGTTCTTCACACAGGGCACTGTTGGCGGAACCTTTTGAAGTCATCTCACGGTTTATGAAACAGAAAACTGGTGCAAATTACCTAAATCAGTGAAACTCATGCTGGTAGAACCAAATTTGCTATTCCTCGGATCCTGGCAAGCATTGAAGCATCCAGAACATTTAGATAAAGAAATCAGTCACCCTCTATTTTCACCCTTTTCCCTCAGTTATTAGCTCCCTGCCTACCAAATAGATGCTCACAATAGGTAAACGGATTCATTCTTTTTTATTAGCATGGGTAATTGGATTAAAATTAACAGCATTGCGAAGACAGCCAGACTCATTGGAAAAAAATTAATAGCATTGAAAAGACTCAAAATTTAAAAAATAATTGCATGTTGCTCTAGTACTTTACCATGCATTCTCTTGATAAAGCGTTCAAATTCCATGAAGGTTTGTCTCTCCATTAGAAGTGGGCTGAGCCTAAGGTGAGTAAAAGACAAAAAATGCTTTCCATCTGGATCATTCAATGGTTTGGCGTTATCCAGAATCTTGTTATATGTGACCCTATCATGGCATGGAAGAGCGTTCTCGCTGGCAATTGGAATGCCAACTTCCCACGCAGCATTCAGCACCTGAAATAGAAAGTTAGAATGCTCATAGACACACTTTCAAACCAGCGTATCTGAAGAAAGATATAGCATTATGTTCATCCAAAATTTTTATATAGGCGAAAAAAACAGGCTTTTATAAAGACGACCTATTTTTCTAAAATGACAGGCTCAATTTAGGAAATGTTGAAGCTGAGCAGTAGGTTTCTTACTTGCCATACTAATCCCTCAGGATCTGCAAGTGCCTCTGCAAAGTCCACTTGCTGGTCTCCCATCCGTGATTCAGAACACGAGAAGTTTAAAGCAGCTTTATGCTTCTTTAGCATTTCTGCAATTGCAGCATAGCCATCACGATTGCATGGGTTGTAGAACCCAGCAGTTAATTCAGCAGCATGACTGGCTGTCTTGTACCACCAATGAATACCTGATAGCTGCTCGCCAATTAAAATGTAGCAAACAGAGTGGATCAAGCATAACTATTTAAATAACTTTTAGATGTAGTTATCAAATTCAAAATGCATTTTGAAGTGAGCATGAACAAATATCTTAAATGAGCATAAAATTAGGACCAAAGCAGTTAAACAGAGAAAGACAGAAACAATTCTAGATAGCAATCTTAGATAAACAAGCATCAAAATTAGAAGAAATTTCTGAAAAGCTGACTCACCTTCACAGCAATTTGAGTGCCTTCGAAAGCTAACTTTGCCAAAGAAAGTACCCGATCACCATGATCAACTAAAATCCTAGTATACCAATTAAGGAAGAACCTGCCATAATACCCATCATAGTCCCCTCCATCACAGAAGAAACCAGTTTCATGTGGCTGGGAATTATAGAAACCAGCATTATCTGGTCCCCTAGCCCAGAAAGGATGTCCCCTTGTTTCTGCTGTCTTCTTTAAGCTTTTCAGCAAATACTGATCATAACACTGCAAATAAGGGCTTTTTTTTTAACCATGCTGAGATAATAAAAGATAAATTGACATGACAAGTTGAGAAAATAGATGAAAGAATCGAGCACTCAATTCACATAACGTAGAGCAACCAATTAACCTAATGGTAATAATTGTTTTCTCATTACTAGTTACAAAATAAAAAATTGAAAACAAGCCATATTGCAAAGTATATTTTTAAGATAACTGTTTTCTTAAAATCTATAAACTCTGCTTAACATTCAAGTCCAACTCCACTTCTCTGAAGTACCTTGATAAAATGGGCATACAAATCAGAAAATCAACTTGTGTCCAAGTGAACTCTGGAAAGACATTGTAAATTGACTTCTATTTTCAGTTTTTGCATTTTGAAGAAGAGAAAAGAAGAGAGGCTGCATGGTGTTGGAAAAACAGGTGGCTGGAGCATACTGCCTGAGCAGCAACTCTCAAGGCCAGAAGCATTGTGAGCGCAAATGTTGGAAGCCATCGGCAAGTTTGCATGTATGGATTTTGTGTGTTGCAAACCTCAAAGATCAAAGTAACTTGTAAAGTTGTAGCAAGCAAATGTGGATGATGAAAGCTTACATCAGTAAGAAAGAAGATCGCTAAAATCATAGCTAAAAGATTACCTGAAATTCACCAATGCCAGGATATCTCCAGCCATGCTTCACTGGACAAGATGGGTACCGTAGCTCCCCACAAGGACCAAGTCCAACTTCAACCATGGAGATGATACCATCAGCAAAACATTCATCAAATTCTGCTCGGAAGCTTCTCATGTAGTCAAAGTACACCTACATTAGTTAACCATAGAGATAAAACACCAAATTTACTAGCCTCAAAAAATAATCCGCCTCAAATTCCCAAATTACATGAAAGCAACAGATCAAATCTCCTATGTTCTGATCATTGCAATTAGGAACACGCATAAAATCCAGTTTTGAATTCAGCATCATATACATTCAAAATGTTAGCCATAAACAAAACAGCAACTTAAAAAATATAATTAAATGGAATAATTTATCATTGTATTTAGCTTATGCAGGTGTCTAAGAAAATTTAATGATTATCACAGAAGCAGATATTCATGTGGATACTTGCAAAGAGTGACAGAAAAGCTTATATGTATCAACCATACACTAGCTTATAATTCCATAAGGCCTGACAGACACAGCAGGATGTACCTCAACAGCAGTACGGCCTCTTAACACTCGTTCTTTGTCGATTCCCCATGAAAGACATTCTGGGTTGCGCCTGCCTTCTCTATCAGTGAAGAAAATGTCAGGATTACTTCGTCCAATTTCTGCCACCCAATGTGGCAGGGGAATACACACATCATCACCAACATTGCCTCCACATTCATGAAATGACATCACAACCTGAGGTGAAAAATCAGTAAAACAAGTTGACCTCATCCAGAAGGAATCTTCAAGAGTATTGAGACAAACTACTACAGCTCAATCAGCAATGAGTTGCTATGGTATGTTTAGATCAAGATACACTCATAATTAACATTTCAATACTTCTTAGAATCTTAAAAGCTAAACAAACCCTGTGAAAACACCATCCCTTCTTAACAGAAACATCATCTAACATGTTAATAAACTTGGCTGTACTCAGAATTATTGTTTAATCGTAACATTAAAAAAAAAAAACAGAGAATAATAATAAAGAGAATGAAATACTCCACAGCCAATATCAGCTCCCAAGCTGTGGGGATTTGCAATCTCAAACCTAAATGAATCAACCATCACCCTTCATAGACAGGAAGCCACTGAAACACATGGGTGTATACTTGACCACACCTTCATTAGTGCCTGGCTTCATGACAGTTTCAACAACTTCAGTCTTATGCATCTAAGTCCCCCAACCATCGCCCATTCATTAGCCCAAAGATAATGTTTTGCCATTTAATGAAATCGGCTCCTATCAAAATCATCATAGTAAGGTCCTTAAATTTGATCTGTGAATAATCTCCCAGCTATGATCCATCAACATGCTTAGTCACACACATGCTCATATCATTGACAGTATGATCAACAGCAACAACTTGCTCAGTTTCCCACACACTTGAAAAATATCTGATCTCATAATATTGCAGAATCCAGGGCATTGTATCAACATCACCAACATCCACATGTATGGATGCATTCATAAACAATCTATGAAGTGGTGTACCATAGAAAGGGAGGTTGCTAAGAAAAACCAATGATTAGCATTAATTTTATGTCCAGAATGAGGGAGAGCATGAGCTACGATACAGGATAACAAGTTTCAAAAAGCACTCACCTGTAACTTAAGCTTAAGTTCACGCACCATCTGGAAGAGCCTACTGTACCCACTCCAGTTATACTCCTGAGGAGTGTGAGCCTCTACTATGCCCCACCAGCAGTCAACCATAATGCCATCAACATTGGCAGATTTCAAGACCTTGAGCTGCTTCAGTAGGTCATCTGGATCAACCAGCTCACATTTCATATTTATGACACCCAACTGACACCAACAAATTATGGCAAACAAAAATGAATTTGATTAGAATTTGCATAGATCTCACATTTGGCATCAAGGTTAGATTGAGAACAACATATCAATGAAAATATTGTATCTTTCATAAAAAGTCTGAACTCTGAGCAGAAATAAAAATAGGATAGCACCCATCTCCAAAATTAACTGTTCGAAAAGTAGGATTGATTAACTCACTGGTAACATCACATAAACTGGTATGAATGGAGTGCCAGCAAAATCCCGCTCTGGTAGCTTTGGAATTGGAGGTATGTCAACAATCTATATGAAAAAAGAGAGAGTAGAGAGTTGAAAAATGCATGAAATTAAACTCGTCTAGAAGATCCAAGTTTTGTTAGAAAATTAACTTGTACTCTCGATTCCTTGACTGAAAACAAGTTCTACATATGTACAAAATTGTGCTCCACTGCTAATCAAAAGGTTGGTTAATTTAGTTATGTCTAACGTGTAATGTGCAAGATATACGTAGAGTAAAAAAAAAGCAGCAGCACAAATTTTTTCAGCGTTCAAAGTTCACTAGGAGGTTACAAACATTCAACTTGAAAACAACATTTATTAGAATATCCAGCGATGGATATTTCAGCACAAATAGAGTACAAAAGAATTCCATAGTACCTGCTTGTCATTTATGATGTCTATGGAGCCACCAATATGAAGATTGCTCTCTGTTTGCTCTCCTCCCTCCCCCACCACTGCTGGGATCTGTGGCTGAGTGCTTGCTGATAGATCATAAGGTGAGGGGTTGGGCATAAAAACACCTTTCATACTGCATGTATTGTACTCAACTGAGGTCTGATAACCAGGAGAGACTCCTCTAAGGGAAGCCGGTGGAGTCTGTTGTGACACCAGATGAGAAGAAGATGATGTTACTGCAGCAGAAGTGCCACCCGCAGGCCTTGAGCCCTGCTGCAAAAAAGTAAAGAACATAGCCATTCCCTCTGGATTTTACTAAGATCCATTTGAAGCAAGACTCAAGGAATGAAAAAGAGGTACTATGATCAACCCAACCTCTTCAAACCAATGGGTAATAAGAATTTAATGCGCATTCTCATCAGTTATCACTAACATCTAAATAACAAATCAAACAAAGGCTTCGTACTTGAGAGATAAGCACCTGAGATCTTGAAGGGAAGGTAGTTCCATCTGGAAGAACAACCCAGCCAGCTTCCCTAGCCAAAGCGGCAATTACATCATTTATATCAGCTCTAACTCTAAGATTGTAATTCCCATGCCTCCTTAATCCTGCCAAGATCCTTGCTGTGATTGCCCTCCGGTGTCGCTCTCTTAGCTTCGTCCTCTCCTTTTCTTCAAGCGGTCTAGACCTCCGAGCTCCTCCTGCTGGAGTGGTAACCTGCTCTTGAAATTGCTGTTGATGTTGAAACTGATTATCACTATTGTTTGATGCCATCCCTCCACCCCCTCCTGCCATAATCTGTGCAGCAATATTCTTCCCTCCATTTTCTTCATCTTCATCATCTTCCTCTTTAACGTCCATGTCCATTTCTTCATCATCATCTTCTTCACTTGTTCCTATTAATTTTTGGATATCCGTTGCCATTCTCTCTCTTCCACAACCAAATGTCTAGGACTTAGTCATTGAATACTTCTACGGTGACAAAGGCCATCATTTCCACTTTGAATATCAATATATCTGAAAAGCTACCGTTTTTCAAATAATGCAGCCAGTAAACTAAAAAAAAAAAACATGTGCTAGTCTCATTTTCGACTTCCCTGGCAACAATGAAAAACTTAAAGAGTTATGACCCAAATATACTCAATCATTAATAGACAAAGAAGGAAAAAGAATGTTCTCTTTTACAATTTAAGCCTTTATTTGAAACTTTTATAGTGTTTTCAACTGCATACAAGTCAAGAAGACAAATGCCTCCGCAACATTGTCCTTAACGCTACATTTGGCATAAACATGTGAGTTTTCTCATTTCTGTTCTTCAATATATATATTTTACAACTATTTTTGTTTCTTCAAGTCAAGGGGAAAATAGAAATAAAAAACAGAATAATCAAAAAATTAATTTCTTTCTCGGAAACCAAACAAGTAGAGACCAATTGTCTCACTATAAATTAACAGCTGAACTTCAATAAAAAATTAGCAATTTTTAACTACAAATAAACTCAACAATCACCTTCTTGTAACAGTCTTCCGCACATTTCAGCGTAAAAATCCTGCAAAAACTTCACCTTTTGCGTGCTAACACTTCAAATTCCCCTCTATTTCTCCATTTCCAACTCAAATTTTACTTTTCCAGCGTTTACGCCAACAAATTCACTAACCTTCTCACCTTATATCTGCTCCATAACAACAGATCCATCTACCTCTCTTGAAACCCTAACTTCGCCGACCACCGGAGAACCTCCGGTGCGTTTCACGGCCACTCTCCAAAGCCTGATTAAACACAGAGTTCCGCAAGAAAGCGGGAAATTCGAGGTTTTCCCGGCGAGTGGAGGTAGCGGACGGTGAATGTGAAAGGGAGAGTAAGGCGGCGCGTGTGGAGATGTGTGTTTGCGTGCGAGGGTTAGGGTTTCGCGCGTGTGGAGAGGCTCGAGCGTGTTTTGTGTGTGTGTGTGTTTTGGTTTGACACGGATGGGGCGTGTGTAGTTAAGCTCGGAAGGGGGTGCGGGAGACACGAGTAGCACGTGCCGAAAGTTGGCCGAGTTAGACTACACACGAGATGTTAGTGTGTTCTTAAGGGGCCCAATCACGTGACCTACATTTGTGGTCAATGGTTACAGACCGTTTATACAATTGTCTGAAAAGCTACGCGGTCAGTCCGTTCCGCTCAAGGTTACTATATGATGGTAAGAATAAAAATAACACAACGTGGTTATTATGTTTTGCATAGATAAATCATAAATGAGGACACTTGAACCTATTTTCAGTTGCGGTGTGACTTCTTTTTCATTAAATTTTATTTTTTCATTTTTAATTAATTTTTTAGTATTTTAAAATTATTTTAATATACTAATTTTAAAAAATAAAAAAATATATTATTTTAATATATTTTTAAACAAAAAATATTTTAAAAAATAATATCTACTAAATTCCGTATACTTCCTGGAAAACAAGGAATAATACTATTCACCCGGCAATATCCATCCATGCTAATAATGACAACGATCAGTCAAATTCAACTTAGTAAATCCTATTAACATTTTTGTCTTGTGATTGAAATTATTTAAAAAATTAATTTATAATAAATAATATTAATCTTTAATATTATAATTTGTTAGTATCACGGGATAAAAAAATAACATATAAAATTATTTTGTTCGAAAAATGAAGAGAAGATTATAAATTAAATTTGTCTATGTAATAATTTTAAAGGAAATCTTTGACAGAAAAAACAAAAAAACATGTTCATTTTATTTTTATTATTTCTATCTCTTTTATCTATAAAATCAGATTGTCGAAGTCAAATGTAGCAACACCAAAAAGACTCATCCAGTAACACAGAGGATGATTATCTTTAAAATAAAAAAAATAAAAAAATAAAAAAACAACAACAACTAGATGAGGTTCTTCGCAAGAATAAATGGCAGCTATTGTTTAATGTAAAAATGGATATTTAGAACAATTAAAAGCCTACATTGAGCTGCACTATGAAACATGCTACATTGGATATATTATGAAAAAACTATAATATTAGTGGGTATAGCAACTAGGGTTTGAAGTATAAAAACTGTTATCTTTGAGGTATTAATTATCCTCATTATATTTGATTGATGGTTAAAGTAATATATTTTTAAGATACAGTAAAGTGTTAAATTTATAGATGGTAAGTTTAATAAATTTATTAAGAAGTTCTGTTTTGTTTCTAATAAAGATAAATAAAGAGTTTGTAGAGAAAAATTAGGGAGAAGATTGTTTCTAATTAATTTCTGAAAATCATCAAATTGGTATTTATAAATAAAATAACACTCTTTCATACCAATATATCTGTAAAGTTTAAAGGCATACCTCTTTAGACTAATATGTCTGTAGAGTTTAAAGGCATACATTTTCATATCAATATGTCTGTAGAGTTTAAAAAACAACTCTTCATTCAAATTATTTGAACAATTTGGTAGGAGACGTCATGTATAACTATTAGATTAGTTAATTCCAAATATTTAATTAATTAACTTAAATTAGTTTATTCCAAAAATAATTATAAAAATCATTTATGTTTCCCTCACATTATAAGGCACAACAAAATCTCTTACTCTTTCAACGTGAGATAAAGTTTCTCTTTATTGATCTTGAGAAGAATGTCATGAATCCTTAATAAGAACCCATTGAGGAGCCCTTGTATGTTAACACATGAAAATCAAATCCTTTTTTTGCAAGATAGTTGCATTGTTAGAGTTGACTGAGTTGCCCCCTTTCAAGACTTCGTCGGAGCAATTCTGACGTAATCATTACTTGACACTACCTGAATTTAGTAGAGGGGGTGCACACCTTTTATTTGGATCCATTTTTGCTCAATTTGAAGTTACGTAGCTCCACATTCATTTGTTCAAAGGCGCCAACCTAATTAGCCTCAAGTTTGAAAATCGAGTGATAACTGATTAGGGATAAAATGTCGAAGACTTCCATGAAAAAATTATGATGTAAACGTATAATTTCATGGAAATATAGTTGCAAAATGGATGTTTCTCTTCCATTTGAAAAAAAATCTCATGTCATTTAGAGGTCTAGAACTCCACAACGAGCTCTTGGAATGTGTCAATCTGATCATCACAATTAATTTGGGATTTGACAAAGTTTTAATTTAGTCCTTATTCTTCCAATTGTGTCACATTCATTTTTAATTGACACAAAAAACTTAACCTCTGCCAGACTCAAATATCAGCCCTTAAGTTGATTGTCTTTTTCATTTCGATCATTAGTTTTGAATTTGTGCATTTGACCCTTAATTGACTAACAAACTTTTAATTTCTTCAATTTAGTCATTGATTTAGTCAATTTAAACCCTATATTCACGTGTCTTTTCCAGTTTGAGGCTTTAGATTTCTTTAATCAAGTCCCTAATTGTCCATCGAACTTCAATATTTATGCAATTAAGCCCCTAATTTGACCAAATTAACTCTTAAAAATTGCAATTCGACCCCCAGACTTTAATATCTTCCAATTAAAGCCTAAATTGACTTTTAAAAATCAATTTTTTATGCAATTCAGCCCTCAATAAATTCAAATAAACCTTGAATAATTCTAATTAGGTTCTTAAACATCCAATTTTGAATTTTCCTCCTCAAATTGAATTTTCTTTATTAATAGGGCTTTTATCAGTCAAAAATACACTGTTGGATTTTTTTCTAACCTTGTATATTTGATCTTTCTCAACTAGTTTTTGGCAATTTTCTGAGCGTTTTGGTACGCTCTTCTTATTTATATATATATATATATATATATATATATATATATATATATATATATATATATTTTCTTCTAATATTTTTTCTCTCTTCTTTTCTTTTTGTTTTTTTGTTTATATGGAGCCCCAAAATGGGTAACAATAACCTTCAAGAATTTAAGTGAAAAACTCTTAGTCATTGATAAGGTATATCATTAAGGTAAAAAATCTTGAAGAATGTATTTCTTCAAGTGGTGAAAAAAAGGCTTGGTGACGATTCATTAAGGACATTGTAATATTTGGCTTTGACTAGTAAAAAATACGATACTCAAGACCGGTTTGGTGTTTGAGGTGTGGATGTAGACTTACCGAACTACGTTAAAAATTAAGTTTGTAATTTTTATCTCTATACTCTCTAATTTAAGTACCTTAATTATATTGTTTGTTAATTATGTTTAATTAAATAAATTGCAATATTTGTTATTATTAATAGAATACCTAATTCACTCTCCCTTAAGTGTTATTGTT
>Ga0325414_1004459_pt1 | contig 14671 bp, 10 predicted proteins | sample PopdelMetagenome_8_FD_206183 | JGI IMG/M metagenome (GOLD analysis project Ga0325414, IMG submission 206183) | Populus deltoides microbial communities from Bellville, Georgia, United States - Leaf-PdKOR-R3 | ecosystem: Host-associated > Plants > Phyllosphere > Phylloplane/Leaf | place: USA...
TTGAAAAACAAAATCCTGTTCATTAATAAATTTAATGAAGATTGATTCTGTCAATCTAATGGAATTGGCCAATATGAACCCTCCAGCGTGGCCAGTCCTTATAATCATATTCCAAATATGCCTGCTTCCGTTCATAAGAAAAAAATTGCCTGCATGTGATTATGATTTTATTATTATCAATAAAGATGCAATAAATGATGAGAAATATTGGACGTGCTTCAAAACTAATATGACACGTCTAAGTTTTAAAAGTATTTTTGATAAAATTTAAATTTTTTTTATTTTTTTATTAATTTTAAATTAATATATTTTTAGTATTTTCAAATCATTTTTAAGTGCTAATGTTAAAAATAATTTTTAAAAAATAAAAAAATATTATTAATATATATTTTAACACAAAAAATTATTTAAAAAATAATCACAACCATACTGCTAAAAATATTTTTACAGCGTTTCTTGAATCATTGTTGCAATGTTCCTTGTGTTGTTTTTATTGGGCTGGGTATGGAAAACGCAGAAGAAATATCTGGTTGGAACACAAGGAGAATCCATGATTTAACACCAGGAAATCACCTGCAATTTTAAAAGAACTGGATTTAATTATAGTATTGTACTGTTCATATAAACAATGATGCATCATGGGGTTTTTTTTCTTTTCAATTACATTTATTTAGTGGCCTAGTTAGATGGAATTCATATTGAAATCACAATAGAAGTACTGCATAAAAAAAGGGACTAGGCTGTAATGCAGGGAAATCAGTAGGCCTGGTCCTAGTTTTTTTAATTTTTTATTTTGATCTTCAAGTTCATCTTGTTTGTGTTTTAGTCCCTGAATGGTAGATAATAGCCCAAAAACGACAGTTGAGAGAAAAAGTGATTGATTATCACGATTCCAATCACGAAAATTATCAAGTTTGGTGTCCAAATATTCAATTCCAATAAAAAAAAAAAGTTGAATAATGTTGGTTTTTTGCATTCAAACTGGTCGGAAAAAATAGAATGAGCCTTTGAAGATTTGGGTCTTCAGTTAATTCTTTGTTTTGTGACTGATTTTGGACAACTTTAAGGGCATATGCATGTTTTAGTGAGTTTTTCATGTGCTTGCAAGTCAGAAATTAGTTGAAAAATTAGTTATTTGGTCTCGAAAACTAAAAGTGATTATGCTCAGTTTCTAACAACTTGAGCTGTCGTAAATTAAGCACGTAAATAACACGTTATTTATTGAGGCAAACGATGCATAGTTTGTTTTTTATTTTTTAAAATAAAAAATTGATATCTCATCCATTTCCTTTGCATTTTAAAAATATTTTTTAAATAAATTTTTTTACTTTGATTTATTTTTTTATTGTTTTGATATGTTAAAATCAAAATTGATTTAAAAAAATTAAAAATTAAAAATTATTTTAATGAATTTCTAAATAAAAATATTTTAAAAAACAATTATTACCATATTTATAAACACTCATTAAAAAAACAAAATAAAAACCAGACACGTAGATCCGTATCCGCCTTTAAGCCCCGTGAACCTCACCTGTTACCCTACTACCAGGATGCTTGACAGTATGGTAGCAGTTGTTTTTCAAATAACTTTTTGTGTCGAAATACATGCCAATAATATTTTTTTATTTTTAAAAAATTATTTTTAACATCAACATATCAAAACAATCCAAAACGTACAAACCATATTAAATTTTAGTAAAAAAAATATTTTAAAATTTTTTGAGGGAGGCAGCCTAGGCCTTTTCATATCTTTTTCTCTTTTTATTTTTTTAGCACTGAAGAAAAAAAATATCATGATGATTCATTTATGTTTCATTTTTTATATGGTTTTTATATAACAAAGTAGTTTTTTATTTGAATTTTCATAATTTATTTTTAAATTTCCATGTATTAAGTATGAAAATAATAATACTAATAATAGACTGTTCATAAAACTTCCATAATAATATATACATTTTAAACTAGAATAATTGTTTCTGTTAGAATATAGCAGGAAAAAAAATTGAGCCCAGGCGTGCAGGCAACCAAAATTTGAAATTGTAAAATTACAAGTTCAATAAATAATACGATCACAGGTGCATCAGCCATCAGTCAAGATTTGAAGTTTCTACAGCAGTTTTTTTTTTTGTTCTTTAAAATACAACGATCGACAGAGCCCAACAAGGACAGCTTGAAAAGCTTTTATTTTGCGATTATAACTCAATCCTACTCCCGCAAACAGTACAAAGAAACCCCCCAAACGCACGCTTGGCAGAGCAGACACTTCCGTGAGAAGATATTTTGAGAACGCTGCAAGGGCTGACCAACCCTCACTAATCTGCAAACAAACATAAATTTTCCTCCGAAGTGACACCGTCAAGCTATAAAAGAATAATAGTAGGTAGCAATCTCCCTTCTTATTCTGCCCTGGACTGGCCGGCACGGGAAGACAAGATGATGCCAACAATAAGGCCATAAAGAGCCAACGCTTCGGCAAAGATGAGGATAAGAATCATTCCAACAAAAAGTTTAGGCTGTTGAGCATTAGCTCTGCGAGAAGAAAAAAAATGTATCAGTATGAATCGCAAGTCAAGAGAGTCTTCTCCCTAAGTTGCATTCTTGCAAGTGCAAAAGATATTGCAACACAATGAAAAATTCTCCTGTGTATGTACCATGCTGCCTCCATCAGAGATTTCTCATTTTGTCTTAATTTTACAGAAAAATACCAGACATTACAAAGTTTGCACAGCAAAACTAGACAACAGATCTATATAATTTAGAAACCATTGCATCATATCAAGGGGAAAACAGTTCAAAGTAAAAAACTAACTAACAAAGTATGGCACTAATAAAAAAAAAAATACAGGTTGAGACACATTAACCATACCAATACTGTATTAGTTAATAACAAAAATCACATATCACATATACTCTACATAAAAAGGACAGCAAACATACCTCACACCAGCATCACCAACAATGCCAATGGCCATTCCAGCAGATAGCCCGGCAAGGCCACAAGCGAGACCGGACGAGAGATGTGCATACCCGTCGAAAAGGTAATATGACTTGGCCTTAGGGTTAATTCCGGTACTAATAATAACAGCAATAATCAACCCATAAATACCCAACACACCAGCCATAACAACTGGAACAATCGACTTCATCACCAACTCGGGCCTCATCACTCCCATCGATGCCACACCAACTCCACTCTTAGCGGTTCCATAAGCTGCTCCCATACCTAAACAAACACCAAAACTCCAATATTACACCAAAAACAAAACACACAGAAGCATTTCAATAATTCTTCCTAGAACTAAAATTTCTGCAGATCTAAGGAATTTGTTAAAAATCTAATCTTGATTAAGCAAAATGGTTCTATAACATAAAGATTATCAAATCAAAATTTACATCAAAATGCTTTTTCCCGGGTCATTAATAAATGTCGAAATTAATATCATTTATTGACAAGTAAGCTAATTGAAGATCCAAGTCAACGTAATTAACACAAACCCATTATTAATTACGCATAAGTACGGCCAATAATCAAATTCAAAGAAATAATTGCTACGAATATAACATTTAACTAAAATGAAATCACTTTAGACATGTATAATTGCATCAAGATCGATCTGATAATCATCCATATAGCAATTCTATTTTCCTTTATTTTCTAGGGAACCAATCAAGAACATGAAAATAAATAAAACAATTAAAAGATCGAATAAAAGAAAAGGAAATGTAATTATTTACATGAGAAGACGAGGGCGGCGGCAGCCCCAAGGAAGCCGAAGAACGGTGCAGTTTCATCGCCACTGAAAGTAGACATGATTGATAAACTGGATCTGAGACAGTGTCGTTTTAGATCTGAAGTTTGCAGATAGCTTTTTGAGAAATTAGAATTCCTTCGCTCTCTCTCCCTGTTTAGAGAAGAAACGGGTGGAAGACAATCATCCATGGATATAAAACGTCGCACGTGTTAAATTGGGCTTGTTTGTTGTATAGTGGGCCCATTGTATGGGCCAACATAGGTGGAAACTACGAATTAGAGCCCAGAAGCGAAAGAAGTTTGACAAGCTATCAGTTAATACACTAACTTGAATTTTTTCTAGGAAATCTCTTAAATCTTCATCAAAATTAAAAAAAAAAAATCACCCATGATGATTGATCTATCAAGTAAATCTACAGTCAAAACATGATCACATGCAGGGCTCACAGAAATTAACAGAACATGCAAGGTTATTACTGATAGACCAATGCTAGCTAGGTGGTGAAATAAAAATTATTTTACTTTGAGAATTAAATTAAAACATTAGTAATAGTTGGAGGACTGACTTATAGTAGGTTAAGCATTAAAGTATCTTGCCGTACCCGGAAAAAAACAATCCACAGGAGCCAAAGAATAAAGAGCCAACAAAAGCGCCTTCGCTGTGCTCTTACTACCACTACTATTACTTGGGGCATTGGATAGACTGAGTTTTGTTGTGGAGAAAAATGGCAATAACACTTAACAACGGATTCAAGATGCCAATTATTGGTTTAGGTGTATGGCGGATGGAAGGAAAAGAAATCAGAGACCTCATTACTAATTCTATCAAGCTTGGCTACCGTCATTTTGATTGTGCTGGTACCTCTTTCCCTTACCCGTTCTTGTTTTTGGTCGCTTATTTTCTGGGCTCGTGGTTAAATCATCATAGCTTTGAAAGTGTTCTAGCATTTTTGGGTTCTTGATTGATGAAATCCACATGGGTTTTGCTAGTTATCAATAAAGTTCTTGTCTTTGTGGAAAATGAGGAATCTTTCTTGATTTTATTGCTTCTTCTTAAGATAATTAGCATGTTTAGAAAATTTGAGACAATCGGTTATTTGGTAAATTGTGTTTGAGGGGTTCCTTTTTTGTGGTTGCAGCTGATTACAAGAATGAACCAGAAGTAGGGGAGGCATTGGCTGAAGCTTTTAAAACAGGGCTTGTTAAGAGGGAGGATCTTTTTATCACTACCAAGGTTTAGTTTAATCACAGATCTTAACAACACTCACATGAATTATTGTTAAGTTATTATGCACAATGGTAATTGTTTTTCCTTCTTTTCCACCTGGTTTGCAGCTATGGAATTCAGATCATGGACATGTTGTTGAGGCCTGCAAGGATAGTTTAAAGAAGCTTCAGCTTGATTATCTTGATCTTTACCTTGTGCACTTTCCTGTAGCCACAAGGCATACTGGTGCTTGCTTCTACTCACTTTTGTTTTGCCTTGTTATTATATATATTTATGTGCATCAGTCTATGCCTTTTGGTTGGATTTCCAACTCCTATTATCAGTGCAGTTCGATAATCTGAATAGCTGAAGATTCTTATGATGAATATAGGAGATGGCTTGGAGTGATGATGAAGATTTATGATTAAACTTTATCTATTTCATTGCTTAGATGGTGCACGTTCTGAATATGAATTTGTAAGGAGACTTGGTGTGATCAATTTCGTTCTAGCTATCATAGAAATGGTTTTGTTGGCTCTACTGCATAATATATGGGGCCAAAATCAAAACAGATGGAAGAAAAGACATATAAAGTGGGATCAATTACAGAGATTAGATACACGGAAGTTAGATGGAAAAAAAGTATTTGTTTTTCCCATTTATCTTCTCTTCTTGTACGCCTGATTTACAATTTTCTACTTCAACCAGTGAAATTTGCAGCAGGAAGTAAATCTTCTGTTTAGTTGATTAGAACTTTGACATAAACAATAATATTGTGTTCTGAAACTTTATGATTTGTTTGCATGCGAACAGGAGTGGGTGCGACTGGCAGTGCATTGGATGAGGATGGGGTGCTGGATATAGACACAACTATATCCCTCGAAACCACCTGGCATGCCATGGAAGATCTGGTTTCCTTGGGTTTAGCTCGCAGCATTGGAATCAGGTGAGTTGGAAGTCTAAAAGGAAAATCCTATGGATACCCGCAACCTGGAACCTTATTTTGAGTTTAACCATTCTTGTTGTCACATCTGTTTGAATCACATTAATTAAAACTTAATTATGGAGTGGGTAAATAGTAAATAACTTGCAGAAGCAAGTTGAATTTGTTCGTACTTTGGAATTTTGGTCTCATTGAAAGTTCATCTGCAGCAACTATGACATCTTTCTAACTAGAGATTGTTTAGCCTACTCGAAAGTGAAGCCCGCTGTGAATCAAATTGAAACTCACCCGTACTTCCAGCGTGATTCTCTTGTAAAATTCTGTCAGAAGCATGGCATCTGCGTGACTGCTCATACTCCTCTTGGAGGTGCCGTGGCCAATACTGAATGGTTTGGCACTGTATCAGTACTGGATGATCCTGTTCTGAAGGTATGTCATTTCTTTTTCAGGTGGATTATCTGTCAGCTGATTATCAATACCTGAGAGAAAACTGTTCTCTGTTGGTGCTTTTTATCATCAGTCTTATCATCTCATTTGCTTTTTTCGGTCAGGGCCTGGCTGAAAAATACAAGAAAACCGTGGCCCAGATTGCTCTCCGGTGGGGCATCCAACGAAACACTGTTGTCATCCCCAAGTCATCAAAGGTCGAGAGACTGAAGGAAAATTTTGAGGTTTTAGACTTCGAGTTGAGCAAAGAGGATATGGACCTGCTGAAAGAGTTGGACAGGAACTACAGGACCAACCAACCTGCCAAGTTTTGGGGAATAAACTTGTATGCTTGATCATGTTCATTATATCATTTGAAAATGTCCCCTTGCCTCCTAAGAATAATAGCAGCAGTATGGATGTTTTGCTTATTGCGCTTAGTTTCTGAAACTGTGAGAAATTGATTGACATCATGGTCAAGGATTGATTAGTATCATATGCTTTACTTTGGTAAAATGGCCTCTACCTGTATAACCTGTTTGCTTTTCAAAAAAATTGATTTTTTTTATTTCAAATTAATTTTTTTTTATTTTTAGATTATATTAATATAAAAATAAATTTAAAAAACAAAAAATATTATTTGAATACATTTCCAAACAAAAAAAATATATATTTTAAAAAACCACTATGCAATTCCTTACAAATTATAGTCAAGCAACAATTTGAATGCCTAATTCATTATAGTAATTGCACCATCCAATTGGATGGGATGTCTGCAGCTTACAGGAAATACACAATCAGATAGAATTCAATCGCCTCTGGAAAGACATCTGGACATAACATAAACATTCACCAAACTAATTGCTTCTCTAAGAAATTTTTTCCTACCTCTTGTCAAGACTTTGCTGTGGCCATCATCTTAATCACGCGATGGCAACTGCATGCAACAGTGAAAAAACGTGTTCTTTGGAGTTTTAACATAAAAATGGAATAATTGCAACACGGTTGCTTGGATAATTGTCAAATTTCTGAAGATACCACCTGTGTGTTTCTGCAGCTGCAAACACCAGATTTGACACCTGCATCCAGAGCAAGATTTCAGATCTCGTGGAATAAGAGAGAAGGAAAACCGCAATCAAGGAGGGGGGGAAAGACATCTTGTGAATCTTAAGAGAAACATACCACAAATCCAAAAACTAACCAAATGGTGAGGTCTGCCCCTCCACTAGCAAAAACCATGCCAGCATATATAACCTGTATCATTTGCATAAAACAAGTGAACCCTCTGCGCTTCAATCTCACTATGCGCAAATCAGAAATGAGCTCAAGAGAGAGTGGCCGGAACTTACAATCTCTGCCAAATAGTGTGGAGATGAAACAATCTCGAACCAATCACCACGGGGAATTACATATTCATCAACCTTTGCCCCGTGTTCCCTTAGTGAGCCCTAATCAACCAACATGATAGTGAAGGTAAGAATTCTAGTTAGTCTTGTAACCTGGCATCCTTTTTCCACATAAATGAAATCAACAAAGATACGTGGACACTTATGGGTGCCTAGTCGACTGATAGGACCCCAGTTTATGATGATATTTGAAACAAGTTGATTTGATATATAAGATTATAGGAACAAAGAGGAGTGTTCAGAACCAGAACGCGGGCGTAGTGTTTTCTACTAACTTATTCTCATGGCTAGCTGTAAAACCAAATAGACTCAAGACCGATCAAAAAAAGTGCAGCAAGTGAAAATATTGAACAGTTACATAATGCATCAAATCAAGATAAGTTGTAGAACATTCAAGATGAAAATGTGTTTCATCATACAGCTAAACATTTTCACTAGTACAATACCAATAACCAAAGTTCCATGGTCAATGGGTTTGGAGTTAAATCTCGAGCCATTAAAACAGCGTTCAAGCTTTGGTATTGACACAATAACAGCAACACAACACCAATAACTGGCTCATACATCACATACCAGTATCAGAATAGAAGTGAATTCCCTCCTGCAAACATATAGTAATATGAATTCATTGCACTCAAAATCATCTAATTTCCACAAACTTCCTTTTGGTAGCTTCACATTGCAATGACCAACCTATCAGAATTATGCTTTTATATTAACAAGTAGTTATACTTTTTAGTGTTTTCAACATAATCTTCTCTTGAATAGCTGAATTATAACTAATTCAACTTTCCCATCCAACACGAGGAAAAGTATCATGTCCAGTGTCCACTATATTTATATTCATTTTCATTAACTTGAAGCTATTAACTACCAGTTGAGAACCTCACCTTCTGTTGAGTTTACCGCAGTTCAGATATCACTTGTTAAGCTTGATGCAGTTTGGATGCCATTTGTTAAAAATTGAGTGGCAAAATTTGGTGAACTTAAATAAGAACACAATTTTACCATATTAATTATTACAGACTACGAGTCCAAATACATTAGCTCACATAACACCCACTATAAATATATATAACACTCAGAATACAAGCACTAGTACAAATGATTAAAGAATACTCTCACATCCTATCTTTTATTTAGTGACCCATAGGAGCTCTCCCTAGCTCTCTATATCACTTATTTTCTCTGCCAGTCACCAAACTAAAATAAAGCATGAACCTTCCTTTTTATAGCTGGTGGAGAGGCCAAATTTAACAACGTTAAATTTTTGCTTCTACCAAAACATGCACCAAATTTCCACATCCAGATATTGTGCAGATGGTGACTTGAAAAGCTTGTCACATAAAGACAAACTTGTAACCATGCAGGGTAGGAAACATTGCCATACAAAATGTTAAACCATTAAATGGCACACAAGCACGCAATTGCTAGCCAATGATTTTGGCATCTTCAACACCTTGGTCATGATATAGCTACAGGCATAACATTTTTGGCTACCAGAGAAGTAAACGGTTAATTCGTTTTCCTTTTCTTTTCCTTTTAAGAGAAGCAATATTGCCATTTGACAAGTGATCATAAAATAGTGATACTCACAAGAATTGCATGGCAACGATGCTGATGAATCCAACCCCAAAGAAATATAACTGCGCCAATCCACTGGCACCATCCAAGCTTCAATAAAGGGTTAACAAAGTCCCACCAGTGAAATTCAATGTTTTGCATTGAGCTTGTGCCTTTAAGAATGAACTCAGACACTTCATTTATGCCAAATTTGAGCACTTCGGGTGCACAGGTACAGCAGAGTGTCAGAGGCGCTGCTGTGTAGAAGCTAAGCTCAAAAGGAAATATCAATCAGCACAACATGCTAGAAAATGTCCCCATGTACAATAAATTCATGGTAAACAAAAAGGAAGAAGATTGTAACTACAAGTGCTTTGATCACAGACATGGATTACATTGGGATTTAAATGTTAACAAGGCTGCCTGGCAATATGTTATGAAGCATATTAACCAGCATGAATCAGAACTTCCGAAAAGACACAAATTATACATGTTAATGAATTATATAGCCAGTTGAAATCAAGCAGAAAATATTCAAGGAAAAAAAATGCATCCGACAGCAATTTGACATGCAGCGTGTGCATGTTAACATGGGGAGAAAGACTGCAGAAAAAGAATTAGATCAGAGAGCTTCAAGATACTCACAATAAGCCAGTAAGATAGCCAAAAATGTGCATCCGAGCAGAGGCGCTATAATTAAATACATATGCTGTCTCGAAAAGACGCCTCGAGACTTGAACTTCCATTAGCAAAAGCAGAAACACAGAAAGCCAAACCCTGTATCTATTCTCTAAACTCATCAACCGTGATCGATGAAAGGAGAATATGTTTGATCGTCCTGCCAAGTAGCTGCCAAGATCAGAGTAGAAAAACGGCTCAGAAACTATTGGTGTCATTCTATAAGCATATATCGATGTTCCAAGAAGCAAGAGAGTTGTCCACGCCACAGCCACCACATAGAAATGAGAGAAGAATCTTTGGGGAACAGTGAATTTCTACAATCCAAAATTGAATCAATCAGAAAATTTGATGAATCAATGACAAAGTATCATCAAAACCACAAAATGAACATTGAGAGGAAATTTAGACACGAAACCGATAGCTATAAACCTCAACAATCCACAAGCTATCATTAAATTGAAACTACATTCATCTTAAACTGGGATCCTCTAGTATTTCCCAGTGCATTAGTAGGGGCAAACATGCAAACTATACTATATGAATAGTATTTCCCTTTCTAATTACCAATAAAACGTAAGAAAACGATCCGACCAAACTAAACCCAGCAAAACTATCTATCTCACAGAGATTAAACAGGTCCTGAAGTTCAAGAAAATGGAAAAAAACTCAGAGCTCACACGATGAGATGATGATTGCATGATCTTTCCTCTCCTTGCAAACCCCAAAACAAGTCCATGAAAAGAACCCAGCCAAGAACATGGCAGTGAAGCTATAAGTATAGGCAGTGTCCCTGCAATCCAAGCTGCTCTCAACAACTCCACAAGCCCAAGTTCCATTTTTTAACAGAAACCCAGCTAAAAATACGGAACTTTACAAGTTATGAAACATTAATTTCATACAAAGATAAAGAGCATCGGTGGTTAAATTGGGTATTGAAGGAATGAATCACCTTGTTCAAGATAAATTGATGCGGGGCTGACACGGTAGTAACGGACTGTATTGATGCTTTTTATTTGCTTTTGAAGTTATAATTATCTCAAATAAATATTTATTTTTAATTTATTATTAAATTTTAAAAACATCTATTTTTATCATATAATTAAATAAAAATATAAAAAAAATTATTAAATTCAATAGAGTTCATAACTCAAGACGTAGAGGGGGACAAAATCAATTATTATCTTAATATTTAAAAAAAAACTATAATCTTAAAGTTTTATTAGAAATTAAGTTATGTTTTTGTTGATTATTGAAATTACATTTAGATTTATAAAATTGATTGATTTAAATTGAATTAATTTCCACACGGTTTAATTTAAAACTCAAGTTAAATAAAGAGTTGAATTAGGAGATTTCAAAATTAATTTATTTGGTCAAGTTTAATAACATTATTAAAAAAAATTTCGTGTTTTTAATATGTTTTTATAATTTTTTAAAAATTTAATTAAACTTTTTGCAAAGTGATGTATAATATACTAAATTGACGCGGGGTTGATACAATAGTAATAGCAGTTGTCCATACCATTTTCACGAGGACTGTCCAGAGTCATTTAATACTTGTTAGTTTGAAACTCTGTTCATTTTAGTTGTTAAATCCGTACAACTTTAGATGTTGTTTGTTTTTATTTTTAAATATTTTATTTTATTTTATTTTAAACTAATTCTTTAGTAATTTTAATTATTTTTTGAAGTGCTAGTATTATAAATAAATTTTAAAAAAATATTATTTTAATATATTTTTAAATAAAAAATACTTTAAAAATAACAATTATTAATCCACCTGTACAAGTTTAACTACGCGAATTTTCATCTAATTTTTATAAAACCTAGCTATAGTTTGATCGGATTCTAGATTGATTCACCAAGCGAAATCAAGTTTTTTTTTTTTGTAAAAATAAGAGAGGGGACTTGTGGAGCTTTGGAGAGTCCAGTAATAACTATAGCTTCGGAATTCTAATTTGACTTTTCTGATTTCCTTTCAATGTAATTGGTTAACCCGTGAAACTCCGGATATATATCATGAAAATTTAATAACTAAATAGAAAGAAATTTAACATTAACAACTAAACTAAACTAAAAAAAATTAATTAAAAAGAATAAAAAGCAAAAAATTTATATTTTAGATTAACGTGTCAAATCAGGTTAACCCGTTAAATCCAGAAAATATATCATGAAAGTCTGATAACTAAATAAAAAAAATTTAACATTAATAAAACATTAATAAACTAAATTAAAGAAAAAAATTTTGCTAAAAAAAAAGTAAAAAATAATTTTCAAAAAGCATAAAAAAACAGCCAAAAGAAACAACTTAAAAAAAAAAAAAAACAAAACGTAAAGCAGCAGGGATAAGAAATTGATGTTTTACTGTAGACTGCACTGTGCAGTCCATAGTAAAACACTGATCTCTTTTAGCTATATATAATAAAAGCTCTTTTTGGTAAAATAACTGGGTCCATGGACATAACGAAAAACCAAGCTAACAATATCTTTAAAATTAAAATAACATACCAATTATTGATATTAAATTTATATCTTAAATTATGTGAAACAGTTATAATTTCAGAACTTTTAGAATTAGTTAAAGTACAAATAAACTGGCTAGAACATTCAAATTAATAAATAAAAATAAAAATCTGATCCAATTATACTTATATCCTTACATTTATTTAGATCAACCCGCAATAATGGAATCATTTTCAATAACCATGGCTAAACCCACCAGCTATTAAGGTAATATGCGAGCAATCTCAATAATGGTCGAATCCAATTTCTTTATCACCTTTTATCATCCCAATGGCATCATTCAGCCACTCCAAGCCCATCACCATATAATGGGCCGAAGCCCATAAGGCTCGTTACTGGTTCGGCTTCTTCTTCTTTTATCCTGCATAAAGCATCGGTTTTTTATGCCTCTCTTCCTTGTTCATTTTTGTCCCATCATTTTCTCCTAGGCTTTTGGCTTAGTTCTCCGCCTTTATACCTTTTCTGCTACTGCCAGGATCATCCTTTGATTTATATACAAGCATAGAAAGAAAAAGAGCATGAAATAAGAAATTCTTGACTGAGCATAGCAAGCATGCCCCAACTTTAAAGCATGGTTTTCATACCTAATTTGGGGACCGGTCCGAAAAAGAATATGAGCTGTTGAATTATTAGGTTAATTCAAGAGTCTTCAAATTAATTCAGAGTAATTGTTTTTATTAAAATAATATTATTTTTGTAAAAAAATTATTGATATTAAACCGATCAAATTTAATAAAGTTAATTAAATTATTAAAAACCTAACCAAATAAATAAAGTTTTACTAGTCAATATCCTTTTCAATTAACTTAAAATCCAGCTCGAATACGAACACGGCTCTAAAATTGAGAGTCTGGGAGAAACCCCCAGCTACGTGTCGTTTCCCTAAAATCCACGTATTAACCCAATCGGCCATTTCTCACTCTCTCTCCCAGGCAAAAAAAAAAAAAAACGAAGCTTTCTCTCTTCAAATCCATGTCACTTCTTCAATGACGCAAAACAGTAAGTTCATAAATTATTTCCTTGATCTATGTCTCACTTTAACATCCTCATGCATTTTTTGAGGTTTCCTATGCTACGTGTTCCTTATCTTGACTTTCTTTTCTGGCTCAAAAACCCTATTTTTTAGTAAATTTTATTCGAAATTGAATTTGTTTATTGAAAATTTTCTTGCTTTACTTGAATTAATTTGTTTTTTTTATTTAGATTAATAATGGGTTGTTGTTAGATTTTGAGTTATTTTTTCAGTTGCTAAGATATTGAGGTTTGTTTACTTGAACCGGGTATGTTTGAAGCTTGATATTTTTTCCCTATTCAAGGGCTTCTTAAAAGAAAAATGTGTTAGTACAACCCAAGTGTTAAGGTTACGGTTTCTAATGAAGGAACTGTTACAGTTGACAAAATTATTGTGAGATCTGTCTTTATTGTGTATATGCACACGAAGACAGCCCGTGTGTATTAAGGATTGATGTCCCTATAGAGTCTTGAAAACTTTATTTAAGTTTTGGATGCTTTATGCTTATTAAGTCACTGATGCTACCGTCTAACTGTTGTTCACGAGTTCATGATCTTTGAATTAAAAATGGCAGTTGCTTGTTTGTTGGAACTTGACATTCGAGCAACTTTTGTTACCGTACTGCATTGAGCTAGAGATGGGTTGTATCTTAGCTGCTTTTTGATTTTCTGAATTTCTTGAGATCCAGGTGGAACTGGATGTGTGGTGGCACTTTATTGTAATACCTCATTATATATTTGTTTCCATCTCTATGCTTAATGTTTGATCTGTTGGATTTTTACTTCTCAAAGCTGGAAGCCTTCCCTGTTAACGGCTAGCTTTGTTGTCTTTTCGATGAAGCCTTGTATGGTTTAACATTTTGGCATTTTTTTGTTCTTCTCTTTTTGGTGTTGTCCTTTCTTCTCACTGTTGATTGTAAAAAACTTGAAATCTGACTTTTGGTTTTCTTGTTTTCAAAATAGGGAGATATGTCCTCTTTCTAGAAAATCAGTGGATGCCCAAACTGAACATTCAACATTGAGGAGTTGGCTGAAACTGATTCCTGCTTAAACTGATAATAAAGTGGGAACAAGATGGATGATGGCGGGCAACATCAAAATGGAAGGTATAAGATGGACTATTACAAGGCAGCTCACCCTCACCCTCACCCTCACCCTCA
>Ga0325414_1004460_pt1 | contig 14670 bp, 7 predicted proteins | sample PopdelMetagenome_8_FD_206183 | JGI IMG/M metagenome (GOLD analysis project Ga0325414, IMG submission 206183) | Populus deltoides microbial communities from Bellville, Georgia, United States - Leaf-PdKOR-R3 | ecosystem: Host-associated > Plants > Phyllosphere > Phylloplane/Leaf | place: USA...
TGCTAGATCACCCGTCATTGATATTCTAAATTCTCAAGTGCAAGGGTGTGTTATCCTCTGAGGTTCACTATGAAGTTGATGATTTCATCCGGCTTAAACTAAGTTGACCAATTTTGACCGTCTAAGTTCTATATGATTCGCGCTTTGCATCTGATCTGTCCGAAGCAGATTTTGAAATGGGGTTGCATCATATGTTTTACAGGGCACAGAGGATGATGTTGTGAACTGGTTACATGGTGATGGGCTGTGGAAAATGGCAAAAGAACCATATGAGCCTTTATGGATTAAAGGAGGCGGGCACTGTAACTTGGAATTATACCCTGATTACATCCGCCATCTCTGCAGGTTTATTCATGAAATGGAGAATATAACCACAGAAATCCGTCTCAAAAAGATCCGGCAGAATCTGTGTCTAAAACCTAGGTCTAAGACTGATTCCAACAAGTGCTGTAGGTTCAAACTGTGGCGACCTAAATGCCCAGAATGTTTAAGACCCAGGTGCATAAAATGCTCGTGGGGTCCCAGGTGCGCAGAATGCTGGAGACCCAGATGCTCAGGTTGTGTTAAATGTTGCTGGCGAGCACCCAGTTGCCCAAAATGTCCGAGGCCCAGTTGCCCAAAATGTCCGAGACCCAGTTGCTGCTGTAGAATTAGATGTCTGCCCTGGCGATGTTGCTTTGGAAAACAGAGTGGGATGAATAGGAAGCAGGATGGGTGATAATAATAATAATAATCAGCATTGGTTGTATAGATTGCTGAATTCACTCACTAACACTCTTCTAATCTTGTGCGTTAGTGTACAAAACAAGAGGAAGTAGTTTGATTTTAATTTTATTAAAAATCATGGTGTTGGGATGTTCTTGGAAATGGAGATTTTGTATCTCAGCTCATTTGGATTTATTTCTGGAGATCCTTTTTATCTACACAATTTACAAGCTTCAGATCATCTCTTTGACCTCAGGCCGCCTTCTTCTTCTTCTTCTTCTTCTTCTCTGGTGGTTGGTTTGCAATCCATGAAATCCCTTTTCATTTCTAAAAAGAGCTCTCAAGCTGTTTTATTAAATAAATAAATGATACTGTAGATGTTACTATAATATACTGAACACACCGAGTAATTCTCTCTAATTTCAATGAGCCCCTGAAATTAATGTGTGAAACCTAGGAACGAGTATAAAGTTCAAGCAAAGATGATGGAAGCTCGTGATGGTATGAGAGCAATACATGCATTGGATATCTACATCCTCTGACTTCATTTTCATTGCAACCAGCATCACGTGACAGAACGTTTAAGCAAAGAAGATTAACTACAGCATTAGAATACCAGAAAAAAACTCTTGGAAAACAATCATATCAGATGATTGAACACTTTGCCATATATACCCATCATAAAACCAAGCCCGAGTAATAACACATCAGCTTGATAAAAGCTTCCCCCCCTTACAAGCACTACTGGTAAGTTGAAGCTGCTCCAGCAAAGGAATACCGGGCAGAGACTGGTACATAGGCTTCAGCCGCACCAGACGTTCCAAGCATTGACCACTGAAGATGATCATTGTATACTAGACCTTGATTCTCGTGAATTAATGGAGTGTAGTGAGATTGATAAGTTGATTGCAACGGCTGTTGTTGCGTACTGGAAGATGCTGGCAAAGCATAGCTTGGTGCTAAACCCTGTTCCTGAGATGAAATACACGAGGTTGTTGCAGAAGGTAGGTATTGACTATAATAATTGGCTACATTGTCTGAATGCAAAACAGTATCTCTCTCCCTTGGTAACTGGGGCACATGATACTGATTTTCATGCCTGGCAACATGGTTCCTCGGACCCGACTCCATTGCGACCTCATAACTGTGTATATGAACAATGCAAAAACATTCATACATGATTAGAGCCAACAGGGCAAATCAATCAAAAAGAATGCAAGAGAACTGCATAGCAAAGATACAGCTACCAAGTCTTTCCTGTGCGTATGGTTGCATTCTTAATTATTTTGGCATTGATTACAGATACAGATGATAGAAGATAGCACAACCATTTACTTTTTAGCTGGATGATTTGACACATCCAAGCCCAAGTTATTGGATTTTATTTAGTTTCATTATTAGACTTTATTTTATGTTCTTTTATTATATTTTTATTATTTAGTAGATATTAAGCTCAAATTTGATTATGATTAGGGTTTTTATTTGTAATTTTTGACATTATGATCAATTGAATAAAAATTGTAGAGTTGCAGACTTTTCTTCTTCCCTTTCTCCTCTTTTCTTCACTCTTTCGCCAGCTTTGATATCAAAGCAAAGGTTTTTTTTAGTTGTTCTCACATCTAAACGATTTATAAAAATAAAAAAAGTTTCTTTTAACCTTTCAGTTTACCATCTAGACCTGGAAAAAAAAGTCTTACCTTTCTTTTACAACACAATCAGAAACCTTTTAAAAAAATATTACACCTAGACAAACATGCCTTTAAATCTATTTCCCCCCAAATCCTAGCCAACATTCATCCCCTTAACCAACAACCACCATGGTCAGACCGGCCACCCCACACACCAGTTTTCCACATCACCAGCTGAAGATCAACCACCACAGCCCGCTGCCTTGCTCGACCAACCACAAGCTCTGACAATCATTGTTGATCAGCCAACAAGAAAACCATCAATTTCCTTGCATAGCCGCCAACAACAAATCGATCCGCAACCACCATGTGCGACATATTGAGCTTCCTAACCCTTTACCCCTTACATGTGATGATAAAGATGAAGATGATTCTAATTTACTAGGTTGAGTTCCAACCATATCTACATAGGTTTCAAGTAGTGTTTGTTCCTTTCATACCCTCAATCATATAGTGTTTATAGTTATAAGCCTAAAAAACCTGTAGATCTTTTCGTGTATCTTGATACTAAAATGTTTGATTTAATTGAGTCTTTTGCATATAGAGTTCATAATTTGAATGTTGAGATCAAAAACAAATTCAAGTAATGAACAATATAAATTTCAAGCTGATTTATATAAGTATCATGATGCACTTAATGTTAGAGATTATTTCATGATATAGATTAGACCTGAAAAGTATCCTTTGAAAACTAATCATAAATTACAAGTGAGTAGTGCTAGACCATTCATATTATTGTAAATGATTCAATCAAATAATTAAGTCATTAAACTGCCACCAAACTTTAATATTAGCTATATTTTTAAAACTTTTAGCACGAGGAACCTCCTTATATATAAAAGACATGATGCTCCTTTTAAAACTCCTATCCCATCATCCTTATTACCTACACAAAAAGATCATATTAATACTACTTTGAATGCACAAGTTGTTCCTGCAAAGGATTATGAGGTTTTGCAAATCCTCATTAGCGGGCAAGAGGACTTGCTTTGAACAGTACTTGGATCTCACTAGGGATACATCACAACAACTTGATTTAAATAGTTGGGAGCATTATCAGAGTTGCCTTGAACTACACTCGACAGGTCAAGTTTCTTCAATCCCGGGAGAGTTAGTGAGGACACCAAGCCTATGGCATAGATTACACATGTATGGATGACGACGACGGATGTTAGTCCAACTCATTACACTTTAGTTGGGGGATTAGGCATATCCAAACCCAAGTTATTGAATTTTATATAGTTTTATTATTGAACTTTATTTTATGTTTTTGTTAGATTTTTATTATTTACTGGTTTTTAAGCCCAAATTTGATTATAATTAGGGTTTACTATTTACTTGTAATTTTTGACATTATGATTAGTTTTATGATGAATTGAATAAAAATTGCAGATTTGTAGACTTCTTTTCTTCTCTTTTTTGGCTTCTTTTTAGCTTCTTCTTTCTTCTCTTGAATCTCTTTTGTCCTGTGATCATATTCAATTGTTGAATAAATAACCTTTTATTCAAGAATTTTTCATGTCAAAATAATGCATCCAAAGAAAGCATCAAATAGATAACTAATGTGTATTAATTTGTGTGTATATGTATGCGTTCAAATGAATGTGGACGAAGATCTAGCCTACCATCTACCAGTTTCAATGTATATGAGGATCTGACCATCAAAATTTAATAAATAAATAAAAAGTATTGCCTGATTCCCAAATGCATTTCCTCAAGTTACACAGTAACACCAGGGACTTGATTTTATTTGATAGATAGAGTTGGAGATGGTTTATCCTAAGGTCTTGTCTCTAGAAGAAGATAACATCATCTCCGACACCACGTTAAGTCATTTGGTTATAAAATTTAACACAAATGCAAATGTCAAAAAATAGAAATTATACCTCCATTGAGGATCATAAGTAGACCGAGGTGCTTCGGCTGAGTATTTCTGGTTACTCTGAGGAAGAGTATTTTGATGAACATAATGGAGGTGCTTAGAAGGTTGAACCCATCCCTCAGGCAAGGTGCGAGGATGGGTTGCCCCATGCAAATAAAGAGAATATGGCCTTGCAGATGGTAGAACCCTCTCCACCGTAATTGCAGAAGGAAATGCATGTGCTGGAGCCACATTTGCAACAATGGGCACCACAGATATAGATGGTGGCAAATCAATTGGCCGGAACAGTGATACTAAAGTTTTCACCTGTACATGAAGAAATTCCTAAATATATAAAAATTGCCATTCATTTCCAGGCAATAAACAATCTTTTTCTTTAATAAAAGAGCTTAATAAACAATTTTCGCCCAACAAGAATTCAAGAAAGTAAAGGTGCATCTTACTTGTTCAGTACTCAACTCTTGCCTGAACTTAGAACCCTGATAGTTGTCTTTAATGGCATGTTTCAAGGCACTCTCAGCAAGAGGTAAGCAGTCACTGACGATCTTAAACCTCACCTAAAGCAAGGAAACAAGAATAAACAATGAATAATCAGAAACTGAGTGTTTACACAAACAGGTTCAAATGTTTAGCACATGGCATGACGATGGAAAAATGGAAAAATAATATTGCAAAGGATCTAGATAAATATGTTGGAGAATCCTAGAAAACAATTGTGGAACATTTGATTGCATTTACCACTCCACGATCCAGTTAATCCCAGAAACATATAAGATAGACATCAGATACAAGATTTCATATCATTTGGAGACCACATTGAATGACACCTTGAATGCGCATTATGTTCAAGGAGCAACTGTACTTGAAATTCAAGCCGTATATTTAAATAATTTCAAGTTATAGTAGGATACATCCTCTTCATTCCAAAAAGGGTTCTTTAGCATGTAAAGAGCATGGAGAAGGATTTGAAAAAAAGGAATACTTAGTTAGTACACAGGCAGATGTACCATTTACCACTCATAATATCATAGCAGTTACTCATGCATTGAAAGTTATACTAGTTTTATTATCCATAAGACCCCAGACAGCTACATTTCCATTTTCTCACCTGTGCTGGAAATTTCCCATTAAATGCAGCTGGTTCCAAATTCATCCCTCCCCTGGAAACAGCAGTGTAGATGCCGTAAAGGCGCTTCATGCCAAAATCAAATAGAAAGAGCTTTGTACCCGGTTTGATTTTCTCAACTATGTCTAAATTTCCCCGAGGCAGCCCAAAAACACGATAGCGGTAGCACTCAGGTTTTGTTTCTCCATTGCACAAAAATATAAATCCAGTTATCTTTTCATCACTTTCGTTCCTTTCCATCATCACATGAGTAGCAGTTGGTGCAGAAACAGGATGGAGCATGGTTGCCAAAGAGGAGCCACAAGTATAAGCTGTATTTACCGGCAGGGTTTTCTTCTATTTTTTTATGAAACTCTTTCCTATCTTCTAACGAGCACTTGAATGATTTGCTGCTGGCCCTTGACCATTGAGCCTCTCCACTCTGCCACGGGTAAGTAAACCACGCCAATTTAACAGAAAATTCATTTTCTTCAAGTGAAATCAAACGCATAAAAAGAATAGAAGCAAGATTTTGCACGCTTGCATATAATAGGAATGGTTTTATCCCAGCCAGGTGTTTATTCTATCAGCATCCAGAGCACCAAAAACGAAATAATTAACGAGCATTTGCACATGCTTATTTCTAGGCTTCAAACATCAGATACTAAAAACGCAGACATGCCGACAGGGCTGCAGTAAGTCATACAAATTCATATATAACTTCATTAATTGAGCAAAAATTAAATCAAACTCAGAAAACCATTCTCATTCATAATGTTTTGAAACTTTTGCTAAAATCCAAGAGAAAATGAGAAAATATAAAAATCAGAGCTATGTCCATGCACCGCTGTAACATCATGTTAAGATACAATCCTCGATCACATATTTATTCTAGAACAACCGCATTGCAATCACAATTCTCGTTATTTATTTATTTGCTTATATTAGTTGAATCAATGAAAAGGTTTCAGAGAAAATCAAACAGAACTACTGAAATAACCCCAAACAAGCCGTATCATATAACGCAAACTGCAAAACCCTACCTCGATCAACTTCATTGGTGGGGAATACATCAAGAAACCCTAAGAACATGCAAAGGAACCGAAAGTTAAGCCTAAAATGAGATTGTGATTAAAAACTACCTGGAAATTCCCGAGAGAATGTTTGCAAAATTATTGACACTGCTGGGCTGGGTTGTTGGAGTGTATCGGCAGATTTCATGGACTGATTTTGGTTGCTACAACAATTCACGCGAGAGACGGTGATAAATTATTAGGTATACCTTTCATCATCATTTAAATTATTTTTAGGACCAATGGGACTTTAGCACATTCGCATTGGAGGTCACAGGTTTAATTCTTGGTAAATATTAGTTTGGTTCTGAGAATATACTAATTATTTACCCGCAATATCATCGCAGGTAGTTTTATCTTATAATTAAAATAGATATTTATATAAAAGACAACTATTTAGATCTTGAGAACATATATATTTTGTTAGGTAAAATACTTTTTTTTTATTTATATATTTTTTATTTCACTAAAATATTTCTTTCTTATTAGTAATATGTTTTTTTTAATAAAACCATGCTTTTCATGCTAGTTGAGACATGAAACCTTATTAAGAAAAAAATAGAAAAAAAAAAAAAAAGGGTTGAGAATTGGCCTACGAAATGGCTTTTCTTATCAACACCTATGCGTGTTTACAAAAAGCCCCATAAAAGCCCAAAGAAGAAAACAAAAAGCCCCATAAAAGCCCAATTAAGTCACAAAAAAGCCCAAACAAACCTAAAAAAATTAAATAAGCAGGAAATAAAAGAAAAAACACGTGGGCAAGATAATTGGAAATTAACACCATAAATCTTTAAATATGTACAAAGAATTTTCGAGAGAGAGGAAACCGGAAGGTGGAAAACTTCAAAGAAGAAATATTCAAATTAATATATGTATTAACAATAATAATAATAATAATAATAATAATTATGGAATAAAAACAAAGCAAATTCCTTTTAATCACTGGACCGATCTCTTGAAGTTATATTACAACAGACTCAATCGCAAGGAGACGGATAAAATGAATTAAGAAATATTTTAACGCATAGCTCCTGGTTACTCTGTCCTCTAAAAAAAAATCCCAGGGTGGATAATTCACGCCATGCATGTTTTTTTAAACTAATCTCTATATTTTAGATACCACACGAAATAGGTTTCAAGTGACCCATCGGAAAACAAGAAACCGATTCAAGCCTGCGTTGTTCTTTACTTGAAAGTTGTTCGGATAGAACGTTCGAATAGCTGGTGTTTTTAGCCGGAATTCGTTCCTTCTTTTCTCTTCTTCTGTGTTGATGGCTTGTGGATCCGTGCTCAGGTGGCTAATGCTGCCAGACCTTTTCTTTTTCCTGTAGTGTCAATTCAAACGAAGGAAGGGGCACTTGTTATGTTGATTTTGCATATCCCTTCGGTGTTTATCATGAACACACTGTCATTTTACATTTCTTCAGCTGCTAGTAGTTGACCATGTCGATTTTTGTGTTCTTACTATTAAATTATCCGGGAGCACACAGACTCGTAGACAGCCAGAGGATCGGGTGTCGGATCTTTTTTTGGCTCCCAGCTGCAACGTCTTGGTCGCTGTTCTATGGAGAGATCCATTGATTCTATTCCAGCAGATAAAATTGAAGAATAAAAATCGCACGCCATGGAGGATACCCTTTCCTAGGTTGTGGCGATCGTCTAGTATCCTAGTTTTGTTTTTACCTAGTTACCTAATTTGAAGAGATATTATTACACCACCTTGATCCTTCAATAAACCAAGTCAATGGTCTGAATCAATATCTTCAAAGACTTGGTACAAAACTAGATAGGTGTCAAGAGAATAAGCCAAAGACTTTCAATTCAGATATTGTTAAAAGATTCCAACACATAACCTGAATCATTATTCAAGCACTTGCATGATATTTTATGCGAGCCTTGAATTGGAATTCTGTAATACTTGAATGTTCCTTGAATTATCATGACAGGACATCTCAACTCTCTCACCTTTATTAGTTATATTATGGTTTGAATTAATAAAAGTTATTTTTGGAATGTTGTTGAAAACATTGGCAGGTTCATTCTTTTTATGTTTAAAAAAATAAACTTTGATACCATTAATTTTAGAATTCTTCTTAATCAAGTTCAAAGCACATCCTTTGTAATTTTCTTTATCAAAAACCAATTATAAAATCACCTCCACACCGTTCTGATTAACGGAGATCAAATGAACTTCTTTGATATACTTAAGTTCATCATAAGCTAAGATTTTTTTATCAAAATTTATTTTTCAGTATCATCTTTTTTTTCTTATAGAATTTTGGTGATTAATTCCAATCCATAATGGATATAAAACTATACAAAAATTTTAGCTTCAACATCACTTTTTTGTTGCTGAAATTTCTCTTGTATATCCTTATCAAGAAGTTGCCTCATCCGATCTTTATTACTCGAAGAACCACTTTTAAAAATATCAACTTTTATATCAGGATCGATCTTTATTACTCGAAGAACCACTTTTAAAAATATCAACTTTTATATCAGGATCTCGATGTGGTATTTTATTACTTCTTATTTGATGTCCAATGCACACATGGTTGGATAATATAAAAATATCATATTCTGAACTTGAATTCCACATATAATAATGTAGACATGCAGATTTCGGCTTAAAGTTGGCCCACATGCCAATAGCAAACACCATAAATAATTTATCTTATTTGCATTGTCAGCCCAAACTCAAGTAGCCCAGCACCAATAAGACTATTAGAGGACATTCATGTGTCAAGTTTTCCTAATTGAGAAAAACTCATTATGAACATCACTCAAACTTCGTTAAATGATAAGTAACTCATATTAATCAACACAAGTCACTTCATCTTCTTGATTTGATTTATTAAGTTTATTTTTGGCAAGTATATCTTTCCCTATAATAGCAACAATTGTATGATTTGGACAATCATAAGCAATATATTAATACCCTTAACATTTAAAACACTCTTTTGAATTCAAATTTGAGAAACGAGATGCTTTACGACCAGCCCCGACTCTTTCCTTTCCAGAAGCCTTTAAAATGAAAGACTTTATTATTGTGGTGCTTTTCGAGAATGAATTGGTCCCCCGGTTGGAAGAGTTCTCCTTACATGTTGATTTCTAGCTAGTCCTTTTAATCTCTTTATGCTACTTTTCAACATTCAAAGCAAGTCTTCTAATATTATTGAATGTCTAATAAGGTTCCAACTAAATCACATTATAAATTTCTTCTCTTAACCCACCTAAGTATTGGACTATTATTTGCTCTTCATACTCAATAGTATTGCACTTTAGCACGAGCAATTCAAATCCCATCGTATACTCTTCATCGGTCAGTAAAGATTGCTTCATGTTATGAAACTTGAGAAAAGTCTCTTGTCGATAATGTTATAGCAAGCTCTTAAAATCCCTTTTAATCTTCTTTCAAGACTTGATTTTACTTTTGCTCTCATCAGCCATTTACTTGTTAATATTCTCTCATTACGAGGAATTATATTTTCTGAGTTTAAGAGTTACAAACTTCACTTTTTTATTATTAGGATACCTATTGAAATAAAAAAAAAACCCCTCTCAATAGTTTAGGGTTAATCAATAAAATCACCGGGTTATATTTTTCTCTCGAGTTTAGACCATCTTAGTATTCAAAACTTAATGTTGCTCATATAGCCAATTCGTTAATATGACAAAAGATAAAAAAATCTTTCAACCTAATTTCTTATCTAACTTGAGTTTATAGTTAAATTGGGTGGGAGTAGCCTTGACTTGACATAGTCGACATGGTGGTCCAAAGACAACCCAATCAAGTGGTAAAAAAAAATTTAAGGATGAAATTAAAAAAAAATGATAAATTAAAATAGAAATGGAAGGGAAAAAGAAATGAGGGGCTGAATTGGGGTGGGCCTCCACGATGATTGCCAAATTTTTTAAGCATCGAGGTAATTGCTGCTGGTTGTGCAAGGTGCTGCCAGATTAATTGGAACCATCTATATTTGTTCATGTGTTTAGTTTTTCCATGTGTTGCGGTATCTAATCGCGCTCACACTATTAGCATGTTATAACTGTCAGCCTTAATGCAAAACAGCAATCGTTCTCAAATGTCGGGCGTCTGTTGCTCCGTTCGGCAAGGGCCAGGCAAATACGCTACTCTACCCTTCGTCCTCTTCTTTTAATTTAACGTTGACGAAACTAACGGAGAAAACAAAATAAGAAAGACAACGCAAACTTGGAAAAAAGACCATATGCGTTATCCCCTTTATTTATTTTTTCATAATCGAATTCTAGAATGGATTTTTACTCGAAAAAAAGAAAAAAGAATTTAATGTGGAAAAAAAATCATCATAATCTAAAAACAAAAAAGAATGGTCAACATAAAGAAAAATGCACCAAAAAAAAATAAGATTCCAACAAATCAAACGCGGAAGAATAAAATAAAAAAATTATTTAAGCCAACTTGACTTAGAATGCCAAATATACAAGTCAGATTATGAGTTCGAGATAAGACAAAATAAAATTAAAAAAACAAATAAAGTTCAATTTCAAATAAATTAAATATAGAAAAATAGAATATAAAAGAAGGTCAATATAAAAAAAGACCAAGAAAAATACCTAACAAACCAAGCAAGCTAACCAAACTTTACGACCTGAATCATGCAAATGAGATAACCAAATAGAAATCAAACTGAAAAACATTTCAAAGATCATTTCTAAAACAACCTAATGCTCAAAAACTAAACGCAAACAATAATAAATTTTAAAAAAGCAACCCTTAAAAAAATTGAGTCAACCTAGACCAACTCACCGAGCTCATGTTCTAAACGGGGACTAGAATAAATGTATAGAAAGGAAACCGAAGAAAATTATAAAACTCAATATAAAAAAAACTCATGTTCATGAAAGGAACGTTGAGATGATTCAAACGTTGTCATGGAAGGCGATGTTTAGTGACTGGATGACTCTACACGTAACAACAAGTTTTCTTAATAATATTTATTATATGATCAAATATAATAATATCCTTAAATAACCTTGATATTAACATAATAGAAACCATGGTAAAAAGATTAAAAAGCTCTTGCAATATAGTTTTTTTTTTCTTTAAAGGCAATAAAGTAATTTTACTATTTAAAAAAAAATAGAAAGGACTAAAATACCCATGATTGAAAACTATTTTTTATTCTAAGGTTAAAATAGTAATTTATAATGCCAAAAAAATAAAATAACTAATCTAGCTCTGCATAATTTGTAAAAGATAATTTTATCATGGTGAAAACATCATCATATCTTCAATGCCTAGTTCAAAGGTTTTACAAGTCAAGATTAATTTTGTTGTTACAATATTATAATGAGTAGTGTTTTATATCTTGCTGCACAATGATTTCCTTTCTAGCTCTAGATTTTTTTTTTGTTAATGCTAGCTATTTGACCCCTATTACATTGCTAGTCTAATATTTTTGTCTACAAAAAAATTATATATGTAGGCTTTTTGAATGTGTTTTTATACATAAAAAAATCTAAGTATAAATAAAAAAACTTATACATACACGTAATCAAATAAAACGAGAACTACATGAATTGAAAAAAAAAACAAAAACATTAACAATAAATAAAGAGAAAAATAAAAAATCAAGAGATATATATAGATTAAGATATTTGGCCTCACAATATGGACTTTTGACCTCGTCGTGTGTCATGACTTTTTTTATATAAAAATTAAATTTTTAGTTAATCAAATGATAATAGAAATAGCCAGACGTAAAATTGATTGAATAAAATAAAAGGAAAAAAAATATTATGTAACATATATTAGAAATATTATTCAAAAATAAATATTTATATAAAATATATAAAAAAATATAGATGAATTAGAGTAATCTCTTCAAATATTAAATGCATTCAAAATAACTAAAAAATATATGTTATTTAAAAGAGGCTAACTAAACAAAATAAAAAAGAGAAAGAGGTATTAATTTAAATATAAATTAAAAAATTATTTTGAAAAAACATATATAAAAAGGCATCAATTAAAAAATTATTTTGAAAAAACATATATAAAAAAAGGCATCAATTAAAAAAATAGAAAAAAACAATACATTATTGAGCCTGACAAGTTAGGCCAATGCGCTTAGCCCATTTAATAAAGGTCTACACGCTTAGGCCCTAAATTTTCCTTGAAAATCAGGGTTGAAGCTTTTTTTGATCAAAAAACCCATTCTCAACTCATTTTGACTCAAAACATTTTAAAAAAATACTATAAATACCTTGATAAAACTCATTTATGACCTAAAAAACCCAGAAGACCATCTTTAAATTGGTAATCAACCTGAAATTAAAAATCTTCCGAGCTCAAACATGTTTTGTAGGCTTTTTCAAAAGAAAAAAAAACACCTAAGTTGAACTCCCTTCATAAAATGAAATTAATTGAGACAAAGATTGATCATTTTGATGGGCGATGTCAACGACATTTATTTCTCTCTAATGTCAGGATCCAATTACCTTTTCTCTCATTTTTTTAAATTAGAGACTAACAAAATTAAAAGAATAAAGTTTTAAATCAAAATTGATATTTGCTAAAAGCCTAAAAATTTAAAAATTAGAGGGTATAAATTGTTATATTTAATAAAGAATGAGGACTAAGATGAATATTTTACAATTTTTTTTTAAAATACCAAAAGTGTTTCATTTTAATCATTAGTTTTTCAATTTTATAATTCCTCAGTAATTTTAGCTAAATTAGCTTAGAATTAGGTCTTCAAACAGGAAAAAAAAAAAAACTCATTGGACAATGAATCCTGCAGTGTTAGAGAACAAAACTACAAACGTGAAAATGGGGAATTCGGGTCACGTGTGAGAAGCTGTTGTGGGGCCCACAAAAAAAAACAAAACAAAACAAAAAAGACATCAATCAGTTGAGCCGATCTTTCTTTCTCCGCTTCCCCTTTGGTTGGCGCACTATCCGTGTGGACGCGCACGCGGTTAAAAGCGACATCCTCACTGGAACATTCCTCCTGATCCTAGGTCGCTCCAAAATACCTCTCTCCAGTCTCCACATGGATCATATAAATTAATTAATGATGTATCAATCCTCGGTTCAATTATTTTCTATAGTAATTACCATATCTTTTATTAATCACTGCTTTTGCCTTTAAATCAACCTTCAAGCACTGAGGTTAATTTTTAATTAATTTAAGTTTTAAATAAACCGTTCAAATTCATAAGAATATTCCCTTTTATTTTCTCTTCTTTTTTTTATTAATAAAAAGAAAGCTCTTTCCACGTTTTATTGTATAATCCGAAGCTAAAGATAAGATCGCATGGTCCAGACCCAGTGGCTGCCCAGGTAAATAAAGCCAACTCCGCGTATGATGATGAATTCAATTTTGAGTGTCATCAACGATGAGGAATAAATAATATATATATTAAAAATAATATATGCTACAGCATAGATTAAAAATATGTACAGCATATATATATATATATATATATTTAAAATACAAGAGGGGCGGATTTAGTTGAACCACAAACGAAATGTTTGGATTTGACCACTGATCATAGGACTCGCTATCCTGATTTATTTATTAGATGCCATTATAAATAATCCAACTCATCCTCGGTTGTCTAGTAAACGTAAAAAAAACACCAACCAACCATTACTAAGAATCCAAGGCTTGGAAGTTGGAAGGAAATAATATTTAATAAGGGATTTTATATTGGCAGCTAGTGAATATCTAATAAAAAAATAATATTTAATAAAAAATCACAATCCAACCATTCATTTGGGACAATTTTATAAGGAGAATTTTGTAATATTTAAGGATAACTAGTAATAACTTATTAATTATTTTTTAGATTTATGCTTTTTTAAAAAAAACTATTTATATCTATTTTTTAAAAACATAAATCTAAAAACTAACTAACAAAATATTACTAATTAATTCTAATCAGCATGAAATTTTCTCAAAATGGGTGCACGCTGCATTCTTAGAAAAAGAAAGGAAGAAATAAAACATAAAAGGAAAGGGGAAACTCACTTTAAAGCCGTTGGTTAACCAGGACGGCACAAAACAACATGGAGGGGAAGGGGAGGAGTGCATGGCCCAACACATTAGAATGTCATCATGAAAAGGGGAAAATGCACATGCCTAAGGGGAGCAAAGTCCACTTCTTTTTTTTTTGTTCGCTGGTCAATTATGATCAAACAACATATATATATATATATATATATATATA
>Ga0325414_1004462_pt1 | contig 14667 bp, 7 predicted proteins | sample PopdelMetagenome_8_FD_206183 | JGI IMG/M metagenome (GOLD analysis project Ga0325414, IMG submission 206183) | Populus deltoides microbial communities from Bellville, Georgia, United States - Leaf-PdKOR-R3 | ecosystem: Host-associated > Plants > Phyllosphere > Phylloplane/Leaf | place: USA...
ACATGTGGTGGCGGCTCAGCCTCCATTTTCAAGTAACCATCATGGTCCCATACACTGTGGTCATCTCCCTTACCTCGTGGTTTCTCCTCTCGTTGCCGGAATCATAAGTTGCTGGCCTGTTTGCTTCCCTTTCGTCCCGACCATCCTTTGAATCCCTAAATCGGCATTCTTCAAAAGAAAAGAACATTGGAACAGTGAGTGAATCTGTTTGAAGAGAGAGGGGGGAAAAAAACTAAACATAACAAGTTTATTTGTAATTATCTTTTTCTTTCTTTCTATTTTGAAATTATAAAACAAAATGTGTTTGATTCAGACAAATTCTGGATTAAGATCTTGTTTTACTCTGTTCCAATCTAGCTTTTAATTAATATTGGACTCCAATGCTCTGACTATTCTACAGAAAATTCAAAAGAACTTACAAATTTTATTTTTAATTTATTTCAAATGTTATTTTTATTTATTTATTTCCTTGAAACTAAAGATAGTTTTAAGGTATCAAGTGTGTGTTTGATATTTAGTGGTTTTTGCTATTGTATTTTTAAAAAAAATATGTTTAGTTAAAATTACAAATTGATGAATTTTTGTATAGAAAATAAATGAAAATTAAGTTTTTATAAATAAAAAATATATTATTTTAAATTATATAAAATTTAAATTTAAAATACAATTATAAATAAAATCCAGTAGTATAAATAGAAGCTATTCAACACTGTAATAATAAATAACCTCTGAAAAGGCATTTTTGGCTTTAAATGAGTGTTAGAAAACAATTAATTACTACTATCAAAGAAAAAAACACTGAGTTACAAGGTAAAAAAAAACTAAAAAATAAATAAGAATTATAATTTAATTTAAATTCAATGGATATTAACCCAATTCAAATAACATATTTTTTTATAAATAATAAATGATTAGTATTTAAAAGTGCATTTTTATCAAGGTTTTATATTATTATTTTACACTTGAAGTATCAATAACTCCTTAACTAGAGCATGTTTTATAATAATATGTCTAATAATATAAGATTCTTTTAATTTATGGTCAATGTTTATCTTAAATGTAGGCCTATCACATAAACCAAAAGATTGATTGATGAGTTTAACTACTGAAATTGAGAAGACAAAGAGAGAGCTAAGCTTAAAAAAGAGATGTTGATTCAGTCCAAACTGAAACACCATTCGGTTATTAGACCATAACTGGAGCTGTAGAATTTGGATTTAGGTATGGTTTATATGTATGGAAAGCTAAGACATAGGCCTAAAACTTTCATGAAGAGTCCAGGATTTAAAGTTCCATTTTCGAGTACAAATGGTAGCAACAACGGAGAAGTCAGAATCTATCCTGCAGCCCAGACACTATTCAATATTCAGCCCATATCTTGAGTTGTAGAAGTCCAAATGCACCGATTTTTGTTTTGTTGGAAAGCTGAGATAATTTCCTAGAACTTTCATGAAGACAATCTGTTCAAATTTTAACGTTAGTAATGACGTTTTGTTCAGATAAGAAGATAAGGATTGTCACCAAGTCAAGATATGATCACCCACTCAACAATTAGTCATCAAATCAATAATTCTAAATTTTGACCTATAAAAGGAGGCATTTGCATGCATTTAGACATCTTGGTTTTCAGATCAAGATCATGTTCTTGCTCTCTTTCTTTATATTTCTGTAATGCTTAAGTTTTGCTTTCATTAATCTCTTGTTTATGCCTTTCATTTCATTTATTATACTCATATAATCATGTTCTCCTCTTGTTTATTTATATTTATCTTCTTCATTATGTTTAGCTAAGTTTATTATGTCAAGATGAAAAGGTTACACTAATGGTGTAAGAATAAGTATGGTATAAACTCAACATGGACTTTAATGTTTGATACTAACATGTTTTGTATTTGTTATCTTGTTCACTTTTAATACTTTGCTTGTTAAATAGTTAATCTAGATTTATGTTGTATAACCCTTGGTACAACAAATACTTGGCACTTTCATAGCCCCACCATATGGTATAACCGACACCTGTGCTATGAAAGGAACTTGATTTGTTGTTAACATAAGTTATAATCATGAATATCTGACAATATTTACAAGTATTAGCATTATTCGAATAAAATAACTAATGTAATCATGTTAACAATCTATAATCTGATTGGAACCTCCTTTGTGTGTGGTTTCCAGTTGAGTAATAAAAAGAGTTTATACTATACTTGTTTGAAATACCATTAGTGGATCCTCTAACCTTGATAATTATTTTATCCTTGTTTAATCCTTATATCAATATCATATCTCAAAACTCTCTTCAACTCCTTTTCTATTATTATCTATTTTTTTATTTGTAGTTTATACAATTAACCTCTTTATGGTTCGATCCCGGTCTTATCGGGTTATTTATTACTTCGACACTGCTACACTTGAGAGAAGACATCAACTCTTTGGTCGTGTCAATAGATATGATATAAATATTATAAAATTCATTCTGAAACTAACAATTTTTTTTGTTGAATATTAAATAATAATTGAATAACAAATAGTATAAATTCAATGAATAAAATATAAATATTTAAAATTTTTATTTAATAAATAAAATATAAAATATAAAAACTTAAAAAATCAAATTGAGTTAGATTCATTTTTCTCGACTTAGATATGTTTTTTCCAAATAATATTGAAGCTTTGAAACCATAGTTATTAAACCCAGACCGGCCCGGGCGGGTCGACCCGGGACCCGGGACCCGGTCCGGTTCGGGTTTGTCAAAAGACTGGCCCATGCAACGACCCGGTCGACCCGGCGGGTTGACCCATAACCCGGGCGACCCGAGCAAACCCGGGCGAGACCCGGGTGACTCTCCATGGCAGATTTGAGATCTTATCCCTGTCTGGATCTTTCTCGCCGCCTCCAGCCCCTCCAGGCACGACGAGCCTCACAATCTTCCTTATTGGGGGGGACAAGGTCAGGTGATTTGAGATCTAACTTCAAAAGACTTGAGAAAGGCTTCTCAAAGGACCACAAAAGCACTCATAACCCTTTTATGAAGGCATGTATATAAGACAACAGAGACATGGCCTGAAGCTCACTGTTCCTGCATCTAAGCCTAAAACTAAGTAAGAAAGTGATTGAAGAAAGAAAAGGCAAGCAATATCATGGCCAACCTGGAAAAACAAATCCAACCACAAAAAGTGGATTACGCGTTGGCAAGAAAAAGAAGCAGCGGTTGTGAATAGTGAAATATGGAGGATAAAGATGAAAAATGAATCAAGAATAATAGGAGCAGAAATAAACACGAAGGACAATAGCACAAGCATCCGAGAAAGTAAGCTGCCTTTGGATGAGGATGACCAATTGCTGATGAGAGGCTATCTTTGGATGAGGATGACCAATTGCTGATGCAGAGTGGTGGAGGGGGTAGAGGTGGGTGGAGGTGGTGCTGTTGGTGAGATTGGGGTTGAGAATAATGTTCTTTTGACTCTTTTTAATGAAACGGGAGCGGATTCCAGGGCTGCCTTTTTCTTTATTTTTTAAATGTGGATATTCTTTTATATATATTTTTATATTTTTTAGTTGATTAAATATTTTTTAAGTTTATTACATAAATATTAGAAAAATATTTTATTTACAATATACATGGCCCTATATTCATATATGATTTTTTGTTTTATGAAATATTAAAATTTAAAATTTATTTTTTTAAAATTTTCCGGGTCGATCCAGATTGACCCATAAAACCCAGGACCCAGCTTCTTGACTGAGTCAATACCCAAGCCAGGTTCGATAACTATGTCTGAAACACCACCATTGAGCTTATTTCATCGCTTAAATGATTGAAAATGACTTAAATGTTGACTTTCTCTTTTATTATCAGAATCTGGTGACCTCTCTGTCTCTAACTAGAAACTGAGAAATAATACAAATAAATTTTTGTATCAAAAATGATTTTTTTAAAAAAATTTAAAAGGACCTAAATTGTATAGATCGTGTTATTTTTAAAGATGGAGGGATTTTTCATGAAATCCCTGGCATGTTTGACGCGTTTTTCAATTTAATCTATATTCTTTCAATTCTACCCTTAAATAAAAAATTAAAAGCAATTATTCTTCAATTAAGATTAAATTGTACATAATAAAAATTTGAGAACCAAAATAAATTATTAAAAAATAAACAATAACTTGTGAGCACACCTGGACAATGTTTATCTGCCCTAATTATACCACACCTTTTAATGTTTTCCATGAAGATAACTAACCAAAAACCAATCTAATCTTCTTTTAATCTGATCTAGTTCTTCAGCCTCTTGGTTTTTTTTTAACAATCCCTCTGTCCATGTCACCTTCCAGTATATCAAATTTCATTGTACATTAATTTGAATTACAACCCCGAAATTTTTTTGATTAAACTTAACAAGTTGGATATAGGGATGGCATTACACAAAAAAGTAAGATTAAGGGTGCGTTTGTTTCTTGAAAAGTGATTTTTGAAAAATCAATTTCCAAACTTTCCTGTGTTTGTTTGTCAATAGAAAAGTTGGTCAACGGAAAACACTTTTTAGAAGTTGTGAAAATTTTAAAATATCATATTATTTATTGATTACGTCAAATTTGATTCTCAAACTTTTGATTGCTATATATTTTGTTTGAATCTTTTTTTTTCAAATTCATCCATTAAAATTTGATTTAATTTCATTTTCATATTAACTTTAGTTTTTATTTTTATGATTGTTATTTACTTTTCTCTTATTATTTTTGAAATTGAAATTTTTTATCTATTAAATTTGGTCCTCATTCTTTTGATTGTTACTTATTTTATTTAAAATAATTTATGAAATTGTAATTATTATTATTTTAATTTCATCATCTTTTAATTTTTTATCTGTTAGATTTAATCTCTGTTATTTTGATTATTATTTATTTTATTTGATATAATTTATGAAATTAGATTTTTTTCAATTCCATTCCTATTGAACTTTTTAATTTGTAAGATTTGTTTCTTATTATTTTAATAAACTTGAAAAAAAATAAAACATTAATAAGTTATTTTTCATAATAAAACACTACCTAATATCGGAAAATAATTTATTTTTCCAGAATTTACTTTTCAAGAAAACTTTTTTCTAAAAAAACTATTTTTCTACAAACAAATAAGGCCTTATTTTTTTAAAATTTATTTTTCAAAAAAATTATTTTTCAAAAACAATTTGTTTCCCTGAAAACAAACAGGACTAAAAATAAAAAAAAAAAATTGGGGACTCGGGTCATCTTGATAGAAAGTGCAAGATTTTTTTTTTTTTGATAAATTAGTTATAAATTAAATGCCAGTTTTAGCAAAGATTTGAAGAATGGAAACTGAGTTGTACAGCGCTGTATAAGCTGCGTACTGATCTGTAGTTATCTCGAAGTGATAAATGGAATCAAAACCCGAAACAAAACAAAAGAAGCGGAAAAACATGGAAGATTGAAAACCGTGACGATCACTATTGATCAATCCATCTGTAATAAGTAGATCACCGTTGCCTGCCCCAATCTTATTTTGAATTTAAAAATTCAAATCCCCCTCTCTCCTCCTCAAAATAATCCAAAAAACAACGGGTGAAACTTAAGGTTTACGCTCCTCGCACTTTCAAATCTCGTTCCCCCTTTACTCTCTCTCAAAACCCTAACACTCAGAACACCCGCTTTCTCACGCTCTTTTGAATATCCCTCCGTACAATCACGCGATGACAGCTGTCATCCCGCCACCGTTCTCAGGCCGCGAACTCTCGAATCCACCAACAGACGGTATCTCGAACCTTCGATTCTCCAATCACAGCGATCTCCTGCTCGTCTCTTCGTGGGACAAGGTACGCCCTCACCAATCAAGTCACTCCCAATCTTCAAATTTTACTGAATAACTCAATATCTGATTTTTTGTTTATTTATTGTAGACTGTGAGATTATACGACGCCAGTGCTAATGCTTTGAGAGGAGAGTTTATGCACGGTGGTGCCGTGCTTGATTGCTGCTTCCACGACGATACCTCTGGGTTCAGTGCCAGCGGGGACAATACCGTGCGACGGTTAGTTAGTTGATTTTCACTATTTTTTTGTTTGGTTCTCGAGAAGGTATATTGAAGCAGATTTTATACTAAACTGCAAAATGTATGGATTTAGGAATTGACTGAGTAGTATATTATGGCAAGACTGTCTAGAGATTTTCTTTTTTAAATTGGTTTAGATTTTTTAATTTTGATGATTTAGGTTGGTTTTTAACCATGGAAAGGAGGATATTCTGGGAAGGCACGATGCACCTGTTCGCTGCATCGAGTACTCTTATGCAGCAGGTAGGTGTGCTTGAATTATGATTGTCTGACAAGCTGTGTAATTTTGAAAGCGAGGTACTTCTGGTGTGTATAACTTGTTAGTGTTTGGTCTCATTGACACTCTCTCGCATGTCCAACTTGTCAGACAATCTGCCTCTAATTACCACTTGGTAGTGTTTGATCTTGTTGATGCATGTTTATATGTCCAGCTTGATCTGTTGTGCTTTAATGTTGTCTATTTGCATGGACTAAATGGTTTGCTTATTTGATTATTGCTTTTTACTTGGATATCTTTGTCAGTAATGGTAAAGGTATATTTAGTAACAGGCCCTAGGGTTGCAAATGTGCAATCCCAAGTACGGCAATGCACAAATGAGACCCTCAAACAGAAAAAACAGAATAATATTTGAAAATGCTAAAACCAGTCAATCAAAAGAAAAATAGGCTAGGAAGGTAAAAGATAAATAGTCAACGCATGGGCAAAGCTTAAAAATTATTTTAAGCTTTAAAGACAAACAAACATGCAGGACTACAAGAAAAAGCTGCAGAAAATGACTTGTAGTTACTGGCTCTCTTGTGCTCATTGAACTTTTATTTTTCAGATGTTCAGCTATGTTAGTTGATTTGTTTATAGATCTGCTCATTAGCTTGCCTTCGCTCTCTTGAATTGTAATGAGGTTGTAAAGAATTCCATCACTGAAATAATTATATAGAATACCGGGGAACAATTTCTCCTTATAAAAAGATTATGGCACATTCCTCTCTTTAATTATTTTTTTCCCATCTTTCCCCAACTACAGGGCAAGTAATCACTGGAAGCTGGGACAAAACACTGAAGTGCTGGGATCCCAGAGGAGCTAGTGGGCAAGAGCGCACTCTTGTTGGCACATATCCACAACCTGAGCGTGTTTACTCCCTGTCTCTTGTTGGAAATCGTTTAGTTGTAGCTACTGCAGGAAGACATGTTAATGTCTATGATCTGCGAAATATGTCTCTACCTGAGCAAAGGAGAGAATCCTCTCTGAAATATCAAACTCGATGTGTGCGGTGCTATCCCAATGGCACAGGTATTGATCATGACACTGAACTGACATCATTTTCACTGTCTTTGTTGCTACATTTTATGGTGGGTGAAATCATATGCTAGTTCTGCTGCCTCCCAATTACAAGCCATTCTGTTTGCACTGCATTTAAGTTTGTTGGTGCAATGACTTGCTTGAATTGCTTTATCATGAGGCTATTTTTATTTGCTTGTGTTTTGCTTTAGATCTCGAAAAATTCACTAAAACTGAAAGGTGTTCAAAGGAATCTTCTATATACTTGTATAGTTAAGTTTTATGTTCTGCTCTTCCATGAATAGCATCCTCTTGCTTCAAATAGTTCAATTAGGTATATTATTGGCAGGGAAAGTGCCTTGTACATGCAGTGATGATTTTCATCTATGTCATGAATTTTTGTTGCGCTGGAGTTCTCTCATGGATGACTCTTCTTCACCTGAATTACATGATGCAGGATATGCTCTCAGTTCTGTTGAAGGACGAGTTGCAATGGAATTTTTTGACCCTTCAGATGCCAGTCAAGCAAAAAAGTATGGTTCCTTTTCCTCTATACCATGCAGCATAGTGCAAATTTGATTTGTCTTTTCCCTGATAGTCTTTTACTTTTTTTTTTATGATTTTTCATGTCTTTAGGTTAGATGACTATGTAAATATCTGGTTGGAATTAATGTTGCATGATAGATGTTTAATTTACTCCTTTTCCATGCCAATTTCAGGCGCTAATGGGTATTTTCAAAGAAATTCATACTGTACAATACAATTAAATTTTGGCTGTCCCCTATAGCTCCTCTGTGGGAGAAACTGTGAGGTAGATTATAGTCTATCAACTTATCCGAGACTAGGTTTATAATGATATGAAATGTGTATAAAAGTGAATGTACCCTTCATTTCAGAGTAAGAATCAATCCATGTGTCATGTCACTATTGACTTGGTATATGGAAAAGTTGGTAGACTAAGCACCAAATTCACCTTTTGTGGGGTGAGCTTTTTGTACTTTCAGGTGGTGTGTACTCTATATTCTCAAAAAATGCTGTGGTTTTCATGGTATCATTTTCAATGTGATTTCTCCATAATCTGGTGATGGTAGTTTGCATGTGTGATTTGTATCAAGTTACCTAGTCATTAAATGGATGCACTCAGGGTATAAGTTATAACTGTGCAAAAATGAAGGCAGCCCATGTACACTAACAAATAATATCCTTTATCTTTCATTCAATGTATTTGATAGAGTTGAAATTTTGTGCAGATATGCGTTCAAGTGTCATCGAAAATCTGAGGCTGGAAGGGACATTGTCTATCCTGTAAATGCCATTGCTTTTCATCCTGTGTAAGTTTCTGAATACTCTTCATGCATTGAATTTATGAGCTTTTGACAAAATAAAAAGGATAAACAAAGTTTAGATTTTTGCCAGAGGTTGATTTTTATCATGTAATGCATGCATTGTTTATTGTGCAGCATCTTAATTTATATTCTGTATCTGTTCATGTTATGCTATGGTGACTTGCTCATGATAAATGGCGTATCTTGCGCTTGCTGTTTAAGGGCAGGGTTGACTAAGCAAAAGGTTACTCTACCTTAAAATTGTATGAATAGATGGACTTCGAACCCAAACCACAATATGATACGTAAGACAGAAGCAAAATGAACATCAAAATCCATTCCATGTGTATTTTGAAACTCTAGTGTATGTTTAGCTGACATTCACAACTTTTTCCTAGCTGACAAGTTCTCATGTTGAGTAATTAGATGAATTTTTTTATTTAGAGAGGAGCATTCATTCTGTTTGTAGGATTCAGAAGCCCGTAACTAATATTTTTGCCTAACATAATCTCATTGAAAACATCCAAGTAATTATGTCTTGATCAAGATGAAAGCTGGATTCTTTTCTCCATTCTTGAGCTTACAATGACTGAAGTTGATGTCTTGTTTGGCATGTAGTCATACTACTAGCCTGTTTCTCTTCTACTATTTTTTGGTCACTTATCTTACATCCAAGCTCAACTTGCAGCTATGGTACATTTGCAACTGGAGGTTGTGATGGTTTTGTGAACGTATGGGACGGGAACAACAAAAAGAGACTATATCAGGTGCATGTTTACAGAACATTTGACAGTATTAATTTACTTGTGGAAAGCTTATAGCTTGTTACAATTTTGCTCTTTTCAGTACTCAAAGTATCCATCGAGTGTTGCCGCACTTTCATTTAGCAGAGATGGTCGTCTGTTGGCTGTGGCATCAAGTTACACTTATGAAGAGGGAGATAAACCGTAAGAGTCATTCTAAATTCTAATCTTACCTCGCCATTTCTCTTTCCATGTTTTCTCTGATTGTTGCATGTTCATCTTTCCAGCCATGAGCCAGATGCTATCTTTGTACGAAGTGTAAATGAAATAGAAGTGAAGCCAAAGCCGAAAGCTTACCCCAACCCCCCAGCATAAGTGAGCCTTTTGAAAACCACTGGTCACTAGAATCTTGGATGTGTGTGCAATTATCTCATGGTTTTCTAGGCGTTTTTGTTTCCTATGAAGCTTTCAAATCTTGATGTGTGCTAATGCTTGAATCAAGGTGTAGTTTCATTTCTTTTTAAGTGATCGTGTAGGTCTGTGCTTAGAACTTTGGATTCTGTAATTATTCATCTATCTAGTCTCCTAGATATAACAATTGAATGTGACCATGCAACGCATTCTTATCATTATGCAAGAGTAGCAGCCAAGGAACAAGTTCTGTATGATTATGCAAGAGTAACAGCTCAGTTTCAATGAAATGATAATTCGAAGGTATTACCGGTAGTTTAGTGCCTGTTTATTTTTTATTTTAAAAGTATTTTTGAATTTTTTTTTAAATTAATATTTGTTTAATATGTTCAGATTATTTTGATTTTAATGCGTTGTTGTTAAAAATAATTTAAAAAATATTTCATTTTATAAGATCAAACATTTTAAATTACAGTCGTTTTTTAATTTTTAAAATTTTTATTTTAGTTATTATTAACTATTGTTTTTATTTATTTTCATAAATGATTAAATACTTACATGAATTTTTTTATTTATATTTTGAATATTTTTATGTATCTATACCCATTTTTCTTTAAAATATATTTTACAACCCACGCGGAGCACATGTCAAATACCCAATTTTAAGTATGATGGGTAATATTCATAAGTGTAAATTGTATATCAATAATTATATATAAAAATCAAAACTTAAAAAAAAAACATATAATTGATTATTATACACTTCATAACTTCTAAATTACTGCATACTTAAGCACACTAATTTATAAATTCAACCTCACCTCTAATTAAAGAAAATGATCAATATTAATAAAATTCTTTGTACAAATTTATTAATTCCTAAAAATTGCTCAATTTATGTTTCCATTATTTTCTTATGTATACACAACTATAACCTTAAATGATATAAAACATCCTTCTTAAATTACTCGTAATATTAGTATTTTTTTTAATTATCATTATTTTTGAAATTATAAAAACAAGAAAATAAAAATGAATAATATTAAAATAAAAATAAAATTATATCAAAATTTACCATTGAAAGCATATAAATATCTAAATTATTTATCCTAAATGAAATATAAATATAAAGAAACCCGGAACATAGATACTGATTTCATTCGTACATATCGTGCTTATATTTTAATATTTGATGATTTTTATTTTCTGAACGACCTGTAGTTCGAACCCCTTCAAAATATCCTTCTCAGAGAAGCCTACTCGTCGTCTGCTTTTTCCTTAAACTAGCCTTCGCGTCATCTGTTATCTTCGTCCCCATCTCGTTCTTTCCACGCCTACACACACCTCGTTAGCTGATCATGGCGTTCGCCGGAGTTACAGTGACTTGTCATTCCAGTTATCTACTCCCTCGATTCTCTTCTTTCAACTATTCTTCTATTCCCCTTTTAAGTTTTGGAAGATTCCCATTATTTATTTCTAAGGAATGCTTAAGAGTTAGTGCTTATGCGGCCGGGTCAAAATGGGCATCATCACCATCATCTCTGGAGACAAAAGACGGAGTTTGGGAAGATCCTGATGATGGAAGCGGCAGTGATTATGACCAAGAAGATGAAGAAGAAGCGAAAGAAAATGACTTGGATTTTGAGAGTAATTGGGAGGAAGAAAAGAATTCTGTCACAGCTACTTCCACTGTCACTAACTCCACTACAGAAAATAACTACGGGGAGGATCTTGTCAAAGGTGGCGTTCACCGTTCCCTTCCCCCCTATTTTAATAGTGCTATGCTATCATTTTCTCAAGTGGAACATTCCTATTCCTTTAGGGATGAATTTTTTTTTTACCCTATGAATGAATTTGACGTTGCTCTGTAACCACTGCAGAGGTTGAACAACTTTTGGGACCAGAAGAGAGAGCAATTTTCCAACAGAATGCATCTCCTAATCTCCGCAAAATATCAACTGTAACCTATGATGATAACGTTTTAGAGCTATTTTCCTGCTGAAATATGTGTTTTTCTTTTTTTCATTAAGAAGTAGCGTTTATATATATTGACTTGCTGCCATTTGCTAGAGCATATGGGCTATGAGAAAAACAGTAGTAAACATGCAAAATCTCCTTTCAGGCAAAATGGAATCCACTCCAGACCCTTGCTCTATCAGGACAGATAAAATTTATGGACAAGTTGCTTGATGATGGATTAGATATTGATGACCAGGATAATGTGAGTTCTTTCCTTTATTGTATTCTGTTTATAGCTTATACTTTAAGCATAAATCTTAAGTTGAAATTGTTGACATAGGATGGGTTCACGGCATTGCATAAGGCAATTATTGGCAAAAAGGAGGCTGTTATTAGTCATCTTTTAAGAAAAGGTGCTAGTCCACATATCAGAGATCGGGTGAGGTTAATATTTTGATTGTAGCAAGAGTTTTTTGCCCCTGTTTAATTTTGTTTTGCATCTCTAAGGAACATTTGTTGCCATTTATTTATCCCTGTAATAGGATGGTGCTAGCCCTCTGCATTATGCAGTTCAAGTTGGTGCAATGCAAACTGTAAAGTTGCTGATAAAATACGAGGTTGATGTCAATGCTGCGGATAATGTCAGTACAAGTTTCCAATTTTTTTCTGAACCCTTTGCTCAATTGATCATATTCTGGTCCCCAGAAATTTTATAACATTTCTTGCAGGAAGGATGGACTCCATTGCACATTGCAGTCCAAAGCAGAAATAGAGATATAGCTAAAGTTTTGTTGGTCAATGGTGCAGATAAGACCAGAAGAACTAAGGTAAATGTTTGCAATTTTATATTTGAAGGAAAAATTGTTCCAAGGAATGCTGAATTGCTTCCTTGTTTTTTCAGGATGGAATGACATCCCTGGATCTTAGCTTATGCTTTGGCAAAGACTTTAAGTCATTTGATATTGCGAAGTTACTGAAGGTTTTACCAGCTAACAGGGAATTATAATGGATGCAGCAGCCTTGACAGTAAATACAATCAGAAGACTATATGAAGCTGTTGTGCATTTCAAGGGCATCGCTTATTTTTGTGTATGCAGATTCTGAATGGGTTTGTTCATCTATTGTGTGTGGGTTTTATTGGGGTTCAAAACTCCTCTGTGTTGTCCAAGAATGAACGGTGCTTAGTAAACCGTGTGACTTGCACGGTAGTTTTGCACCGAGGTGAAGAAGCCTGCTGAACAGGTTACTGCAAACAATCGATCTTTGGATGAATGTGTCCAGCACAGGTAATAATGCAAATGGATTTGCAAATGTCATGTCTCCCGGGGAAAAAATGCATAACAATAGCTTTCAGTACAATCTATTCATCATCATGATGGTTATGAGATGCATTGCATTCAGATCAACAAGAAGAAGGTTGAAGCCATTGGCTAGCCTAATTGTGAGGCATCAGTAACTTCTAAGAAATCTATATTCTGTGGATTTATTCTGTCGGCTATTGCCAAGCTTAAACTAGTTGCTCTATATAGTATTTTTCCTTGACGTCTTCTCCACCTTCAATAGCAGCAAGAGTAGTCATGTTCTTCAAAAGACCCATTTTGGTTATATTTCTGGAATTAGCAGAAGTGCAAATAAACAAGTGAATTCAAAGTTATCAATGACACAAACAGGTGTCAGCCTTCCTTTTGATTTCTTAAAGCTCAAACGGAGACATTGAATGATTGAAATATCAACCGATGAATTCAGTTGCTGTCAATGGATTAAAAGAGGAAATCTTACTAAAGATGGTGATGCCTTACCCTGAGCACTTCATCAAGAGCAATCATAATGAAGTCCAAGCTCTCAAATCTCAACCAATCATGAGATGAAGCGCAACCGTCACAAACTTGCCCTGTGTAGTATTTGTAACCAGTTTTCCTGACAAACTATCAGATATGGGATCTGCAGTTCAACACCAACTTAATTACAGTGTCCTTGGAAAGTTTGTGCCCTAAAACAGTTCCAGGTCTGGGTGTGAAGAATATTTCGCTCACACCCTGCACAAAAGAGAACTCATCTCTAGTTGAAAAGGCAAAAATTCTCTCCTGGAGTTCAATAAGATCAAAACACAAATATGGAGTTGTTTGTATTACATTACTGTTTCGAACCAGTGGCCTATTGCTATACATGTAACTTTAACATAGCCCTAGCCCAAGATACACATTGTATACAGCATTTTGAGATTAGCATACCGATCCAGAGCTATCTGGCCACACGGACCAGCACTGCCATCAACAAAAGCGTATCCTACCCTGGCAGTTTCCTCTGTATAATCAGCTATACTATATTTTGTCATCATCGAAAACCAGAGGGAGCTGCTCTTGGCCCAGCAGCTTGTGCCTTCATGGCTTTTGTTTTAGCAAGCAATGCATCATAGTCCTGAACATCGTAGGCTTATTGTCACTCAAATGCACATGAAATCAAACACAAAACAAAAGCCAAATGCAATGAAAAAATTACCCTTTTCTCAAATGCATCATCACTTGAGCTAAGTAGTTTGTCGGCAATCCCATAATCTATGGCTTCCTGAGCTTTGAGAAATTTTGGTCGCTGGATGTCTTTAACAAGTTCTTCCTTCGGCTTCCCAGTTCCTTTTGCTAACAGCTCAATATAATACTCAGTATTTGCATCCAATTCCTTGGCCTGAGAAAAAAGTTAGTTACGAAAATTGATGAAGGAAGAAAAAGGAAGGGAGAGTGTAGGGGAGAACCTTGATCCACATATCTACTGCAGCTCCGCTTGATCTGTTGACTTTAGGCAAATATAATTTTGCTACAATCCAGAATCAAATTATTAGAACCTCATGCTCAAAACCCTTTACATTATAAGGAGATATGTGATCAAGCTTA
>Ga0325414_1004464_pt1 | contig 14665 bp, 13 predicted proteins | sample PopdelMetagenome_8_FD_206183 | JGI IMG/M metagenome (GOLD analysis project Ga0325414, IMG submission 206183) | Populus deltoides microbial communities from Bellville, Georgia, United States - Leaf-PdKOR-R3 | ecosystem: Host-associated > Plants > Phyllosphere > Phylloplane/Leaf | place: USA...
TTCTTTTCTCTCTCCTACCTTAATAAATACTGTGTGGTCCTTAGTGTTATTGGTATTTCAGATTCAGTCCTTTTAGTTTTAATTGCTATATTTTTTTCATTTTCCCTTTTGTTAAAGTCTTACGTGTTTTCAATCTAACCCTTAGTTTTTAATTTGTATATATAATGATTTTCAATCCGGTTCTTCTTCTTTTGATTTTGTATTTTTGTCCATTTGTCCTTTTAAAAAGTTTTTATAGCTCTTATTTTTATATCCTTCAAATCAAGTTTATAATTTTGGTTATTTCAATGATAATAATAATGATTTCAATTTGGTCTCTCTTCTTTTAATTTCTTATTGTTTTCCTTGACCTTTTTGTCAAAGTTTTTATAGTTTTCAATTATGTCCTTCAAATCAAGTTCTTGGTTTTGATTTTTTCAATAATAATAATAGTGATGTTAGATATGAATATAGTAATGATGATGATAATAATAATGATAATGAGAATAGTAATGATGATGATAATAATAATGATAATGAAAATAAAAATATTAATAAAAACAATAATATTATTGATGATGATGATGATAGTTAAATTAGTAGTGATAATAATAATAATAATAATAATAATAATAATAATAATAATAATAATAGTTTTAGTAATATTAATGATGATGATGATAATAATAATCATGGTAACAACAACAACAATAGTAATAATTAAATTATTGATAATAATAATAATAATAATAATAATAGTTGTGGTTGTAGTAGTAACAATTATAATAATTATAATAATAGTGGTAGTAATGATAATAATAATTATGATGATATTAATAATTTTGATAATAATATTGATGATGGTGATTATTATGGTAATAATAACAATGATGATGATGATGATTGTAATAGTAATAGTAATAATAATAGTTTATTAAAAATAATAATAATAACAATGTTAGTTATGAAAAAAAGTAGTAGTAGTAGGTAGTGGTAATAGTTGTCGTAGTAATAGGTAGTGGTAGTAGTAATGGTGGTAGTAGTAGTGGTGGTGATGGTAGTAATTGTAGTGGTGGTGGTAGTAATTGTAGTGGTGGTGGTAGTGGTGGTAGTATTTGTGGTGGTGGTGGTTGTAATAGTGGTAGTCGTAGTGGTAGTGGTAACGGTAATGTCAATGATGAGATTTGATGTATATAAATTTAATGATACGAGTGATTTTAATTTGTGGTACATTAAGAAGCGTGACTTATTAGTTCAACAAGGTTTATTTAAGATACTAAAAGATATAAACGATTCATGTAATGGAGACAGGTCTAGATCAAAATCAAAGTCTATGAAAATTAAATAGTTTAAATGTTATGAAGCATGTCACTTTAAAAAGAACTGTCCAAGTAAAAATATAAGGGAAAGAAATAGAAAATCTCTAATGCTACAAATATTGCTAGTGAAGTGGAAATTTTTGATGATGCTGAAAATGTTCTAGCTGTATTTATTGGTAGCTCATGTAATGAGTGGATATTTGATTTCGGTTGCACATTTTATATTTATCCTAATAGAAGCTGGTTTGACACTTGTAAAGTTGTCAATGGTGTTGTTTTATTAAAAGACAACAAATGACTTTTTGTTGTTAATGTGGATACAATTCAAATTAGAATGTGTAATGGGATTGTTAGAACATTAAAGGTTCAACATGTTCTAGAGATGAAAAAGAATTTGATTTCCTTGAGTGTTATTGATTTCTAAGGTTATGGTTTTTGTGCTAAATATAGAGTTTTGAGGGTTTGTAAGGGTGTTCTTGTCATAATAAAAGAAAAGTTGGTTAACGACTTCTACCATCTTCAATGTTCAACAATTATTGATTAAGTCATTATATTATTTTTTGTTGGTTCATATAGTGCTTCCACCCAGTTATGACACATACAACTGGGACATATGAGGAGAATAAGATTTGTTGTGTAGTCATAAAATAGGTAAATAAAGATTTAAATGAGCATTGTGTTTATGATAAACAATGCATTATAAAATTCAATACGACTATCCATCATATCAAAGGTATTGTGGATTAAGTTTATTATAATCTTTGGGATCCTTTTATTATGTCAAAAGGTGAAGCATAATATATGTTGAATTTATTTATGGTTATTCTAGGAAGGCCTGGGTGTATTTATGAAGAGAAAACGTGACGTGTTCATCACCTTTAAGCAGTGAAAAGCTTTAATTAAGAAGCAAATTGGTAAGAAGATCAAGCGTTTAAAAACTAATTATGGTTTGAAATTCTACCCAAGTGAGTTTGATGAGTTTTGCAAGAATGAAAGAATCATTAGATATCGCATTGTTAGGAATACACCATAATAAAATGAGGTTGCAAAATGTATGAACAAAACATTTTTAGAAAAAGTATGTTGTATGAACAAAACACTTTTAGGAATACACCATAATAAAATGAGGTTGCAAAATGTATGAACAAAACACTTTTAGAAAAAGCATGTTGTATGCTTTTACAATTTGGATTGTCAAAAAAAAAAAAACAAATTGGGCTAACATAGTTAATATGGCTTGTTATCTAGTGAATAGATCTCTATTGATAGTCTTAGAGTATAAGACTCCATATGAAGTAACAAGTGTTAATACAATCAGTCAAATCTTCTCTATTAGAGACAATAATGTATAAAAGAGTAACAAGCCCTTTTAGTTGATGTCAATTCTTTCCCTAATAAATAATGAAAGTCGAATTTGCTAACCTTTAAGTCAGATTCATTCACATCAATTGGGAATCTTACTTTATTTCATCAAATAATGCCTGCCACAACTTATGAAAGGACTACTAATGGTGTCTTGGCTTAAAAAGGATTTGGAAGAAAAATAATCCTATCCTAAGGCTTAAATTAGTGATTGAATGTTTTTTGTTAGGAAAAACATTGTTTTTGTTTATCAACTCACCTCTTACTCTACTATGAGCTTGGTCTTTTTCCACCTGATTTCGATGAACTTTGATTTGCATGGGAAGCTTGAATGTGAAGGTTTAGACAACTTTTCTTGCTTCAATTCAATAAAAAAAAAAACAATAACAACTAGTTTAGCTATCTTCTCTTATTGTATGTGTTGGATAAAAAAGAAAGAACCCTAGGTTTGGTTCTTTTACTGATTACTCTAAGATAAGAATATTTGAATATCATATTTATGCTCATATTAAAAAAAGATAATTTTAGGGCGAGAGCAAGGAAATGTATATTGAGAGTCTATGTGAACCTGATAAGGGTGAATTAGGTTACCAATAAAAAACTCATTCTTAACTTAAAGCAAAATATAGCATAACCTAATAATCAATTCAAATAACTAACTAAAATATAAATATAAACAAACTTAAATAAGAACCAATACAATTAATGGTTCAAGACGATCACAAATACATAAACACAAAGAGTTAAGAAAAAATACACCAAGGTTTTATAGAGGTTCAGACAATCATCTACTTCTCTTCTTGAACCATCGTTTAAGAGTTTTATTAACACTCCCTTGGTCTACTTCATATGTGAGACCAAACCCTTATACAATCTTTATTATAGGTCAAATATTGAAACATTTCTCAATCTTTTTTTAGGCTCAAGAAACCCAGTCTTTCTAGAAGCTCGAGACCAAACCCAATACTTTTGCACAAGTTAAGGATAAAACCGAACTCATTATTTTAACAGGTACAAGATTAGTAAACCCTTTCTCATCAATACTTATAAATGAATAAGTATCAAACCACTTAAATAACTTTTAAGAGGCTTTTTTAAGTTTAAGTGTCACCTGCACTTTTCACAATATTACTCTTTTGATAAAGTTAAATGGAATACAAATAAAACTTTAGAAGGAATTTTGCCAATGACAATCCAACTTTGTTTTTGGATAAATCAATCATGAAACTAGGGTTCTAAAAATTTATTAATAGTGAGAATATGATCAAAATTTTGCCTTGGATGTTCTTAATCATTTTGCTAAAGTCAAGGTATTTATAAGGCTAAAATATCAAATTAACTGTTAGGAACACCTTTCAAAATATTTATGCCCATTTAAGAATTAGTTAGCTTATTGCTAGAACTTGTTAGAATGTTCCAAAGATGATGGAAAAAATTGAAATTTTCAAAAAGTAGTTAGATTATTTTACAATGGTCAGAATGTTTCTCAAAATGTTAATCCATTTTCTAAATCAGCTACACCATTTTAGGTACTAAAAAAATTCTTCCATTTTGTGTACTTTAGTCTTTTTAGTCACTTTATATACTCTGGTCCTTTCTTGGTTTTGTTTTGTTTTTTTAGATTTTTTTAGGTTTTATAGATATGAGAATTGGTTCCTAAATAAATTAAAAGTTAGTTGGAAAGACTTGTTTTACAAGATCTCGATATTTGAAGTTTAAAGACATTATCATCTCAAGATTATTGTTTGAAGATAAAAACTATTATTGCATCACTTTATATATCCATGCCTTGCTTCCATTATCTTAAAGCCATAACTTTTGACAATATATAAGTCCTTAGTTGCTCTTTCATTGTTTCTCTTTTGATAAAGATCATCTTCAATGAAAATTGATTTGATTGCATCATCATATTTAAGATAACATATCATGCTTATTCCAAGAACTTTGTACATCTCTTAAAAACCCTACATATTATGATATTAGTAATACCAAGAAATATGTTTATAAATGCATGATTCACTTATTCATATGGAAATATTATTCAAATCAAAACATTACTTACTTAGCATTATTCCAACATATCAATGCAACAAACCAAGTCAATCAAAATAATATTATTTTATGTTGGTTTAAGACATCAATGTAAAACATATATATAAACATACATTAAAGAATAACATTTGTATATTATGTTATCATCAGAGTCATATAACATTAATCACATATTTTGTTATTATCAAAACCTTTGATGATTATTGTGCATCCAGACTAAAATATATTCCTAGGCTATGCATCTAGGGTGGAGGGATATCAGTTGTGGTGTGTTGATCCCAAATCACCAAAGTATATTACTAGTAATGATGTAACCTTTGATGAGTCTACAATATTTCATAAGAAAAATAAGTTGATTGGTGTTGATGTTAAAATGAACTAGTATACTAGCAAGAATGTGAATATTAAGGTTAAATATTTAAAGATAGTATAGAAAGATGTTTTAGTTAAGCCTATTAAGAAAATTACACAGGATGTTGGTGATAAAAATGCACATGAAGAACAACCTTACAATATTGATATAAAAAGGTAAAGAAAACAGATAAAAACACCAATTAAGTATGGTTATGCTGATTTAATTAATTTTTCCTTTAATATTCCAGATAACCTTAATGATCATAAGTTTTATTCCTATAAAAAAAAACTTCATACAAATAATCTTCCCAGTAGATGCTTGCTATAAATGAGGAGTTTGAGTCTTTTTATAACAACCAGACATGGGAGTTTGTTAAACCACTATAGAGCCAAAAGATTGTTGGGTACAAATAGGTTTATAAAAGGGAAAGAGTAAATCCTAAAAGTTGAGGATACAACATTTAAAAGATGAAGTATAGTTATTAAAGGTTTTATATAAAGAAAGGATGTTGACTTCAATAAGGTATTCTCTTCAGTTATAAAGCATAGTTCCACCTGAGTATTGTTTGCAATAGTTATTTTGTTTTACTCATAACTTGATCAATTTGATGTTAAAATAGTTTTTCTATATGGTGAGTTAGAGGAGAGGATCCATATGCATCAACCAAAGGAATTTATTGTTCAAGATAAGAAAGACCATGTGTGTTTATTGAAGAAGTCATTGAATGGTTTAAAGAAGTCACTAAAGAAGTGACACAAAAGATTCATTGAATGGTTTAAAGAAAATACTTTTTAGCTTGTACATGACTACTTTAAAGTGAATATAATAACTATGTGTATTTCATAATACTTTTAGATGATTTATTTGTGTACTTGTTATATATTGATGATATATTGATTACTCTTAACTAACATGTATGAGATTAACAATTTGAAAGATCAATTGAGTGATAAGTTTGAGATAAAGGATTTAGGTGCATCCAATAAGATTTTATGTTTGGATGTACATAGAGATCAAAACGTTGATAACTTATACTTATCACAAAAAAAAAGTATCTTGAGAAGGTATTTAAACGTTTTGGTATGTAAGACTACAAAGCCATTAAGTATTTCACTTGTAGCACTTTTAAGGTTATCTTCAGCTTTGTCACCAGAAATTAAAAAGGAGAAAGAGCATATGTCAGGTGTTCCATATACTAGTGTAGTTGGAAGCATTGTGTATGTCATGATTTGCACGTGTTCAAACATTTCATATGATGTTAATATAGTCAACAAATTTATGGAAAATCCTAGTAAAGTTCACCAACAGATCGTAAAATAAATACTTCGTTATCTTAGAGGTATTGCAGATATTGAATTTATATATGATAGAAGCAGTAGCTCAAGAAGTAGGTTGAAAGCTTTGTAGATTCAGATTATGATGATGATTTGGATACAAAAATATCACTAACATGTTATGTTTTCACTTTATTTTGATGTACCATTAGCTAGAAAGTAATTTTACAACTCATTATTACCTTGTTTACAACAAAGACTAGGTACATGACATTGATAAAGGTAATGAAAGAAGCTTTATGATTGAGAGGTTTGGTTGGTAATCTTAGTTTGTCACATATGCTGATTATTTTGTATTGTGATAATCAGAGTTCTATTCATTTGATAAAAAAAAATAGATGTATTGTGAAAGGACCACTTCATCCTATATATTATGTTATAAGGTGTTGTGTTAACGAAAGAGATTGCTACAGTTAAGAACCCTGCTGATATGTTGATAAAACCTATCTTTACAGTTAAATTCAAGCATTTGATTTATGTAATACTTAAGAGGTGCTTAGTGAAGGTGATTAAAGAGATGTTCTGGTTTTGTAAATTGATTCAATTTAAGTCAAGATAAAGATTTATTGGGTTTATCTTAAATTATAGGCCTAAGTGAAAAAAGAAATACCCATGTGTTTAGTCTATATATAAAAGCCTAAAATTAATATTTTTTTAGAACAAGATTTGTTTATGGGTGCTTCCATTCTCTATACTGTAATGGCTAGAGAGAGGAGAGAAAATATGAGTTTTTGGATTCCTTTGAGATTTTGGATGAGATATCAATTTTATACGACACCTTATTATCTCTTACTTTTTTATAGTGAATTTCTTTGATCATTTCACCCATGAAAGTAGGCTTAAGTTGTTGAACCAAGTAAATTCCATGTGTGCTCTTGTGTGATTGATTATGTTTATTCTTTTATATTTATTTACTTGCCAATTAATTTAAGATTTTAAGGTTATTTCCACTATATGGACAAACCTGATAGAAACTTAATCATGTCAATGCCGGGAAAAAAAGAATAAGAAAACTCTATAGTTGATCTAAGTTGACTTGATGATTCATAAATTGACATAATAACTCAATGACTTATATCAATTCTTTAGTAAAATAAGCTAGTTATGATATGCATCATCCCTGATCCCTTAACAAAAAAAATTAATAAAAAAAGAACATAGAAAAGATATGAACAACTATTACTTCATTTTCCTGAGTACAACCTCTTAGTTCTTATAATATGGTTGGTCGGTTATCTAAAACTAGGTAGCTTTTTTTTAATTTCATTAAGACTCCGTTTATTTTATGTGTTGCAATATAACTTTTACCTTGATCATATATATGAAAGCAGGGGTGAGCAAAAAAACCAAAAAACCAAATCGTGAAAAAAAATCGATTAAAATTTTGATAAAACCGACCAATTCGGTTTTATAAGCCCGAAACTAAAAAAACCAAACCGAAAAAAACCGAGCCAAACCGGAAAAAAACCGAGCCAAATAGAAAAAACCTAGCCAAACTGATTTGAACCGGTTTTTGTCCAAAAAACGAACAGAAACCAATCGATTTGAATCGGTTTCGAGTTTTTTTTTTAAATTTCGGTTTGGTTATTTTTTTTGATAAAAACCGAACCGAACAAAAAATAAATCATCTCTATTTGAAAGTATATAATTAATCAATACACATTATAATTTTATAGAGATCTCATTAAAAACTCTTTTTTAAAACTTTAGTTAAGAAAAATTTATGACTTATAGTTTTTTTTTAAATTTAAATTTTCAAACTATAATAATTAAAACTATTATAATACGAAACATATAATAAGTTTACAAACCAATAGACTAAATACCAATATACACAAGCTAATTATTAACATAAATAAATAATATTAAAAAAATAAATATAAGTACCATACTTGAGATTTTTTAACGCAATAAAACAAGGAAACATTTCAAATCAATGGTAAATAATAAAACAAAACTTAGTATTCTTTATTTACATTTTCAACGGTTAAAGTTTTTTTCACCATGTTTTTGGGATGGTAATAGGCATTTATGAGTTGAGTTTCTTAATATTTATATTCTATTACTATTCATGAGGTAATAAATTTAAATATTTATAAATTGTTCATTGAGTTATGGATATGTGTTATCCAATTATTATTTATTAATTAATACAAAATAATATATATATGCACACACACGTGTATTTTTTGTCAATATTAAGAAATTTTATTGTGTTAATTTTTTTTAAATATTCTATAAATATATCTATATAATATAAATATATATTTTAAGTTAGGTTAGGATGAGTTTTAATTTGAGTTTGACAATATTTATATCCCCACTAATTATCAATTAAATAATATAACTATTCAAAAAAATATTTATTCATTTAAATTGAATTATATCTATATCTATCAAATTCAGTCTACTTTTATAAAGTCCTATATATATAGTTTTTCTCTCCATTTTTATTACTGATTTTTTGTATTGCATTGATTTTACTAACAAGAAAGAAGGGAAGGAAATTCAGTGTTTGCGTAAACCAGTTAACGCAAAAGCAGTCAGTGGCAGGCAGTCACTGCCACCTCACTTTTTTTTTTTTTTGTCAGGACAATACATCAAACCATATCACCAATGCATTAAATTTAAAAGGAAATAATAAAAAAAGAATTTTCTGAATAATTTATTTCTCTTACTATTTTTTTCTCCAACTCCCACTCTCCAACCGCAACATCCTCTTCTCCCTGCCCTTATAACCATCCCACTACCATAACCATTTTTTTTACCTTCTTCCGTTACTATTTCTATCGTTGTTGTTCTTCTTATTATTATTATTATTCTTTTGGGTTATCGAGTTGATGATGCATGTGGGTTTCTTTCAGATCCTATATATGATTGATTTTTTTCTCTCAAAATAATTTTTTTTTTGAGGTACGCTCAAGTTCTTCTTCTTCTTCTTCTTTTTTGATGTTGTTGCCTGGTCTGTCTGTAGATGGATTGACATGTGATGTTGGTTTTGCAGGATCTTTGTGCTCTCTGAGCGAAATCATCTAGCATATTGAGGTATTTTTGGCCCTGTTTTTGTTTTTTTTTTTTCCATCTCTTTTTCTGGGTTGGATGGTTTCTGTTTCTTTTGTGAATCTTGATGGTGATCTGAATCTTGTTGCTTCTCAGATATGCTTTTTATATATTTTTTCCTTTTTTTTTCATATTTATGAAGTCAATTTACATTTCCATTTGTAGTTATCCCAAAACAAAAACAAAATCTTCCTTTTTTTTTTAATTTATCTTATGATTTTCAAGAGACTTACTTTCAAGTTTTCATCTTTTGTTCACAAATCACATACCAGCAGTCCATCTTGCCACAAAGCATCTTTCTTTCTGATGTTAATTCTTCTCTATCAGTTAATTTTGTCGCTTAACATCCTCATTCCTCATCTTATTTGCTTCAAAGGTAAAGGGAAAACACGTTTTCAACGGTTAATTACTATTATTATTCTATATATCAAATACTTTTAGTAGTATAAGTAGAGATATTATTCTTGGTTAATTCCCTTTTGTTTATTCTTTCATCTATTTGCTTTTTATGATGATGCATGGTGATCATCTTTAGGCCCTTTGCACTTGATTTTGAAATTGTTGAATCCTGTTATTTTTTATTCCATGTAGTGATGGTTAAGCGGGGCCGGTGTATGTATGCATTTCTTCCCAGCAAGCAATGCAACCCCATCAAAGTGGGTCTGTGTTTATTCTTACTAACATAATGGAAGCAGCATTGTACTAAGAGAAAAATAACCCTCGAGCTATTGGTTCAGTGGCAGGAAGGCTTGATTCCCTCGTTATCATCTTGGATTCATATCCAAGGGGTTGTGAAAAAGCAATTTCGTGTGAATGCACTGTTTGACAATGGGGAAGCCCACTCCTGCAAGAACTCAGCCTTGATGTGTGAAAGCTTCCTTGAAGATATCTGACCATTAGAACCAAAAAATAATTGGGCAACAGTAACCTAAGAATAGCATGAGGGATTAGTACACTGCTAAAATCTAAGATAGAGTGTTGTGTTATTTATTTAACGAGTGATGTGATAGATTAAGTCCTGCAATGATTGCAATGTGTGATGTTAGTAAAAAGTTTAGTAGAAGTGTTGGCACCCTAAAATTACTCTTATAACAGCCAAGTTTTGTGCACAAATTCCTATTGCATTTTTGCTGGATGATACTTGCATATTGTTGTCTTTTTCAAACTCTTTTCCTTTGAGCACTGCATCCTATATATTTGCTTGTGTTGCTTCTAGAACCTGTGCAAGTGTCTAACCTGTTTAAAAATAATTATGTCTTATAGCGGTGCATGTACTTCATTTGCCCTGTGTAACGTGGCCACAAGCTTTATATGGTTTTAAAATACTGTATCCATGTGTTTCAGACTCTTGAAACAATTGTGTTGCCTCAAATCCTATACACCTTGTCATCTGTGCATTCTTACGAATTGATGACTATGCTTTATATACCTCATATCTTAGTATGTATTGTATCTGTAGTATGAAGTATGCGCCACCTAGCTAGCTTAACTGGCTGCGGCATTGACTTTGAACTGTTATGTGATGATGTTTCTATGTTTTCTTATAGGTATCAACAGGCATCCACATTTCCAGGTTTGAATGATCAACATAATATTGAATTTTTAAGTTTGAGCTCGAGTTGAATTATTTGAGGCAAGTCTTCACAGTTAGCCTAACATGCATGCTATTTGAAACATCAATTTGTTGAAAAGAAAATTTGTCTCTTCCAATCAGTTTGAGTAATGATTTTAGATATGGAATTTGGTGATGTGATCTTGTGAACCATCTGCTTCTTCTTCTTCTTTAGGTGGCAATTCTTTGCTTCATAAAGCTGCTATAACTTTATGATAAATTTGGTTTTGCTGGCAAGAAAATGTTGGGGGGCAACAATGGCAATTCTTTGCTTCCTGTTTTCATGGATGAGAATCATATTCCTTACCAGGCCAACGCATCAAACCAGTTGCAGTTGTTTGGTAATTGTGAGTTCTTATCTCATTAAGTTATATTCTTTTTTATTCTTAGTGCTTGATTCTATAAATTGTCTATGGTGTATGTGTCTCTACTCTGGTTGCTCGTGGTCCTCTCTAGCAAATGAATTAATTGATTTACTATGTTAAGTGTGATGTAACAAACCTCCTAGGTATGGTCATGTGATAATGAGCTTCAGGCACCAGGTGCCCTTAATTAAATGTTATTAGTTCCTGGAACCAGTTTTGTGGGATGTGTTATGAAAGGATAACAAGGCATTATGCATGTGTTGAAAAAGGAATGGGTATCTGGGCTTCTTTTTTTTTTTTCCTGAATATTTCAGGTTTTCATCTACTTCTAGTTTATTGTGGAGTTCGAATTTACATAATAGTGTATGATACTATCTGGTATTCAGAGTCTTAATTTCTTTTAGGATGTTGAAACTGTTTAGGAGTTTTCTATAATATTTATCAATTCTCCTGTTATTTCTTATTTGCATTTCTATTTCCTATCTATTATCCTCGCTTTCTATTTAGAACTACAAGAATTGTGGTGCCTGTAAGAAGAGAACCTATTCTTTATGATAGTTAGGGCTTTGACAATGAAACCTTTTTTGGAATCGAACACACAGCTTTCATTCCCAGAATGTGAGGGATCTATGCTAGATTGTCGTGAACTCATAATTCAAGTTCATACCTTTTATAGTCCTTTCATTACAGGAATGGGATTAAATAATTAACTAAGTAAACAGAAATCAAGAATAAAAGATTATTAATTGTCTCAATTACTGAAAATAGATATCAAATCTATAATTACTTCTTTGGTTATAGTTTGACAGACTCACTCTCTTCCTGCTCCTTCCTTTTCTTTTTGTTTTTTCAAGATAAAGTGGTTTGATTGATCTGTAATATGCCATTGGTTGTTTTAGTGGCAGCTGGATGCAGCATTGACCCAGTGAATTATTTTGGAAATGAACATGGAACTCCTATCCTCCGTGCCAATAAACGCGGAAGGGAAGCAGAAGATTTTGGCAGACAGCAAAAGCTACAGATTTCCTTAAATTATAAAATTTGTCAAGATGAAGCTGACCGCTCAGCAAGCATTCCAAACCCAAACCCTGTTTCAACTGGGTTGCGTCTATCTTATGATGATGATGAACACAACTCATCCATAACTTCTGCAAGTGGAAGTATGAGTGCTGCACCTTCAATCATCCTGTCCCTTGGTGACAATATTAGGACTGAGCTTGATCGGCAGAACGATGAGTTTGATCAGTATATCAAGATTCAGGTATCAGGGGTCACCCTAACACTTCTGGCATGCTGTTATGCTACATGCTATTAAACTATCTCTGCTTTCTTTCTTATCTCATTCCCACTGCTTGCAATTTTGTGCATGATTTCCAAATTGAAATGATTTCTCATGTTTCTGAGTGTTTACTGGGACTAGATCAATTATTATGAAGATTTCTTTGTTTTGATAAGATAAAGTTCTTGGATTCATGATTACCTGATTGGAGACCAGAACCCCCCCCCCCCACCCTGTGCGGGATCAAACCATCCACTTACATATTAGTGTATGCGTTGTTAATTTTTGGCTTTAAATGATTCTCCTTCAAACAGGAGGAGCACTTAGCTAAGGGGGTGAGGGACTTGAAGCAGAGACATATTTCTTCTTTGCTTGCTGCCATGGAGAAGGGTGTGAGCAAGAAGCTACAGGAAAAAGACAGAGAAATAGAGAACATAAACCGTAAAAACAAGGAGTTGATTGAGAGAATAAGGCAGGTGGCTGCTGAAGCCCAGAACTGGCACTATAGAGCAAAGTACAATGAATCAGTTGTCAATGTCCTGAAGAGCAACCTCCAGCAGGCAATTTCACAGGGCGCTGATCAAGGGAAGGAAGGATTCGGAGACAATGAGATTGATGATGCTGCCTCTTACATTGAACCTAACAACTACCTGAACTTTTCAGGTGACACTGCAAAGCCTCTCCCCTGGAACTATCAAGGCTTGAAGGAACATGTGACATGTCGAGCATGCAAAACAAGGGAAGTGTCCATGTTGTTAATGCCCTGCAGGCATCTCTGCTTGTGTAAAGAATGTGATGCGTTAATCAATGTTTGTCCTGTATGCCGGTTGATTAAAACTAATAGTTTTCAAGTGTTCTTGTCCTAAAAGATGGAGTAAATCACTCAAAGTAATCTACACCCATCATACGAGATTACATGTCAAACTGTTCTTTCCCTGACGCATAAGATGTATGTCTAGTAACTTATCTTTGAAAGATGAAAGCTTCCGTTGGCTCATTATCTTTTTGGTGCTGCCCGTGTGGCGCTCTCTCTCTCGTCCCTTGTTATTCTTCTCCTTTATAGTATTTATCGCCTGCCTCCCAACTTTGGAGCCCTATAAATTCAGTGGTCTCAATGGATAGAGGTATTGTATTGATGCTTCATGTTTGTTAGACTCGCCTCAGTCACAGCAAGAATCAAGCAGGTTCACTGGTTCACAGTGCAATAAATCTCAAGCTAAAGGAAGCAATCTCACTGCAGACGTGCTAGCGTGTGATATCATAAACCCACTGATTAAATACACTAAATGTGCTGTTATGTTGATCAAAGGCTGAAAAGTATGGGATAGATAATATTAAATACACAGAAAAGTATGCTGAATTTTAGCAGAAAATCGTTTCGTGTTATTTTTTTTTTTTTTAAAATCACAAACAAAAGGTATTTTTAAGCTAGCTTACATGTTAATCAAGACTAAATTTTTAAGAGTTGACCGAACCAAAAAAATCAAAGAAACAAATAAATCTTCTTTATCACCTTGAAGTTAAATCTCTTTCCTTTAATAGGAAGGCAAAATGGTATATAGTTTAAAAATGATTTTAAAAAAATAAAAAATATATTATTATAATATATTTTCGAGCAAAAAACACCTTGATAAAAAATCACTGCCGCACTTCCAAACACAGCTTTAATAAATTAGTATGGGCTACAACTTGTAAGGAGATCAAACAAGGGTTCAATTGTATTAATCCATCACTTAATTTCAGAACCATAGTGATGTTTTTATTGAAACTCCTTCCCTCTCCTAGGCTTGGCTGGCCTAGCACAGGATTCCTTCATGTCAGAAGCGTTTGTGCTGCTTCTAAATCTGTCGGAATTGGGTAAATAAACTAGTGCAAATTGTATCCAGAATCCCCCCATACTTGCCTTTTAAAATTATAATTTTTATATATGAGAAATTCAGTCCCTTCA
>Ga0325414_1004465_pt1 | contig 14664 bp, 12 predicted proteins | sample PopdelMetagenome_8_FD_206183 | JGI IMG/M metagenome (GOLD analysis project Ga0325414, IMG submission 206183) | Populus deltoides microbial communities from Bellville, Georgia, United States - Leaf-PdKOR-R3 | ecosystem: Host-associated > Plants > Phyllosphere > Phylloplane/Leaf | place: USA...
CGAACTCCAACGTTGCTAAAAGAAAACAAAAATCAAGAAATAGATTGACAAAATCGTATCAATTTCAATCTACAATCCAAGAATGGAAAGCTATGAGAATCCATAGGCAGATCAAGTGATATGAAATATTAAATAACGCCCATCATGCGCATGTTTTCAATCAAAACAGATAATCTCAGGTGCATAAACAATCCTGAAAATATATTAAAAGCAGATAATTCCTGTGACTGAATATTTTACTGATTGAAACAGTAATTAACAAAAATATGCCTAAGTTATCTACAATGAAAACCAGCTGGTGAAAGACGATGGTCAGTGCTCTTGAATAAAACATAAAATTTAAACACTATATATTCTCATTGCTTTTCTCTCATTATGTTTCTTCAAAACAGCCCTGCACCTTGTGAACCTGCCAAAAAAGCATCTACTTATTGCCTCTTGTATATCAATAGACATATATATTACATATAAAGAAAGAACGTCTTAACCATCGAGTAAATCCCACAAGGGGAAACAGCTAGCTTCAGTTGGGACAACCTTGCATGGTACTAAGATGACAGCAGAAATGAATCATATGATCATGCTGGTTGCGAGGGATGGCAACGGGACAGGACAATGGTGGATCTTGATCTTGCTCGTTTCAGGCAATATGTATGGCAGAGAATAGTTGCGTGTCAAGAGTCCGGCAGTGTTTTTTGCAATTTGAAATAGCTCGGCGGACACTCAGGAAAAGAAAAACAGAATTAATATTATACTAATAGCTAATTCTGAGAGGAAGTTGTTATCTAGTGGCTGTAGTTTAGTGGTAAGAATTCCACGTTGTGGCCGTGGAGACCTGGGCTCGAATCCCAGCAGCCACACTTAAATATATTTTTCCTTTTATTCTCACACTAGTATACAAATTTTTTTTTCTCGTCTGCTACAGCTAAAAACGTTAGACAGGAAGAGAATTTACCAGTCCACGTGCATGCTCCTCGTTTGCTTTGTAAATCAAAAGAAAATTTATTTATTTACCCCCCGGCAAGGAGCGGCAATGAACAAGATTTTCGGCAGGAAATAAACTTTACAGCTTGATAGGCTTCTCAAAACCTGAATCAACTCCTGTTGCTAGTACATTCACCAGCCTCTTTCAGAAAGTGTAAATTGCATTTGTTAAATATATCAATAAAAAGACAATCATCAGACTAACAGTAAAAAGCATTGCCTTCCAATAACGAAAACATAACATTATTCCAAGGCTCCAGAGAAGATGCTACTGCAGTTCGTTAAGCAAACATAAAACATCTCTCTGAATAAATAAATGCCTAACGGACATTCAAAATTTTTTGTGTATAAAAGACTCGGGATACAACACAAATATAACAATTACTGATGATAATTACTGTCATCAAGTACACAAAAAAAATATATATATTGATACTGTTTTGCTTTTCAACATGAAAACTGCAGCGCCAAAATAATCACTGAAGTAAATCTCCCTTAATTATCGAATCTTGTTAAGGACCAACCAAATGGTAGCTTCAAAGTCCATCTGGGCGATCAGTCCAACTCAACCATCCACAATATCGACGGGAAGCCATGGTCAAGTGATGATTATTTATGCTTTTTTTAACAAAACATGTCTTCACTCTACAGGTGCGGGACAGGCAAGCCATCAAAAAAAGAAGCCTGCATAATGAAAGATGTCGAGTTTTTGCAGGAATGACAGCCGTCAAATTTAGAAAACCCATGAACACAAGAAATTCAAGATCTCAAAAAACAAGGGGGGGGGGGGGGGGGTGTGAAATATAACATATACAAGTACTTCCACTAAGCAGAACGATCACTCTGGAAAAAAGTATCTGAAGCACTACACAGCTGCATAATTCAAAAGGCCTTTTCTTTTGCCATATTGAACATGAGCGCACATATGCAGCCACTATTCTCATGTATGTCCTAAATGAGAACTGCTGTGTATGCGTGGGTGGGTAAATTATGTTTAAATAATTTCAAAGAATTGACCTTACGATGAAACAGCACAAAACAACACTGGCTTCAATTTATGCATTTTGCTGTACTTGCCGATGTATTTGCACCATCCAGTCACTATAACCACTGGCACCCCCCATCTGGTCCTCCACAAGATTTGTGAGAAGAAGGTAACCTTCTCTGGGCTGCTCACCTTGTCTTACAAGACTGCAAAGCTGATAATATGAAGGATCACTATCTCTTAATTTCTTAAGTAGCCCCATTAGCTTTCTTGACATCTCAGTGTCATGCTTACCGAGAGCAACCTGGTTAGCACAGAGCATAAAAGGACCAATTAGTCTCAAAATGAAGCAGCTAGCAAATGAAAGGTCAACTATAGAACAGTTAAAAAAATTAATCTACAAACTAAACAGCGGCTTATTGACATGCTAAATTTGGCAGACATTTTTGGATCTGCATACACACATTGAAGCTCAATTAAAACAAGGTCATGTTAAACCCTCAAACCAATGTTGAAGATCAAAAGCATCCTCTTTACACAAAATGGTAAATAATGCAAGCTCGGAATGATTGTGAAAAAAAAGCACGATGAAACTTAAACTAAGATAGAGACAGTGCACACACCTTGGAAAACTCAACAGCAGCATCTTGTCCAAGTAAATTCATTGCTACATCAGGTGAAAACATTCTACCAAACCATACAACAAAGCGAAAACCGTCATCATATACATAAAGGCCTCTGGAATCTAAGCTCTCGGCGGTCAATGGTAACCGTTTCATGATGTTTTTGAATTCGTCGGCTTGTGCAGATGGCTGCATAAATTAGATGGGAGATCGACCATTAGTGCAATGCAAAAATATCATCGATACTGCAGAATACATGAAGTACATTTACCTTCATAAGATATTCATCTACTCGTATCAAGCTAGGGTACAAAAGCTTCAACATTGTTTTTACAGGTAATGCCATCATAGTGAATCCTGCTGCACAGCGATCGTCAAGTTGAACATCAGCATACCCTCCTCGAAGAGCCGCTGATTTACAAAGTGCCAATCCATACAAAGGCAAAAACTTCAGAGGTTCTGGATATATCATCCTGCCTCCCAAGCGATGTTGCATGGCATAGAGATTTCGGTATTCTCTAAGAGCTTTCACAATCCTCAACTGTACAGAGCTTCGTGCATCTTCCAGCTTGTGGGACAATGATTTCTCGATTGCTGCAAATTAATTAACTTTGTTAGAAGAATCATAATGCCCCCTTTATCCCAATATCTAAAATCAGAGTTATCAATGAAATATGTCCAGTTCAAACTCACCCAGCCTGGCAAACAAAGACACAATAGCACCAGTATCAGCCTGGCGATACATCTCCCCCAAATCTGCAACTACAGGCACTGCTGCTGTGTGTACTCTGATACGCCTCTCTCCACAAGAAGCAGTGTATCTTTAGACAATTAAGAGAACTTCCATAAACCTGTTCTTTCATACTCAATAACCTTAATGTACCATATTTGACTATCCAATATCTCTTTTCTCAATATTTTGACCACCTTGGATGAATCAGCAAACAGCAAAGAGAGAGAGAGAGAGAGAGAGAGAGAGGGAAGGAGGGGGGAAAAGAGAAGTGACTCTTGGGTGATAAAACAAGTGGTCAAATTAGGAAATGACCTATGTATAACAAAATATCCTATTGGAGTTCATAGTTATAAAAAAACAGAAGTGCACTACATGTGTAGATGCAAAATTAGCTTTATATAATTCTGCTCAAAAGGATACAGCAAAGCAACTTGGAAATATACTGTTTTACTTGTAAGTAATGTCTCTTCAAGTGATAACTGTGCCCCATATGCTTTGTCACAGTCAACAGCTGGAAGTGCTAATAAATCAGTGGACCTTAGCATGAAGTTTCCATGGTAAGATGTAAACCGGATACCTGCAAGCATAGAGCAATAGAAGATGGTGGGGGAATCAACTTCCTATCCATCGACAAAACCAAACAACAAAGAATATGTATTTGTATTGTTTGTACGTGTCTGCTCTAAAATATAGAAGGTTGTAGAAGAAACATGAAAGGACAAACCTTTTCCACATCTTATGCGCATGACAGCTTCCCAAGCAGTTTCTCTTGTAAGATCTCTAGCCAACTCATGTCTCAACTTCTCTCCATGAGTGGCTGATTGGAAACTTGGATAGTAATATATCTGCCCTCCGGAGTATTTTGCTAGAGCTCCTGTAAAGGGAGATGAAATTAATTTATAACAATTGCTAATATTTAGTCAACATTGTAAAACTGTTGAAAGCATCATTTAAGAACAAATGACCAGGATTACAAATCTGAAGATTCACTTTAAAATTAATTAAAAAATGTTTCATTACATAAGCACTAGACACTCACAGCATAGCTAAGCACAGGCGTAAGGCATATCAAAAAAAAGGAAAAAAATGAGACCCTCTGTATAACAAGTGTCAACCTAACTAAACAAGCCATAGATGCACCACACTGACTCTTCAGCTAAATAGCATAGAAACCACAAGGTATGGAATTAGAGAACTGTGCTAACACCAACAGTGCAGAATGCCATAAATGAATTCATCAATCTCTGTTCGCCAGAAGAGCTAAAGCTCAAATTCATTAGGCAAAAATTCTAAAACCACATCTCATACTCAATATAACTCCAGAGAAGATTGTGTGTGTTGATTTTTTTTTTTTAAAAAAAAACATCAGTTCTCTTGCTATAAATAAAAAAACCAACAGTTAACATTTTTAAAAAAGAAAATGATTGATTAGGAAAATCTAGGAGATGCAAAAGAAGTTTTGTTGGCCCCATCAAAGTAAATCATATAAACAAGCAAGATTTATTTTCTTTTCATTTCATTTTTTTCTTTGGCTGATAACAAGCAATCTAAGATAAATATTGTACCTAAGGAGGCTATATCAGTGTATTTATCACTGAAGGCATACACATTAACTCCTATCTGGTACTTGGTGCATTCAGCAGCCATGTTTTTATAGAATGGATCTTCTGGAATTCTTAAAGCATGCTCTTTATCAGTTCCATAAACACGAAGATCATCTCCACGCAACTTCAAACGGCCAACACCAAGAGATGGAATCGTGTTCTGAAATATCAGCAATTTCCCACCAAGCTGGCTCTGCAGAGAGATGGAGGCATTAATGAAAAATGAATGGATGACCAAAATACTTAAGTTGAGAAAGGAACAGCAAGCAGCAGTTACATTCCCAGCAACAGCAAACTAAGCGAGATCCTAATAAATATCTTATGAAGGTGGCCAAAAGGAAGGTAAGCACAAATGTCTACTCAAAAACTAGTTTAAGAATCAAGGCTGACACATATTAGAGTTTTAATCAAAGTTGGTTTCTAAAATGAAAATATTTTCATCCCTGCAAAAAACCACTACATTATCTCTCCATTAATTGAACAGGAAAGAAACAGATAATATCACAAGGCCCAAAGATCATAACTGCTGTCAAGTTCGGTCAGCTCAAATCATTGGTGAACCCCATTACCCTCATCATCAACTTGTTTTCTGCCGCTTTTTCAAGCAATTTCTTGCCCAATAGGAACTTGAACAGCGTGTTTGAATATTAAACACCAAACCAACATATATATAAATTAAGTTATGAACCATGAGAATGAATAACACACCATAACCATGAAAGTTGCTTTTACAGCAGGGCCAAGAGCAGACTCCACATTCACATTGTCCCGAAACATGGAGGGTAAGCTATCAAGAAAAGCTTCCACCACAGATCTTGACTCGGACAAGTTAACAAGGAGATCATCAGGCAAGGGAACAAATATGTCATCAAGATCTGAGACCACCATCATCTGAGGCTGTGTTAATGATGACTGCACCAAAAAATCTCACAGGCATCAGCTAATTGTTAGTGGAAAGAAGAATAAAAAATCTCAATAGCATAAGCTTTCATCTGATCACACAGCAGCTAACCTTCATGTTGTAAAAATGTATTGTGCTGTCAAAGGTGATGAACCCAACCTGCGTTCTGGGGTAGCCTGGTAACTCATCCAAACAGGACTTAATAGTTTGGGCCACAACCTGCATAGGGACATTAAGGTGAATGCACGTTTTAAATTAAAGCCAAGCAAGCATACACACAGAAAGCCCAATGGTAGCCCTAGTTCTCAGGTCAGGCCTCCCTCAAAATTACCCCAAAAAGAAATGGTGAAAAGCCAAATATATATTTTGAACACATCAATTAGAAGAATCAATAGAAAATGGCCAATACTTATCAATCAGTCATGCTATGAAATCACTGCTTTTTAAATAGGATTCTTGCAAACCTTACTTTCAATTTTTTATACTCTTATCATTTCTCTGACAAAAACCATATCTAAATCATTCCCCATTATCATGGGCCACATATGTAAAACATTCCCCACAATTCTGACCCAAGACTTTATGAGTCATGTCTAAGAGAGCATGCATTAAACCACTTGAAGTGGCCATACTACACAAATTCTAGAATCCACAAAGAGGATGTAGCAGTGATCTGGAGGCTGACCGATAAATGGACTGCATAAGACTCCTCATATGCATGCATGTCATAAATGAGACAGAACAGCATCCAAATTTATTGTTTGAATTTAAGAATCTGCTGGTACAGACACAAATTTAGTCCTCTGAGGCAAGAAGCCGGCATTAGCTGCAAGAGCTTACCTCAATCATACCACTTCTAACTGCAGATACCGAAACGTCAATGAGAAAGAAAAATAATGGTGGCATTGGAGGCCGCACCATATACTCAGTCGGAGCAACAAACTCCACACTACCCTTTGTAAGCTCAGGTCTCTGGTCCAAATCAATTCTCCTGCCAGTGGCATCTAGCTGAGCAAAATAGTTTCCAGGAACTGAATATGAGAGTTAAACCATGTCAGCAACTCCATTAGCAAAAATAAATAAATGAAGAAGCTAGAAAGAAAACATGTGCAGCCATATATCAAAATTGAAAAGAGTCTCATGCTCAGAAAGGGGGAAATAAATTTTAAAAAATTCATAAAAAGGAAGAAAAAAACAGTTGTGAAATAGCCATTAGCCATTGCATTTTTTTCATTTTCTGCAATTACAGCCAGTCTCCAAAGGCCAAGAAAAGAAACATCAAGGAGAGAGTGGCTAAGTCATAGTTAAGAGTTCCAAATACAAGAGAATTGATGCATTATGCACGCTGGCTAGCACAGTTTTTCAATTCCCAGTCTTAGAATTCATGGCATTTTACTTGCATATATTTAAGACATGCTACTCCCAGTAAAGGACCACCTAAACAACATTAAAAAACAAGCACTTGGGTGAGGTAAGCCCAACAATAAGCTGGAAAGCTAAAAACCCCAGGATACAAGATCAGCAATGATTATACCAAATGAACCAAAAAAAAACATAGTTTTCCTTTCACATTACAAATAAGCAGCTGAGTTGTACGAATTTTGAAACTGGTCATTCAAACAGCACATGTAGAATTCATTGCCCACAATTTATTGTCATATTCCTTGCAAAGGTGTTCTAGAAGACTAAAATCTTAAAGCATATAGATAGTATCCACATTTAGCCATCGGCAAAATCTAACAAGATACATGTGGACTCAGATTGCGAACAGATTCTCTCTATGGGGCCCCTAACACTACCATAAATATCATATCAGTTTCCTTTCGAACGTACTTGAGATTTACCTTCATTAAGCAGAGCACAGATGTTGCAACACCATTTTCTTCCAGAATCTGTAAATGTCACATGGGGATTTACATATGTGCGACATCTTCTACAACGAATAATGCCAGTTGAGACAAAATTAATTACCGGTACCTCCTCCTGAATAAAGGAACAACAACGAACAAGTCAGATTAAAGGATATCAGACAAGCAGTAAACAAAGCATGTCCAGATTGTCAGTTGAATTCAATTTCACAGACACTAACCCCATCAGGAGCTTCTGCAAGCGGGCAAATAACTGCTCCAAGAGGAAAATGCCACCTTGAAAGCAAAGATTGTGAACTTGGTACAGCATAAGTGGTAAGCCGAAGATATCTAGGATTGCAATTCATGGAGTATGCATCTCCCAATGAATTTGGCTCCACATCACCATCCAATGGCCTCGGTAATGCTTTTGGATCAAGCCCTGAATCAATTGATCCAGGAACAGATCCAACAGAGAGTGAGCTGAAGTCTTCTGCCAACCCTTGGATGCCACCTATAGGAGGTGCAGAGCCTGGATGTTGGATTTGATCCCTGGAATGCAATCCAAAGGGGGTGCCTACTGGTGGAGGTTGAGCAAAACCTCCTTGCTGAGGAAGAAAGGGGGGAGGTGGTGTTGGTGTGGGTGCTGTATAACTTCCCTGTTGAGCTTGAAAGGGGGTCATTGGAGAAGCTTGTGAAATTGCATTTGCCTGCTTTACATATCCTGGCAAAGATGGCGGCAAAGTGGCCCTAGCAGCGGAATAAGATGAGTCCATACGTGGGAAAGATGGCTGAAAATTCATCCTGGATGCAAAAGACGATGAATCCGATGACAATTGAGGAACATTCAAACTTGATGGAGGAGATCCCATTGGCACTACAGGTACTTGTGGCTGTGGATGAAATGAAGCTGGAAATGGTGGTTGACCTGCAGGAGGCTGAAATGGTGGTTGACCGATGGGTGGAGCTTGGGTAGGTGGAGCTTGATGAACAGAGGGAAATTGCGGTGTTGGATAACGCTGGAAGGGGGGTCCGCTGGTGGGTGGGACATATGCTGTTGGTGAAGAAGCCATGGAAGGATCATTAAACCTAGCTGGGGGGTTGTTAGGCCTGAACCCAGAAGCTTGTGATCCAGCCACAGGCCCAGATGACATAGAAAGCATGGTGTTTTGGGGAGGTTGAGCAGGGGGTCTAAAGCCCAAGGCCTCTGATCCCACCACCGGGCCAGATGCTGAAAATGGTGTAACTGTAGGAGGAGCAGCAGCAAATGGTGAACCAGTCACAGGATTTGGACGGCCAGGATTTTCAGTCCCCATAATTTTCAACAAAATAACTTTATCTGCCCAGGATGATTATGTTTCCATAGCCAAACCTGCCAAAACAAGTAGTTGAAGGTTGTGATAATCAAACAGAATCACAAAAGGCAGCACAGCTAAAAAGAAGTACATTGCACTTTAGAAATGTTGAAGAACAAGCAATGCAGTTGATGAAATTGAGATGCATCAATCAAAGTCAGACAAAACCGGAAGACCAAACATCTATGTCATGCAGCACAAGAGGCCATGCAAAGAGTTATTTGAAATACTGTAACCACTGCATATAGGAACAACTGCAAATGACAAATTTTGGACTAATAATTTTGCAAAGAATTGATTGATCCAATTTTCAAATTTATAGAGATGGATGTGAGATTTGCCTTATTTTATAAACCATAGAGAAAATTAATTAGACTTCCTTATTTGCGTTTGAGTAATTCAGATAGTTGAAAGTATGATGCTTTCTCCAATGAGCGATTCCTTAAGTCTATTGACATGAAGCTAGCAATGCTTAATGTTCGTTGATTCATAGTTTACAAGTTTAGATCTGCATTTCAAATCCTGAATCCCTGAACCCCTTGATCCTACAACCCTAAACCTAAAATAGATCATCTAAAGACTTTCCCTACGCTGTCCAGCATCAAAAAGGGCACAGCAATCCTGCATAACATGAAAGAAACACACTGCCATTAACACAACCAAACTGAAGCATGATGAAGAAGCCAAAAAGAATTATCCTATGGCATAGGAATTACTTCGACAAGCACAAAGTTTTTACTTTTTTACTGACTGTCAAATTCCACTCCACCCAAATACTCCAAATGCCACTTCTCAATATGATATTATAGTCCGTGACATCCCCAACTAAATAAATGCATAGTCAACGAATCCTGCACCATGATTAGGGATACCGACCACTCCCAGGAAATATTAAAAGAAAAAACTATCCACATGTCCCAGAAATCAAACAATGTAGCAAGAAACGACTCACTTTAATGTATTAGATTCAAACAGCTTTTAAAGTATGAGCTCTTTATTTTCCTAGTCCCCCACCAACTAAGTTTATGTTAGATATCATAATTGTGCATTCTTGTTGCTTCCATCTCTTTACTGCAATTGTTTTACCTCTTCTCTCTTTTACTAGATAAATGAAAAATGTTTGGGTTATCAAGAGTTCATACTAACATAACATGTTCTTGCCTTTTCCTAATGATTTCTTAGTAACCTGGCATGCTTCAACATGCATCACGTGATGGGATACTCAATAGTGACTGGTTAAATCAAGATATCCAGAGGTAAGATAGTAATAAAAAAATCTCTTTCTAACAAGGATCACGTTTCCATTAGCTACACCTTCAAGTTGGACCAGATTCTTGCAATGGAAGTCATAAATCTTGTAACTCGTGATTATGCATCAAACCTACGATCTCAAAAGCCACATTCCCATCGCCCACTTGGTTAATAATTAAAAAAAATAAACACAAGGATAAGTTCTAGCAGATGAACACTCACGCCCTAATATTTGCTCAAGCTTCGTAATTCAGACCTCAATTACATAAAAACAAAAGATAATTAACGAGCCCAACTACATTAAGATACCGATAAACATATGCAATAGAAAGTTCTGCAAGAATTACATATCTTTCCTCGATTAAAAAAACAGCACAGTTTACAAATCAGAGCAAGAATTGCACGTTTCTATTTGTAATTCAATTCAAGATCACAACAATACACACTTGAAACAACAAAAACAAACTAATAAATTGCTATTAACGGTCAATTACTTCACATCTTTCAAAAGACCCAATAGCAACCACCTTTTCCAGTTCCACTAGAAACTTTAAAATTAAGTGACGGCAATAGAGATCCTTACCGAAAAATTCAAGCTTTCGATCGCAATGGAGGACAGTTATCTCGATCAAGCAGGATTCAAGCACCAAATCCGAGATGCTGGAGAGGGAGAGATATAGCTTAGATCGAGAGATTGTGAGAAGGAACTCCGGATAGATCCAATAAAAAAAGGGAGAGGAGAGGGAAGAGAAGCGCAGAGAAGACAAGAAGGAATTTCGAATTGAGAGAGAGAGAGAGAGAGAGAGAGGAATAAAAACACAACTCCTGCGAGAGTGTGCATTAGCGATGGGAGACTGATTTGGATTTCCGAACCGGAATCGGGTTTCCAAATTTTTTTCCCCGAAAAACAAAGTTTTTTTAGCAAACCTGCAATTTAGTCCCTCACCTATCTACTAATACTTAAATCGATACTAAAACTAGAATTTCTTTCCGTTTATTTCTCAAAGTATCAACATTCCTCGATTGAGTCACCCCATGCGTATTCGTTGACGGCTTAATTGTGCCGAAACCGCGATATATTATTTAATAAATTTGTAAATAGACCCGATTGAGGTTAGCCCAGGGTTAGTTTTTGCTTTATGAAATCTGTACGTGCTATTTATTCAGCCTGCATAGTGCTAATAAATACATTTTTTAACAGTAGAAAAAAAAAAAAAAGGGAGGATCGGGATTTCATTAATGTGAGAGAATTAGCCTCATGAATCACTATTTACACCTTAAACAAGTGAGAAGTAAAATGCCCGCAACCTAGTCTAATAAAAACATAAAAAAAACACTGGGGCTTGCAGCACAATGATCTTGACATGCTTTGTTCTATTTATATATTTTGGGTTCGAGTTTTTATATATATGTTTATCATTTTCATGGTGTCTTACATATTTATTGGGCTTATAGGATGTTCAGTGAATCCGAGAATTAATCGTGGTGCGTATAAGCTGGCCCGGACACCCTGGGTTATAAAAAAAATATAAAAAAATCATCCTTGTTATTATTTAAAAATATATTAAAATAATATTTTTTTAATTTTTAAAAATTATTTTTAATATCATCGTATCAAAATAATTTAAAAATTAAAAAAAAATTACAAATACAGTTTGCATCACGTTGTTCCTAAACAGTACCTGCATCAGGTCACCCTGCATCATGGGATTGGGTTCGGCCTTCATTGCTACGAATTTCACTACCTCTTGTTACAGTTTTTTTGAGCGAATCAGGCCTGCGAAATTTGGGCTGTGGACTGCACTCGAAGAAGCATGTACTCGAGCCTTCGAAAGACAAATACTGCCCACAGAGAGGCTAACGAGTACCAGCCCAAAACAGGCTCTGTCAAAGAAAAGTCCAATTCACACTCGACAATAAACAAGAAAGTCTAGAGCATATCTATGCCAGCTAATCTCACTTCACATCACTAATTATTTTAAAAATCATGTTCACCTGTTCAGTACTTTTATCTATTTTCGTCTTTTCTTGCTTGAAACTGTGTTCAATATTGATTTTTAAAATATTTTTTATTTAAAAATATATTAAAATAATATTTATTTATTTATCATATTAATACATTAAAAAAATTAAAATACCAAAAACATTAATGTAGAGCTAAAACAAATTGAAAAGTATGGTCTACCACGGCAAAGAACTTCATAGATAAAATTCTTGTTTTGGTATAATAAATAAAATTTTTAAAATAATATATCTTGAATATCGTTTTGAAAAGCAGCAACATCTAAAATGTGTTTGACAGTGTGATTGCAGTTGGTTTTCAAATAACTTTTCATGCCAAAATACATGACAATAATATTTTTTATTTTTTAAAAATTATTTTTAACATCAGCACATCAAAATAATTTGAAAATACTAAAAACATATTAATTTAAAATTAATAAAAAAATAAAAAAAAAATTTAAATTTTATTAAAATACTTTTAAAACACAGAAAACCTTAAAGAAAGTTATAGGTGTCCTCTGCAGCTATTTTAGACATGATATTAACAAAATGAGTTCAACTACACCTTTATCGTTTTTAATGGTATCCATGGATAAATAGAAATGATTCCCCCGGAGATAAGGATACCGTTATCATTATTTAATTCCAAGATAAAAAGATATCTGTAGCTAATTAAGGTGTGTTTGTTGGAGTAATTTAGTATTTTTTTTAAAAATATATATTTTTATTATTGTTTTAATATTTTGATATTAAAAATACAAATTTTTAAAAAATAAAAAAATTATTTTAATATTTTTTTTTTAAAAAAATCTCAGATCCTTATCAAAAACGAGTCAGGTCTCTTCTTGAGTGACGTGAAGTTCCCGTAACTTCTGACTGGTGAAGAACAGCCAGTCGTGGGTCCAAGAATCTGACCCGCGCTTGCAGCTATGCTCGTGACAGAACCACCGTCGACGTCAGTAATCATCCACTAGGATATGGTCGGCTAGGACCAATCTTCCGTACGCTTTTCTGCCGTGGCATGATTGGACTGGGCTCCGGAGTTATTTATAAAGAAAATGAAAATGAAAAGCCTTGTTTTCTTGCATGGAGTGTAAAACCGTTGGAGATTCAAGAAGGGATTGTTTGTGTAAATTCCGTCGTGCAATCAGGGATGAAGAAGGCACAGTTATGATTTCGATTTTATTAGTTTCTTCACGTGATAACTAACAAAATAGCTAAATGTTACGACTTACGAGATCTGTTTGATTATTTATATTGGCCGTAAATCATGTTAGTATATTTATCTACTTGTTATGTAATATCTTTGTACCATGCTTCGTTTGTTTATCTACGTCAGTAATCATGCATCGTTTGTTTTTTTTTTCTAAAAAGAAAAAAATTAATTTCCTTTTGTTTTCCCTTTTTTTTAAACTCGATCGGTCCTATTTATTGTTATTTTTTATTATTTTTGTTACTCATTTTTATTATTATGTAATAACATGGAAAATAATTTAAAAACAAGGCTATTAAACTTAGTTTAGTCTGTAATTTAGATCATGAGTTTGACAATTTAATTTGCAAAGCTAAATTGATTAAATATATTGTCATCTCAATATTTAAAAAAATATATGTCATATTAATTTTTTTAAAAGCATTAATTTTCTTATTGGTTTTTATAATATATTTCAGTTTGGTTTTTATATGTTTGATTTATTATGATTTGTTTTTTATAAAATCATTATAGTCCCGTGACCCGATTAATGAGTTTAACATATTAAATTGGATCGATCTAACATATACTTTTTTATAATAAATATCGTATTTGTATTTTTATTTTCAAAACTAGATCATGTTTTTATAGGATATTCATTTGATCTAATATCTTGTTTTTTCTATACTTTTTTATAATGAATATATCACATCTGCATTTTTCTTTTCAAAACTAGACCATGTTTTTATAGGATATTCTTTGTCTTTGGATTCACGTGTTTTAATTTTTTTTTTCACCTAGTTTTTTTTATTTCTATCATTTAATTTAATATTTTGGTTTTGAATTTTTTTTATATCTTGGAAAAATATTCAAGTTCGCAACGCAACACCTTTGAGTAACATTATATTATACATATACTAAAAAGAAGCGATATTTTCTTGTATAAATGGTATAATCATAAATATTGCTAAATTTATATTACAGCGATCAACGGTGATGAAAATGTAATTTTCAAAATTTTTATAATATAGAAAAGAAGTTCTTTTTATTTTTTTTATTTGTACTTGGATTTTTTATGTTTTCACACTTCCTATTTACCACCTTTTTTTCTATCTTTATTTTCTGTAATATTTTTGTAGTTAGTTTTTTTCTTTACACTCTTTTTTATGAAAAAAATGTTTTTTT
>Ga0325414_1004467_pt1 | contig 14660 bp, 5 predicted proteins | sample PopdelMetagenome_8_FD_206183 | JGI IMG/M metagenome (GOLD analysis project Ga0325414, IMG submission 206183) | Populus deltoides microbial communities from Bellville, Georgia, United States - Leaf-PdKOR-R3 | ecosystem: Host-associated > Plants > Phyllosphere > Phylloplane/Leaf | place: USA...
AGAAAGGATAAGTAAGTAATCATGAAGCAAAGAAATTGTGGGAGTACAATATTTCACCAAAGAAAGAAAGAATGTACGTATACCGTATAAACCTCCCCGTATATCATTGTATTCCAACCGTAGTCGGCAGAGACATTAAATACGCTTTGACCCTCATCATAAAAAAAAAACCATTGAAAACTAAGCATTGATTTGTTCTGCATAATAAAATATTTGGCTTGAATTTTTTTTTGATAAAATATTTTTTAATGATCATAATAGAGGAGGAAGAGGTACTGAGAGATCGTGGTGATTATAGTATTAGACTATTAGTGACTGTGAGATGATGATGGGTCAAGAAGGTAATGAAACAGTTAAATAATATTCTAAAAAGATTATTATTTATAAAATATTTTATAAATTTTTATGAGTTAAAATTATTTTTTAGCAAATGAAATAGTTGTGATGGTGATAAAAAAATAGTTAAATGATATTATAAAAAAATTATTATTTATAAAATATTTTATAAAAGTTATTTATGAGCTGAAATTATTTTTAAACAAATGAAATAAATTTCAAGATTAACATATTTTTTATTGAACAATTTTTCTTTGAAATAAAAAAAATCTATAAAATATTTTTCTATAAAAATATTATATACAAAACAAACATCCCCTAAACCAGAAAACACTGTTATTTGTCAATGAGGGTATTTAGTCAAGTTCTTATGGGGCTCCAGAAATGACATTTGTCTTCACACCCCCACGTTCTCTTATGAGTTTCTGCTATAAATACACCTTCCCCTCCTTCAAACCATCCCCACCATTACTAACCTCGGCTATGGTTTTGGTCCCTTTGAAGCTAACTAGCTGAAAGGCTTGATAAATAGAAGTATGGAAGAATCTGTTAAGCTCAGGAGGGATAGCGCCCTAAGGATAACCACGGGCTCTTTTTATTTGGTTTTTGACTATCAGTGGCGCTATCCATCCTGAGTTTTACTGGTTCTTCTTGCTACGATCAGCTCCTCGCTCCTCCCTGTTGCTTCAGGATTAAAGTGCCATTCCTTCTCTTTGAGAAGATGATTTATGTGCGGTATGATTCATTAGTGCTTTTATGTTTATATATTAATTTCTTGTTGATATTTCTTTTTGTAGTTTCCATGGTTAATTAACGAGGGAAAATTCCTATGCTCAATATATGAATAAAGTATATATTTATGATATATGGTTTCTGTTCAAAGGGCCATTATGAGCTATGTGCTCATGCTTGGAAACCATCATAGCGTACCTTCGTTTAGAAATACGCCATTGATGAAGGTAAAATGGTTGATGCATACTCACTATTTTTGCACATGTGTTGATAATGTTTTGCATTTATCTACATATCATAACTCTGCTTATGCAGCTCTATTACACTGTTTTGGTTCCCTCTTGGCACTCTGATCATGGTTATGGAGGGAGCTAAACTTCTGCTTTACATATAAATGATGAAAGTGACTGTGATGGTGATGATCATAATACCTACAAAAAAAAAACTCTAAAATAATATCAGTTTACAATAGTAATTATAATACAGAAACAAAATAATGCAGGGCTAGCTTATCCATTTGTCAATTTTGGGAGTTGGGATGATGAACTTAGCGACTTTGTCTTCTTCCCATCTTCGTGCTAGTCACGGTAGTCTCTTTGTGTCTTCTACTTTACATTACATCAGTTATCTAAAACTTTAAGACAAGGGTTTGTGCAATTAATATCTGCACTCATTTCCAGCTTTAACTCTGATATTTTACTCCCTTTTCAGGTGGCTGTGTTTCCACGCTTCCTCCATTGTTTCCACTAAAATATCTCAAGTGGCCATTTTAGATTTGTTTTCTATATCACAGCAGAATCTTTTCGGATTTTAACGTGTTCATGGAATTTACAGTGAAATAATTATTCAGTGTATGTTGCCATAAATCTCAGCATAGTCTGAGGAGGTCCCAAGTTTGATGCGGCTTCTTGTGTTCCTTAATTTGGTTAACAGACAAAGGTATTGCCTTCACTAAAATCCCTTTTCACTGGCCATCAAAATTTCAAAATTTCCAACCATGGAGAAGCTTCAACATCTCGTATTTGATTCAGATTTTTATATACATTATTCATAATCTTGAGACCATTCTTGAATTTCGTTATCTCGTCTGGGAAAAAAACATATCAAGGCCAATGACTTGGATTTCTCCTAAAGCACTGTAGATTTTTTTGCAAGTTTGAATATATCATACCTTCATAATTATTGAAATATCATGAAAGTTAAAAGTTTGTCTGTGAATTTGTATTTTTAAATTTTTTTAATTAATAAGCATTTTAGATTTATTTAAACAATACATGTATCCGATTGATTTGACAAGTCAATTGGATAATTTGAAGGATGATTTTGACCGTATCAGTAGAAAAACAATGTTGTTATGAGGTTTTTTTTAAAAAAATTTAGATTAACTCGGATTAACTTTTTTTTCTATTTTTCATGATGGTTGATTGTGTTAACTTTTAGATGATTGGTTGTGTTAATTTTTAGATTGAATTTGTGTACTAATAAGACAACGAGAAGTTAACAATTTGAAAAACTTTCCTTGCAGATATAAAGGAAATAATATCTGACATTTGGAAAGATATGCTTAAGTTAGGTGATGTGCAGATTGAGGACTAGTTTTGTAGCTATATCAGTGTTTCCATGCGAACCTACCACACAAATTTTGCTCAAACCCAGGCAATGTGTGCCAGGAGCATTTCTTGTTCTAGTTATCTAAGAACAAGTATTAGGTATTCATCATTTCTAACGTTTGTCCTTTGGTTGAACTTATCTTCATCTTGTGAATAATCGCAGGTTGCCACCACATTGGGATTGTGACTTGACATGTCAATGACCACAAGAAGTTCACGAAGCTTTAATGGAGATAAGCCAGCAAAGACAAGAGAGGAGACGACATCATTTGTAGTGGCCGGAATTCATGGAGGAGGGTTACCGACATTTCACCAGTCCTTTACCCTTTCTACGCTTGTACAAGGACAAATTTTAACCCCTTCTTTTCGTATCTGGAATACCCTTTTGCATGTGTAATCAGAGAGGTTTTCCCTTCTTTTTATGTTTTTTTTCTTCTATATGGTTGTCATGTAATGTTTGGTTATTCATAATGATAGAATTCTCCTTTGGATTCAAGCAAGGTGGTTAATTTGTATACAATATATGGTTATAAAACCCGCCGTATTTATGAGTTCATTCATAACTTCGATTATATTAGTTTAATAAGTTGAATCATAACTTAAACTATATCGGTTTAATATGTTGATTCATAATTTGAATTATATCAGTTAAAAATAAAAGAAATTTAATTGAACCATACTGATTTAATGAATTTATCTATAACTTGAAATATATCAGTTTTAAAAATAAAAAACCATATTGGTTAAAAAAATAAAAACAAAGTCTGGTTTATCTGTTTAAAAACTCAGTTCTAGTTCTAATTTTTTTAATTAAAATAATTGTTTTTAATAAAATCTGTACTCTTTATCCATGTCCTAGACCTTCTTATTTCATGTCGGGTTTTACAGCTAATATAGTAAGGAATCAAGCTCCAATACAAAGAGAAAGGTGTCAAGATTTGATAGATCTGGAGCCCATAGGATGAGCCTAAAAGCTAAAGTCCAAACAGCTGAAGCTGTAATACGCTCAACCCAATTAGACATCTTACAAGCCTTTTTGGATAATAATAATAATAATAATAAATTAATTAATTAATTAACAGAAAATCTTTCTTCCTACTATAAAGAGAGATTATTTGAGTTTTGAGATATCATCATCTCTCAATTTTTTTTTCTTTCTAAAAAAACATGGGTAATAGTAAATTTCGTGGTTGTAATTTCAAAAAATAAGTTCAAAAAAATATAAATTGTAATTTTTTTAATCAAAATTTAAAAGAGTTTTTGATACTAAATATTTTTAAATTTATAATTAAGATAAAAAACATATCACACTACAGTACAACATAGAAATAAATGGAATCTTAATCGTAAATAAAACAAACAAATACTAAGGAATTTGTTTTACAGCTAATATTGTGCACATTACCTAAATCATTATGTTTAATCCACGTACCATCAGTCTACTTATCATAAATGACAATTATTTTTCTTGATTTAATTGACAGAAGTAACCTTATTGTTACACTATACGTTTAGATAAATGAATGAATGAATGAAAATCTCACTATTGTAGTAGAAAAAACGATTTTCAGACATTTTTACTCAATAACCCTTTTTTTGTTTGCGTTTTAAAAATATTTTATTTTTTTCTTTGTTTTAAATTAATATTTTTTGATATTTTCAAATTATTTTAATATACTGATATCAAAAATGATATTTAAAAAATAAAAAAATATTATTTCGATATATTTCTAAGTGAAAAACACTTTGAAAAGCAACTATAACCATATTCTCAAACACACAGTGTTATAGAAAAATTATTAGATAAACTTTGGTGGTTAAAAAGATTTATTTTCTCCATTTAAGTTTTAACTTTGAAGTATAATTATGAGAGATGATTTGAAAACCGACTTAAAAAGAGGTTTGAATAACGGATCAACTCATGAATCTTCTAAACAACCCGAATCAATTATTTTTATTAAAATAATATTATTTTATTATTTTTTAAAAAAATATTATTGTTTATCTGAATAGTTAAACTAGATTTGATTATATTAATCCAGTTATTAAAAATCTTGTTAACTTAATTAAATTTTATGATATTAATATCTAATCTGATCGAATTCAATTAAAATCTTAGTCTGAGTTAAATTTTGGATTAACTCATCAAATTAAACTAAATTTAACAATTATATTTTGAATTTCTACATCTAGTGCATTTATTCCTTAAAAACATCACATTTTGTATATCATTAAAAAAGAATAAAGTCTCGATTTACTTATAACATAACTTAAGGATAATTTTATCATCGATCAAAAGTAAAAACTCCTACTTATATTGCGTAGTAGCAATTTGAACTGGGAGGCCCAAACGAGATTATGGAGTCTTGAAATTCTGCATTGGGCCGCTCAATTTTGAAGACGCGAATTATGCGGCCCATGTAATACACCGAAGAGCCCAGTAGGCCCATGTAATTCACTAAACGAAGATATTTTTTTTATTCCTTTTCAAGAGGCGCGCAATCTATCTGTTAATGGAAGCCATAAACAAACTTCTGGCTTCCAGCCTCTCTTCTTCTAGATTTTTACTTTCCTTTCCAACCAAAATTCAAAACACGCACACACAGAGAGGAAAAAAAAAAAAAATTCAAAACAAAATGGCCACAGTAGCTCTCTCACTCAAGCTTCTAAGCATACACAATTTCCACACAAATCCTTCCTTTATTTCTCAAAAAAGAAACGAAAATTTATCCGCTCCTTTAAAAACCACCGTCCCTAGATCATCACCTCCTCAAAACAACACCGCAACCACCAACACCACCACCACGAAGACGACGAAAACGACGTCGCTTGATAACAATACCCCTAACGAACCGAAACTAAAACCGACTTCCGTTGACAGCAAACCTTCTTCAACTTCCACGTCATCTCTAACCGATTCGGTTGCTAATCTGTTTACTCGTCTCAGGTGCATTAACTACTGGTAACAAGTAGAAACGGTTAAATTTGTTGATTAGATTTTAATTATAATCTTTACAGCGATTAATTACTTTTTTTGGCTTATAATTGTGTAGAGATGGAGTTAAAATTGACGAGGTTGGAGTGGAGATTTTATCAATTGCATTGCCGGCTGCTTTGGCCCTTGCTGCTGATCCTATTGCCTCACTTGTTGATACTGCTTATGTTGGTCATATCGGTATTTATACATATTTTGTTTCTCATTTTTAATTAGTTTTAATTAATTAAGAATTTAATTTTGTTGATTAGATTTGTTAAATAATTGTAGGATCGGTTGAATTGGCGGCGGTTGGAGTGTCAATTTCGATATTTAATTTGGTTTCCAAGTTGTTTAATGTTCCTTTGCTTAATATTACTACTTCCTTCGTCGCCGAAGAGCAAGCATTGATTAGCAAAAGTAGCGATGGTAATTTAATTAGCTTTTATTTATTTACTTATTTATTTTATTTGAGATTTTTTTAATTTTAATTTTATTTTTTGATGTTTAGATTCGGTGAAGGATCAGGAAGGGAAGCGAGTTCTTCCTTCAGTTTCGACTTCTTTAGCGCTTGCTGCTGCTGTTGGTGTTGCAGAAACGGTGGCTCTCTCAGTTGGCTCGGGATTCTTGATGAATATCATGGGTATACCTGTTGTACGTCAAGTTTAGTTATGAATTTTTTATTTTCTCTTAACATTTTTAGTTGTGAAATTAATTTAGATTTCTTGCATCAGTTGCTCTCTTGGATAGAGAATTTATGTTTTTTTGGGATTGGTAATGTCAGTGATCAGTCGCCTAAATGTCAATGCTGCATATGACCGCGATGAGAAAGTCGTCTAAATGTCAATGCTGCATTTGATCACCATGATAAATTGAAATTCAAGTCATTTTAATTATGTTGCTTTGATATAGTTATATCCATGGTAAACTGGAGTCTAATACTTAATAATTTTTTTGTTTGTGAGATTTTGACAATTTGGGTTAATTTGCTGACCTTCTAATTGTACATTACATATGAATTTTGTTTGACATAATGGATTGGACTCCTTTCAAGTTAGGTGTAACATGATCTACATGTTAGGAATATCTGGATCATTGTTTTGAATTTCGATTGCTAGAATTTCATATCATCCAACTAGTGGGCGGTTAGGATTTTTTCTTAAAGAAAATTGGTAGTTAAATTTTTTTTTTTCTACAAGGAAATCTAAACTATTGAAATTCAAATCAATGGTTCGGATTCACCTAACATGATGTATCGTTGCCCCTAATTTAAGAGGAATCCAATCCTGTGATATTGGCTTCTATCTTGCATTTTGGCTCTTAATGATTGCCTGTTAGAATGTTAATATGGCAAAGCTTGTACTGATGATCTTCATCAAGTAATCTGTCAAGTTACTTGGATATACTGTAAATTTGAGGGTACATTACTGTAAAATGAATTTTAAATGTTATAATATTGACACAGCATTATGGTTCAAAAAGTCTTTTGAGATTTTTTTTCATGTCACAGGATTCACCAATGCGAGTGCCAGCTGAGCAGTTTCTTACCTTGAGGGCCTTTGGTGCTCCACCCATTGTAATTGCACTTGCAGCACAAGGCACATTTCGAGGATTTATGGATACAAAGACACCCTTATATGCCATTGGCAAGTATTGCAGCACTGTTTTCCTCTTCCTTTCCTTGCAATCCATTAGAGTTCACAGGGACAGAAAGTATATAGATGGATTTTCCTTTATTAAGAACACCAGGTGAAGAGGATGTTTTAAGTCAATAGTTGAATATAGTAGTTGGTACACCTTTATTAGTTAGCAAGGAAATTGCAACAAGTCAGTAAAATGTATTTGCAATAAACATTTATGCATTTACATGTTTGGTTGATGATGTAAGCAAAAGATGGCCTCATATTCACCACCAATATCAGCAACATGGTCCCATATGCTCTGAAAATATGTCTAGCATTTCAGGCTACTTCTTCTGATTGCATGATTTTGTTGCGAACCACACTTGTGATAAATTTGTATTTTGACTATCAGGTGCCGGCAACTTACTGAATGCAATATTGGATGCAATATTCATTGTTGTATTTGGTTTCGGTGTTGGTGGTGCTGCAGTTGCTACAGTGATTTCTGAGTATGTTAATAATGTGGTAAACTATATAATATCAGTGTCCTTTGCACATGATATTATTGTGGTTTTTTTTTTTTTAATGGAACTGATTAACTGTTCTCTCCTATAAATTTACCTTTGTCCCTTTTTCTACAGATATCTCATCGCTTTCATCCTTCTCTGGGAGTTGAATGACAAGGTGCAGCTAATCTCTCCAAACATTGATGCAAGGGAAGTTGTCCGCTATCTGAATTCTGGTATGTTTCTTACCAGCTCCATTACATCTATTTTCATTTCAATTTGATGTCATTAAGAAAATTCTATCATAGAGAAATACAGTTTTCCATGCAACTAAATCACCAGCCTTTTTGGTGGGGCATACTAAACCCACTTTTGGCTACCTTAGTTACCCAAGGGTGACAAAATATGCACATAAGTATTTCATATTGAACATTTTTTCTGTGGATTTCATTTCTGTTCACTTAAAAGATCAAAGTCCACTGTAAACTATAACACCCACTACAAGTATCATGAATGAGAGAACAACCCATTTATTTTTCTGCTTGTTACACAGTTCACACGTAAAAGTTTTTAAGCCTGTTATGGGCATGTTGTAGATGTGTCATCGGTAATTGATTAAAATATTTCTGGGTTAGGTGGCAACAAATTTGTTACACGTATCCTGTTGAGAAGATTGTTTGCCAGATGAATGGGGGAGGCCAGGGGGGCATGACTAATGTGTCTAAGAAAAGAAGTTCTTATCATGTACTTTCAACACCTATGATTACTACTTATGCTTCCTGCCAGCATTGCATGTGAATGCAATGTTCAGTGGGATCCCTTCACCTTGGCTGTCGGCTAGCTAATTTCCTGAGCTCAGTTGAAATTTTATGTTTCACTTTCAAGCATCTTAACCAAAGTGATATCCTTTATGACTGATGAATTCAGTTCAATAGAACAAGGGACGCAAAAAGGAGTAGACAAATTATAATGCTCTGTCAATCATAGAATGCTGCAACTACTGAAGTTTTTTAATTAACCATGTGACAAGTTTTATGAAACTTGCAGGTGGTCTTCTTATTGGCAGGACCATTGCAGTGCTGTTAACAATGACACTAGCAACATCCATGGCAGCTAGGGAAGGCCCCATACAAATGGCAGGTCATCAAATTTGCATGCAAGTCTGGTTAGCTGTATCTTTGCTTAATGATGCTTTAGCCATCGCTGGCCAGGTAAAGAGTGTGCAGTTTAGTCTGTAAAGTGTATTTTACACGTGCTGATGTGAAATTGCATTAAAATACTGAATAGTGACTAGGCTAGAGCTGTTTGATCAATAGTTCTGAGTCTGGCATTTTGATGTTCATACATAAGCTGTAGCTTCATTTTTAGATAAATGAAGCTACAGTAACCCTCAATGGCCAGGTACATAGTTTACAGTTTTCACAGATGTAAAGTGTACTTCACAGATGTATGTGAAATTGCATTGGAATGCTGGACAGTTTGACCTGACAGCTATTTTCGTAGCCTGACATTTTGATGTTCATATGTAAGTTGTGGCTAAATGAAGCTAAATCTGTGGGGGAAATTTGATCTTTCTGTTTGAAATGTTTTTTTTTTCTTCTCAAATATATAAATATGTGATTTAATTTGATGGCATGGCATTTGCTTAGAAGAGCTGTATCCTGAGTGGTAACCTTGTTGGATGATCCTTGAAGCCAGTGATTGTTCTCCTTCATTGAAACCATTTGACTCAATTGGGCACACTGGAATTCCCTGTAGTTGAAAAGTGGAACATGCATGCCATCATTGTTTCTGTAATCATCACTCTTCTGCCTATCTGTCGCAACTCCTGTGCTTGTTGTCTTGATTACTCCTTTGACATGTTCCAAAAAGAAGAAACAAAATGTTACTAGCTTCCACTGCTTGAGTAATCTTGGTATGTTGGCTTAAATAAAGAAAACAAAATGAATATTGTCACAAAAAGTTTTGAACCAGAGCCAAAGTGCAAAGTTCAAGACAGAACAACTGTAGTCATTGTTTGATCTTAAATTAGGTAGAAGTTGTCGTTAAAACCGTGTTTCTAATAGTCTTAGAAGGGAGGCTTCTATACATAGAAGTAGGTATTTGGAAAATTTTGCAGCTTCCATTTTTGATCTTTTGATTCTGAAACTTACCGTCATAGATAGGGTTGCTGAGAAGTGCTGATCATTTCAGTTCCATCATTACTGTTCTGTTTCTCTTACAGGCTCTTCTGGCCAGTGGTTACTCCCAAGGGAATTATGAACAAGCACGACTAGTGATTTATAGAGTTCTGCAGGTTGCTGATACTTCTAGCTATTTTGCTGTATTCACTGTTGGTTGGCTTCATGGTTTTTGACATTAGAAAAATTAACCAATTGAATTCCATTATGCTATCACTTGATTGAAGAGCAGATTGGTTTGGTAACTGGAATTGCTTTGGGTGTGATATTATCCCTTGGGTTTGGAGCCTTTTCCAGTTTGTTTAGTACAGATCCAGAAGTTCTGGGAGTTGTCTGGTCTGGCATTTGGGTGAGGATTTCTTTTCTGCTAATTTTTTTCTTGTTGGAGGTCATTTATATGTTCTTAATAAATATATTGATAGAAAAAACTAATGTAATCGACAATGAATCATAAAAGCAAACAGATAAGCCTTAAAAAAAGAACTTAGTAATAGGTCTTTGTTGCCTTGTAGCTACCTCATTTTTAGTTTTGATTTTTGGTCAGTTGCAATGCTGAGAAGTCAAGAATAGAAAGGTGTTCAGTTTCAAAATACTTGCGCCTTACGGTGCTGGTCACTAGAACCCTCAAGGTTGCAGTTGAGGTTTATGCCTTAACCTATGTTGGTTTTGTCCTAGCATCACGTCGGGCATCTTGAAAAAACCTTTTCACATATGGTTGAATTTAAGGATTCTATCTGTAGCTTCTCAATTCCTATGAAGCCAGAGTTTGGATCCTACTTATGAAACTTGGACAATCCAATTGTTTGGCCTAACTTCACCTAAACATTAACACTGCTTGCTTTTTTGCAGTTTGTTGCTGGGTCTCAGCCGATGAATGCTCTTGCATTTGTTCTTGATGGGCTATATTATGGGGTTTCAGACTTTGGCTTTGCTGCCTACTCTATGGTTTGTTCTTGTTTCTTTTGTAATAAGTGTATTATATGATGTGCCCTTTCCCTTCTCAGCTCCCCATTTGTGATTGTAGGTGCTGGTTTCTCTGATTTCTTCTGTCTTCGTACTTGTGGCTGCTCCTGTATTTGGTCTCACTGGAGTCTGGGCAGGTTTATTTCTCTTCATGACCTTGCGTGTAGTGGCTGGAGTTTGGAGGTAATAATTCTCATACTTGAGAAACTTTTCTTCTAAACCATTCCGCAATCATTTCACTTAATCATGTAGGTAAATTTTCTTCTAACCATTCCGCAACCATTTCACGTAATCATATAGGTGTCCATAAATTATATTTTGAAGTTAGATCATCAGTCAATTGCATCACAAGTTTTTTTTTTTTTAAATTTACTTTTAATGTAATGAAAAACCATATTTGGTTAGAATGAGTCAAACGGGTATGTGAGATTTTCTGGTTACAATATATTCTAGCTCAACCCACTCATGTCATATCAAACTAGTATGTATCTGCGATTCCAGTCTAACTACCTGTTAGAACTCCTGAATTGCATCTCTACTATCAAAATGTTTATGCTTCATTCATGGGTCCAAATCATGACTTCATGAAGAGTAAACATTCTTTTGGGCTTGAGATATAGCTAAGGTCTCTACGAAATACTTTCTTCCACTTGTTTGTGTATATCGAATTGCTTTTTCCTGCCACCTTGCACCAGGTCTTCCTAAAATCTCAATCTATTTTAGGCTGGGCACAAAAAGGGGACCGTGGGAAATGGTCTGGGTGAATTCGCAACAGGAAAGCGAGTGAGATGGCTCAACAGTGTAGGCTTGTGATGCCATACGAGGGACAGGGTCCTACAACATGGCGCCAGGAGTACTCAAGACGAGATATTGAAAACCATCGAGCATCACGTATCGCTGCCCCCTAGATCATGCTGTCTTCATGGAACTTGAAATGGATTGCATCTTTGTTGATGGAGGTGGCTGTTAAAAGGGTTGATTATTACTGAACTCACGAGTTACACGACAGTGGCTGATTTTAGAAATAGTGAGCTAGAACAAATTATTGTATATGGAGAATTCTAGTTAGGAGCTGAAAAGCTAATTTTTTTCTTTATATATATATATATATATAAAACTGTAATTGGAGGACAAATGTAGACAGAAACTTGCCAAGATTTTGCAAGAGCTATAGAAATGCTCCTTTTAGTAAATCTCTGAAGAGTGATTGTCAGCATACTGTACAAGGTTGTTCCCCCCTCAAAGGAACTACATATTCTATAGAAATGACATGCATACGAAGTCAGCAAATATTTGTACAAGATTGTTAAAATTCTCTGCTGGGAGTTCAAAGAGATTGAATTGCTACAGATCCTTCCACCGCAGATAGAGTAAAAGAGAGACATATATATCAGGCCAAGGTTCAAAAATTACAGCTAGCTTTAGCACCATCAATGGTACTCGCCGCTAGATACCAAAGCAACTTGTTTTATTGATACTCGAATATTACTAGAATTGTAATTCAGGGAACCAGGGATCAAGCAATTCTGGCTCTCCAACTAAGCCCCAGTTGATGTCCTGCTTCGACAGATCAAAATTACAGCCCCCGCCTAAATCTGCCTCCTGAATGTAGCTCAAGCTCCCTGGTAGATTTGTTCCTGGGCTCTGCAACTGGCAGGAGAGTTCAGGAGGCCGTCCACTCTGTAACTGGCAGTAGAGGTCAGGTGGCCTTCCACTCTGTAACTGGCTTGCAGCATGAACCTCGCCGTGAACATACCCATAATTCCTCTCTCCCTTTAAAGCATAACTGTCGGGAATACCTTGGATAAAAGGCTTGATATCAATTTCTGGATTGCATAAACCCAGGTCTATTTCATCATGCCTGGCCTCAAAGTGGTTAGAGTTGCCAACTGTCAAGCCTGAAAACTCTTCTCCCGTCGTTAATGGCATCTGAGCATCATAGAAAGATTTACGATCAGTTCTCATATCATGGTCGGAAGACAAGCATTCATGGAGTCTGTTGCTCAATCTGGATTCCGCAATCTCATTCTTTAATTTATATTCTACATTTTCAGTCTCATTCTGCAAGAAATCATATCTGTCGTCGATACCATGACAGCCCCAAGATTCCACAATTTCTGCAAGGTCTCCATCCATTTCTCCCCTCAATACGGGTGCTTCAGCTTCAACATGATGAGAAGACATCAATTCATTTGTTAAATCCCATACCTCAGCTTTCAACTCCCTTCCACTGCTCTCTGCCACCTGAAATTTCTCAACTTCCTCCCCCGATTCATTGACAGCATAAATCCCAGAAGAGTCTGATTGTTTATTTACTTCTCTTGACCCACAATAACCCATCTTCAATCTCTCAACCGTATTATCCTCATAGTTATCCAGTGTTGTTTTAGACTCAGTTGCAGTCATCGAAGACGATAAGCTCCCCAACTGATCCCCTGATTCATGAGAGTAGTCTGGGAAATTGAGTATGGCATTAGGACCATACATGGCTCTTGCAGCATAATCATAAGCACGAGCAGCTTCAATAGCAGTAGAAAATGTACCCAGCCAGAGTCTAATTCTTCGTTTGTTCGTTACGCTGCCTTTTTTGACAGGCTCTCTAATTTCAGCAACCCACTTGCCCCAAGTTCTCTGCCTAACACCTCTATATCTACAGCTCTTATTCTCTGGGCCACCTTTTCCTTTCATGCAACCTTTCTTCGACCCCTTGCCTGGAACCTTAGTTATCTGAAGCTTGTTGTTTTTCTTCCACTTTGCAAGTGTATCTTCTATTGATTCACAACCATTCCGCCTTCTCTGCCACTTCTTCTTGTTCTTGCTGCTAAACCCAAGCGCAGAACTCTGTCTCGACGAATCCTCCATGTCAATACTCATTAAAGACGTTCAAGCTTGTTCTAAAACCACAAAATGAAAAGGTTTATGAGAACAAAACCCCCATGTGTTTCTCGTAAGAATCTCAAAGAGAATCCGGTCTTTGCTTACGATAATAACAAGTTAGTAACGGCTAATAAAAATAGCCTAAGTTGTCTGAAGGCTAAAAACAGAGAACTCACCAAAAGTAACTTGATTGATACCCTCCTTACCTTCCCTTTTCTTTCTTCTAACTCCTTCAAGTGTCCTTCTCCCTTTTATTTTTGTCTAAAGAGGTTTATCTAGGGTTTTAGGAATATAAGTTGGTGCTCGTGTTCTTGTGGGGCTTTCTTGCTCTATGATCGTGGTGGTTTTTTCTATTCCAGAAACTTTGCTGGGAGGACTTATCTTCGATGCGAAGCAACGATTGTCTACTATTACTCTTTCAGATTTCAGGACTTTAAGAGGGAATGGATATGCTTGCACTTCTGCTTTTATAGTCCCAAGATAGATGATGCTTTGTTGACGTGGCCCTGTAAGACTTTATCGTGGCTTACATTTGGCCACTGCATAATACACGTGGCAATACCCCATTACTTGCTTCATGTCATTTTCTTGGAGCTCAAGACATCGCGTCTGATATTTTCTTCTGGTCTATCCAAGAAAATATCAATCTGGGCCGAATTGCGGCTATTTACTAGAGCATCAAAAAGAAAAAGGTAAAGGAGAGGAAGCGTAAATTTTTTCTACTTTTCTTTGTCTTGACAGAGGCCAAGTATCCGTGTAACTTCTACTTTCTTTCCTTTTTACGCGTTGTTTTTATGTTACATTACAGCATCTTTTTTATTTTAAAACAATTAAATTAATATTCTTTTTAAATATTTTTT
>Ga0325414_1004472_pt1 | contig 14649 bp, 10 predicted proteins | sample PopdelMetagenome_8_FD_206183 | JGI IMG/M metagenome (GOLD analysis project Ga0325414, IMG submission 206183) | Populus deltoides microbial communities from Bellville, Georgia, United States - Leaf-PdKOR-R3 | ecosystem: Host-associated > Plants > Phyllosphere > Phylloplane/Leaf | place: USA...
TATATATATATATATATATATATATATATATATATATATATATATATATATATACTGGTTAAATTGTTGCTAGTGAAGGCAAACTTAAGGCTGTAAGTTTCATCTCTTTTTTGGGTTTTGTAATTGAATTTGTTTTCTCTGTGGTAACAATTTTTTTGATCTGCTTGTTTTGTTCTAATACTAGCTATCATCTCAATTCAGTCACAGGATGGAATCTGGTCGACCATCAAGCACTAATGATGAGTCGAGTCATCAAGTTTCGCTTGATATCAAGAAATTAGCCAAATCTGTGAAGGACGTGCTAGAAATCTCAGATGCTTTCTCCGACACATGTTGTATATGTAAAGTTCCTGCGCGATTACGTGAGTTGAACGAAAAGGCCTACACGCCTCGTGTAGTCTCCATAGGCCCAATTCACCATGGTAGTGAGAAGCTAAAAGCCATGGAAGTATTAGGATATTGCCATTTAGTGGCAATACCCCACCACTAAGCAAGTGGTTGCTCCATTAATGCCACAAATGGTGGCATGTTTTAAGGCTTTATTGGCCCCTCCATGTTGACCATATTTGCCTATAAAAGAGGCATAATTATTTGAGAGCAAAGGGAGAGAGTGCAGAGAGGGTTGAGAGAGAGAACGTGAGAATAGAGAGTAAAGAGAGAGCTGCAATGGCAGCAGCCTTGCTGTCATTGCAGCAGCTGTAAGAGCAGCAGATGTAATCCTCCTCCTCCATGTATCTCTATATCTAATAAAATGGACATCTCCCGTGGATGTAGGCGATTTGCCGAACCACGTTAAATATTGTCTCAGTGTGCTTACCCTCCGATGAGCAAATATCAATACACCACAGGCCCGAAATCCCCAACAATTGGTATCAAAGCATATGGTTTAAGTGGTGTTTGATTTTTGCTCAAAAATAAAAGTTGTCAAAATTGTGTTTTGACCATATCATTATGTAGAGGAGGAAGAGACGAAGCCACTGGTCGAAATCGGATGTCGGAATTGGCTACACGCGCCAACGAGGTGACGGCCCACGCTCGCAGACGCGGCCCACGCTTGCCACGCGTCTTCTTCGCCCGGATGGGCTGACCCGACCCGAATACCAGTTGACCCGACCCACATGGCTGACCCGGATATGATGACATCAACATGACGTCATTGTGACATCAGCATGCAAAGTAGCCCTGCCAAGGATGACTTCAGCCTGATGTAATGGCGACGTCATCAAGCACACCAGGCATGCCATGTCAGCAGCCACGTCAGAGACCAGTCAGCAGCCACGTCAGCAGACACATCGGCAGAGTGGGACCCACATGCCACGTCATCAGCCGCGAGCCTGACTGAGTCGAGTTGAGCCGAACCGAACCGCTAGCCGAGGGAGAAGATTCTGTGCAGCAGAGTCTACGTGCAACCGGATCTGAGATTGAACCTGGGTCGTGCATCAGGCCAGAATTGTTTTGATCAAATCTTAGCCGTTTGAAGTGCGATTTGGACGATTTCAGACTTGTTTCCAGCTAATTTGATCGTTCTGGATGCAATGGTACGGTTCGATCATTGAGATTTATGACCAAAAGTGGTGGTGGTGAATTATTAAGATAGATTGCCCGATTAAAAGGCATCTCAAGGGCATCATGGTGGTCGATGAAGATGAAGAAAAAGAAGGTGCACATGTTTATCCAATTACATGTGCTGAACTGCTAAGTGGGGAGAATTTTAACTGCCTTGAAGGAAGGCAAAATTGGGACACTCTGGACACCCGATCATGTGGATAATTTGAGGTGAAGAGTGGAAATTGACGAAGACCAATCTTGATGAATCTAAGAACTGGTAATCTCGCCGTATGTTGAGAAATTATGTATTAAACCAGTATATTCCAGATCACTTGTAAAGGAAAGCCGGGACAAAGGTAGCAAATGGTTGTATATACGGAAAGACAGTACGATGGATAGATATGGCCTAAGAAGTTCTGTCTAGGAGATTAGGTTTTAAGCGGGACCAGTGTGACCCCTTTAATCTTTCCTGGGAACTTGCCTAGTGGAAGGATTATCCATACGGTACTATTTTCATATATATAGCAGTTTGTAATGAAACGGTTGAAGACTAGCAGGATTACAGCACAAGGGAATAGTTGGGTTCCGTATGTTCAAGGATCTGATGGAGTGGTGATTTCTCCAAAGAAGTTAGATTCGGTGACTGTGATTCTCGATGGGAGAATTGATGAAGACCCTGATAATGGAAGAAAAATACAGCAAGGGGATAAAGTTTGGCACCCTATTTTGACTTGGACAGGTGTTGTGACAGGATGAGCTGTTGTCAAACATAAGCAAGGAATAGGGAGAAATCTAGAGAACAGAAATTGCACGAGGGCACACGGAGATTATGCAGGAGTACCCGTAGGATCCAACGAGGTACTGTAATGAGACAACAGGTGCAAGGAGAAGAAGTGTTCCCAGATGAAGCTCAGAGCAAAGACTGTTAAAGTTTGTACAACAGGAAGTCTCTTATGCTCTTGATGAAGACAACAGGCGAAGACCTTTCCAATGCATGTAAGGATGGAAAGAGAGCTGTTGTGGAAGCACCTAACTGAGGGGGTGCAAACGCCTGTGATAAAAGGCAACCGCCTATGATGAAAGGCGAAGACACCAAAGAGAGTTGGTGTAGGTGGAACTGTCAAGCAGAAAGGCATAGAAGCTCCAAACATAGAAATTGAGGTGGAGGATTGCGAGGAGTATACCGCAACTTTCTCTTTCTATGTAGTCAGTGGCAGTCATCTCTCCCATAGTGCACATGGTGGTAGAGAATTTTGGAGCCACTTTAAAGCATCTCAATTGAAGGAGGATGCGACCGCCCCATGACAACGGGCGAAGACACCTTAGAGAAGGTGTGAGGGCCTTGATATGAGCCCAAGATCAGACCGCCTCATGAAAACGGGCGAAGACGCCTTAGAGAAGGTGTGAGGGCCGCGATAGGAGCCCCTTTTCAGACCGCCGCATGACGACGAGCGGAGACACCTGAGGAGAAGGTGTGTGGGCCATGATATGAGCCCAGTTCAGAACGCCCCAAAGCCAATGTGATGGCTAGATATAAGTGGACAGGTGTATGGATAGCCAATGAAGTGGCTATGATGAGTATGGAGACAAATGCAGGATTGACTTTCATGGATATTGCCCCCATGCTAAAGATCAATGAGCTAGAAAACATTTGCCTTGGACAATAAGTGGGTGACTTGTGGAGCATTAAGACGCGGCTGCTATGAAGGAGCAGAGGGCATGCGCAGGTTCCGGGAACGAGTTGACTCTTGTCAAGGTGGTGAGCTCAGTAATGGCATTGTAATACTCAGAGTATGAAGACAGATATGGATCAACCTTTAATGGGCTGCCCCCATGGTTAAAGGTGGAGAGCTACCTAGACTCTTACGACTAAGAGCAAGAGACTCACGAAGAAATAAGGCGTGGTTCCTAGGGTGGAACAGAGGGCAGGCGCAACTCCTAGATGAGTAGACTCTTGGAAGAGTAGTGACCTTGTGATCACATTGAAATACTCAATGACTGTCGCACTTGGGAATATTCATTTGAGGGGGTGTTGTAAGCCTTGGTGTAAGGCTTGAAAAATCATTCCGGACCGAGCATGGTTGATACACTCGAAGGGGAATGTTGTGTTAAAGACGCTCTCAGAATAGTAAGCTTGGACCTGCTGCAGAATGCAAGCTTGTGCTGAAGAAGCAAGAGGATAATTGCCCACACAAATAGCAAAGGGGGTGATTGTTAGGATATTGCCATTTAGTGGCAATACCCCACCACTAAGCAAGTGGTTGCTCCATTAATGCCACAAATGGTGGCATGTTTTAAGGCTTTATTGGCCCCTCCATGTTGACCATATTTGCCTATAAAAGAGGCATAATTATTTGAGAGCAAAGGGAGAGAGTGCAGAGAGGGTTGAGAGAGAGAACGTGAGAATAGAGAGTAAAGAGAGAGCTGCAATGGCAGCAGCCTTGCTGTCATTGCAGCAGCTGTAAGAGCAGTAGATATAATCCTCCTCCTCCATGTATCTCTATATCTAATAAAATGGACCTCTCCCGTGGATATAGGCGATTTGCCGAACCACGTTAAATATTGTCTCAGTGTGCTTACTCACCGATGAGCAAATATCAGTACACCACAGGCCCGGAATCCTCAACAGGAAGACCACAAAAGAATGTACCTGCAAGAATTCCTTGCCCTGAGCATGGTAAGTGTAGAGCGTTTTATTGAATTTATTAAGGAGAAGGAAACAAGATTGCGTAATTGCTATGCGGAAACCATTGAGTTTAGTAGCGAATACTTCATAAAAATGATATTAATGGATGCTGCCTTCGTCATTATGTTTTTGCTGAAGTGCAAGCACATGGAATGCATAGGTAGCAGAGACACCATTCTCAATCCTCCATGCAAGTTTGTAGATGTAATGAATGATATCTGTTTGCTTGAAAATCAGCTCCCGTTCTTCATCCTCAACGAGTTGTGTGGACTATCCCCTATATTCGGCGATTCTCCAAAAGCTATACTGATTGAGCTTACTCATTGGTTCTTTTCAAATGAATGGGGTTCATGGAAAGTAGGGGAATATAGGGAGAAAATAGATTTTCTGAAGTGAAACATTTGGTTGACTTTCTTACAATTTATCATCGGCCAACTAAACAGCAACCGTGTGAGGAACTTGAGCTTCTAACCGCACCCAGTGTAAAGGAGCTCCACCAAGCGGGGGTCAAGTTTGTGCAGAGCTCAAGCAAAAATCTTCTTGACATAAAATTCGATAAAAAAAAAAAAAGGGAGACTAGAGATCCCACGATTAAAGTTACATCGCAGAACAGAAATCATAATCTGGAATATGCAAGCCTATGAGCAGTGCCATGGCCTGCAACATGGTTATGTTGGTCACTATATCTATTTGATGGGTCTCTTTGTCAGTGCCAATAAGGATGTGGAAATACTTGTTGAAAATCGTATTATAGAAAACTTCCTATCATCTAAAGAGGAAGTGGTAAAACTCTTTCACAATCTCCAGAAAGCAAATACAATGTCGCTAACTGATTTTCGCTTTGAAGGTCTCATTTCAGATCTGAATGCATTCTGCGAAAGGCCATGGAACAAGTGGAAGGCGACTTTAAAGCAAAATTATTTCAATACCCCATGGGCAGCAATCTCTGTCTCAGGAGCTGTTATTCTTCTCATTCTGACTGTCGTACAATCCGTCTGCTCTATACTTCAAGTAGTTTAGCTTCTGTTTTCTTCCTTGAACTTTTCTTGTAAATGAAAAGGTTGTTCAGTAGAAATTCCAAGCAATGAAGACTGTATAATTTGTTCTGATTTTCTCTTAGAAACTGAAATTGTTTTATTCTATTCTATGCTTTTTATAATGATGAGCTTATTATAGTCTTTAAATATGCTAAAAAGTAATTAATATTACTTTCACCTTTCCCCTCTTCGGATTACATTTATAGTTTTCCATTAGCTTACCGATCAACGGCTCAAATCCCATTTCACTGTCTCCTTCCTTCCTCCTTCACCTCTCGCCTTGCCCCTATCAAAATCGCCAGAACCTCCTATCCCTACCCACCAAAAACTTTCAAATCTCTAGCTTTCCCTCGTTTTCTCGAGAAACAAACAGAAACCCCAATTTCCCAATTCATTTATTTCAATGGCACAGAGCAAACAGCAAGAAAATCCACCGGAGGGAAAGCCCCAAGGAACAACTAGCCTCGAAGGCAGCCAGCAAAACATCTTTTTGGACACGAGCAAAACTTCTAAAACTGCGGTTGTTGAGAGCTTGCAAGTAGTTTCAGTTTCTGTCCATTTGGCTTCTTATGATAGACATCATGTTTTTTTTTTTTTTATTCAAAATAATACTACATGAAAAATAATTTTCTTAAGGGAAATTATCAAAATTACTTGCACATTTCTTTATCATATTTCTTTTCTAATGATAAAATATCATTTTTTTCTAAACACAAACTCTTTAAGAGCTTTTTTCTCAAATATACAACTTATTAAGAAAATTACATATGAAACAATATAAATTAATTAATTATTTTAATAATTAATTTACATCATTTGATCAAATAATGTGGAACAAGGCACATTATTAATAATTTTAATTAAAAAAATTAATACATCACTTAATTTGTATCACCTATGTGGGCGCACGCGCATATATATATATATATATATATTACTGGTTAAATTGTTGCTAGTGAAGGCAAACTTAAGGCTGGAAGTTTCATCTCTTTTTTGGGTTTCGTAATTGAATTTGTTTTCTCTGTGGTAACAATTTTTTTGATCTGCTTGTTTTGTTCTGATACTAGCTAACAATTTGTTTTGTTTTGTTAGTGTGTTTGGTATTGCAGTTACTGTTGTGGTTATGATTTAAAAAAATTATTTTATAAAAAGTACTTTTAGTTGAGGTTGATTTGGAAAAATATATGTTTTGTTAAAATTGTGATTGAAATTGAGGTTAGCCAAAACATAATTTAATGTGTTTGGTTAAGAATGCTTTTGAAATTGAGGTTATAAAATAATTTTAAAAAATATATATTAATATTGATGGTTTTTAATTTAAATATTGTAAATTTAACTATTGCTATTACATCATGAAATAAAAAATATTTTATATAAAATATTTTTTATTGTTTCATTAAACTATCTACAATTCCATCACGTATGAAATACATCTGACAAAGACTACAATTTTCACAAATTTCTTAAAAGCGCAACAACATCAGGTAAAATATAATTAAGAACAAAATTGGAATTACGATCAAATTCTGCAAATGCTACGTCATCAAGTAATCTCCATGTAATTTATGTAGTGTCATTGAATAATGTTTAACACTAGTTTTTCGAATAAAACACAATCAATTTTTTTTATTTTGTTGGGTCGGACCCGATTCAACGCATAGCTTTGAACCGGACCGGTCCGACCAGAATAGTGGAGCCATGCTCCACTATTCACGTTTTTATTTTTAATAAAACATGTGCTTCAAAAATATGTTTTATAAAATTTCAAAAATGTCATCATTCAAAAGCAACTTTATCCACACATGTGCTTCAAAAAAATTTTCCTTTTATTTTCTATTTCATTCCTTGTAATATTTCATTTCTTTCTTTTTAATAACATCATCAAAATTCATTAAGCTCAAGAAATTGAACACATCATCATAGACTGTATCCAGTACAAACTAGGATCATATTTTTGTTATTATATATATATATATATATATATATATATATATATATATATATATATATATATATATATATATATATTTTTTTGTGTTATATTATTAATTTGAATTTGTAATATATTTTAATATGATTGAAACATTATAATAATGACATTGATAGTTGAAAGATTTATGATGTTATAATTAATTCAATTATTATTTAAAAATATTTTTTAATAAATAAATTAACTTCATAGATTGATTTGTAAAACATTTTATATCTCATACAATATTCAACATAAAGTAAAAATTTTTTTAAATATGATTGAAGCATATTTTGATGGCTATAAAAAAATAATCTGTAGAACTACTTGGCATGCTAAAAACAAATTCATATTTTTAATAAGAATCTATGATCATAATATTTCAATAATCTCTTTTGAAAAGTGTTTTTATTCAAGAAATTTATCTTTATTTTAAATTTATTTATCTAACATTAAATTTATAAATTAAACATAAATAAATATTAAAAATAAATAAGGTATTTATTAATAAAATTAAATATATTCAAAATGAATAAAATTAAAATATCATTTTACATTAAATCAATTAAAGATAGCAAATATATTTTTCGGTTTCCCTGCCTACACCAAATGTTCTTCAAAAAATAAAGTATTAAATATTTTTAAAAGACAAATTCATATAATTTTTTTCTTCACGGTTCAAGATCAAAGCCACAGAACACCGCATGTCAATGGTACTAGTTGGGATGTTAATATTTTATTTTATCTTATAAAAAAACTTTGAGAAATCATGTAGCTTTGAATTTTTCCCACCATTGAGTAAGGGCATGGAAATTCTAGTGTGAAATCGACAGAGATAGGGCAGATGAATGATGAATATACGAATTCAATTATTCAATTGTATCACATGCGACCATGAATGCCCCCCCACATGGAAGGATTTATATATTCATAATACTCAAAAGAATGATTAACTTATTATAGTCTTTAAATATGCTAAAAAGTAGTTAATATTATTTTCACCTTCCCCTCTTCGGATTACATTTATAGTTTTCCATTAGCTTACCGATCAACGGCTCAATTCCCATTTCACTGTCTCCTTCCTTCCTCCTTCACCTCTCGCCTTGCCCCTATCAAAATCGCCAGAACCTCCTATCCCTACCCACCAAAAACTTTAAAATCTCTAGCTTTCCCTCGTTTTCTCGAGAAACAAACAGAAACCCGAAACCCCAGTTTCCCAATTCATTTATTTCTATGGCACAAAGCAAACAGCAAGAAAATCCACCGGAGGGAAAGCCCCAAGGAACAACTAGCCACGAAGGCAGCCAGCAAAACTTCTAAAACTGCGGTTGTTGAGAGCTTGTAAGTAGTTTAGTTTCTGTCCATTTGGCTTTTTATGATAGACATCATGTTTTTTTTATTCAAAATAATACTACATGAAAAATAATTTTCTTAAGAGAAATTATCAAAATTATTTGCACTTTCTTTATCATATGTTTTTTTTAATGATAAAATATCAATTTTTTCTAAACACAAACTCTAAACACAAATATACAACTTATGAAGCAAATTTCATATGAAACAATATAAATTAATATATCATTTGATACAAATTATGTGGAACAAGGCACGTCGTTAATAATTTTAATTAAAGAATTTAATACATCACTCATGTGGTCCCATATATATATATTACAGGTTAAATTGTTGCTAGTGAAGGCAAACTTAAGGCTGTAAGTTTCATCTCTTTTTTGGGTTTCGTAATTGAATTTGTTTTCTCTGTGGTAACAATTTTTTTGATCTGCTTGTTTTGTTCTAATTCTTGCTATCATCTCAGTTCAGTCACAGGGATGGAATCTGGTGGACCACCAAGTACTAATCATGAGCTGGGTCATCAAGTTTCGCTTGATATTGATAGATTAATCCAATCCGTGAAGAAAGAGCTGAAAATCTCATGTGCTCCCTCCGGCACATGGTGTATATATAAAGTTCTTGAACGATTACGCGAGCTGAACGAAAAGGCCTACGCACCTCGATTAGTCTCCATAGGCCCAATTCACCATGGTAAGGATAAGCTAAAAGCCATGGAAGACTACAAAACAATGTACCTGCGGGAATTCCTAGACCGGAGCGGGGTAAGCGTGGAGGCTTTTATTGAATTTATTAAGGAGAACGAAACAAGATTGCGTGATTGCTATGCGGAAACCATTGGGTTTAGTAGTGAAAACCTCATAAAAATGACATTAATGGATGCTGCCTTCGTTATTATGTTTTTGCTGAAGTGGAATTACAAAGACTTCAGAAGAAGCAGAGACAGCATTTTCTATCCTCCATACAAGAGTGTAGATGTAAGGGTTGATATCTGTTTGCTTGAAAATCAGCTCCCGTTCTTCATCCTCGAGGAGTTGTGTGGACTATCCACTATACTCGGCAATTCTCCGAAACCTACACTGATTGAGCTTACTCATGGGTTCTTTTGAGATGAATGGGGTTCATGGGCAGTAGGGGACATTTTGGAGAAAAAAGAAATCTCCGGAGTGAAACATTTGGTTGATTTTCTTACAATTTATCATCGGCCAACTGAACAGCAACAGTATGGGGAACTTGAGGTTCTAACCGCACCCAGTGTAAAGGAGCTCCACCAAGCGGGGGTCAAGTTTGTGTTGAGTTCAAGCGAAAATCTTCTTGACATAAAATTCGATAGAAACAAAGGGAGACTAGAAATTCCACGATTAGAGTTAGAAGGCAGAACAGAAGTCATGATCAGGAATATGCAAGCCTTTGAGCAGTGCCATGGCTTGAAATATGATTATGTTGGTGACTATATCTGTTTGATGGCTCTCTTTGTCAGTGCCAGTAAGGATGTGGAAATACTTGTTGAAAATCGTATTATAGATAACTGGCTATTACCTAATGAGGGAGTGGTAAAACTCTTTCGCAATCTCAACAGAGGAAATTTTGTGTCGCGAAATGATTTTCTCTTTGAAGGTCTCATTAAAGATCTGAATGCATTCTGCGAAAGGCCATGGAACAAGTGGAAGGCAACTTTAAAGCAAAATTATTTCAATACCCCATGGGCAGCAGTCTCTGTCTCAGGAGCTGTTATTCTTCTCATTCTGACTGTCATACAATCCGTCTGCTCTATACTTGAAGTAGTTTAGCTTCTGCAATTTCAATTCTTTCATATGAATTAATCCGCAAGTTGCATTAATTGTACCCATAATCCTTGTTCTCTTCTTTGTTTTCTTCTTCTAAATGACATAATTGTTTCAGTAGAAATTCCAAGCAATGAAGACTGTATAATTTGTTCTGATTGTCTCTTGGAAACTGAAATTGTTTTATTCTATTTTATGCTTTTTACGGGCATGATTAACATGAGATTTACTGAATTTATTTATTTAAATCAATAAAAAAAATTATAATCTAAAAACCTTAAAATTTAAAAAATAAATATAAATGAATAAACTCTAGTCCTAAAAAATATTATGCAAGATCCAACAAATTAACAATATTATTTAAAAAAATAAAAAAAATTACAGATGAATTAGAATAATACCTTGAAAAATCAAACACAAACAAAACAATTCTAAAAATGTCATGCAAAACCGGTGATCTACGTCATGAGATCGGGATAAACTCAAAGAAAAGAAATTGAAGGTGATTACAGAACCAATATTTTTATGTAAAAAAAACTAATGTAGAACGATAAGATCACACGACAAATTAAATGTCAAAAAATGAAACAAAAAAAATACACAAAGGGATCTAAACAAAATAAGGTTGAAAAAAGAACATTAATTAGAGGGAAAATAAAAAATTTTAATTGGAGGTAAATTGAATTAGAAATATCTTTAACAAAAGAAAAAAAATCAAAAGAATGAGGGTTTAACTACAAAAAATAAAACAACAAAAACTTTGATTAAAAGATGAAATTGAAAGCAAAAAAAAAAATTCAATAAAATGGCAAAGAAAAAATATTAAAAATAAAAAATAAAAAATATTTAAAAAAAACATTATCCTAAAATTATCATCAAGTTCATATTATTGATGAAAGATCTCATCTTATTATAGTTATAAAACCCGATTCAGGGATTGACCCGACCGAGGAGCCGGGTCTCGGGTTTTATGGGTCAACCGGGTCAACCCAAACCAATCCGGAAACTCACTCATTTTTCTTTCTTTTTTAAAGCTGTTACAACTGCTTCAACACAAAAGTAATATTCCCATAACTTTATAATTTTACTTTCCCAGTCAAATAGCTCCAAAAGGCAAAAGCTACAGAGAATGCCCCCACGTTGCAATTTAATATATTTACTAGCTAGCTAAAATTTTTGAAGGAAAGATACACAAATTAAACCTAAACTTTTCTCTATCTCTACCAAATAAAACAAGCCGCCGCCACCCCTGCTTTTAGATTTTCTCTCCCAAAATCGGTCTCTCCCAAAACCAGCCAAAGCTTCCCTTTTTGGTTGGCCAAAACAACTGTCATGCCCGACTGAGTATCAAAAATTGAAAGATAAAAGACATTCTCTTCCCTTCTTTCTTCACTCTCGTTCTAGAAGGCATTCCATCAAGCAGCAGGAGACTAGAGAGCCTCGACTTCCTTCATCCCTCTCTCAGTCACCCCCCTGGTTGGCCAAAACTAGAGAGCCCCTCCTTCTTCTTCCCTAGCCGTCTTCGTCTCTTGGCCAAACCAGAACCGCCGCCCACCGACATAGGAGACCAGCCCGACCAGCCTCCAACGACAGCGTACCTCACTCTCCTTTCCTCTCTGCTGCTGCTAACAACAACTGATTGTAGAGAAGATGATGAAATAAGATGGGAGGCCGAAGGACATAAACCACATTTGAAAAGGGGAAAAAAAACCGGGTCACGTCCGGGTTCGCCCGGGTTGTCCTGGTCATGGGTCGACCCGCCGGGTCGATCGAGTTTTGCTGGGTTGTTGCACCAGCAAGTCTTTTAACAAACTCAAACCGGTCCAAGTCCGGGGTAGGCCAGGTCCCGGGTCGACCCGCCGGGCCGGGACGGGTTTAATAACTATGCATCTTATCATAATTATTATAAAAAAAGATGTAATATTAAAATTTTTATTCAAAAGAGATAAAACTTTGACAAGTAAGAAATAAAACTAAAAGAATTAATGGAGAATAATTAAAAACAAAATTAGATCCAAAAACTACATACAACTGGATTTGAATTTATTAAAAAAAAAAAAAAATTGGAAGGGATGTCGTGGATGAAAGAATCATCCGTGGCATATGATGAAGGAAATAAAGGCATAAAAATAAGCCACGTATGCGATCGTGGGAAGACAGGGATGTAGCAAATAACGCCACCATATCACTATCACCATGAAATGTATATTAACAAGTTAATGGTCGTTGGAATTAATTTATTTGTCATTAGATGCAGTTAGGTGTTTGAGTATATGATAATGATTGTGTTCAAGATGGTTTTTTATTTAAAAATATATTAAAATATAAAAAAAATTAAAAAATAATTTTAATAAAAAACCAAGTTGTGACTCATTGCAAAACACCATCAGTTATATATATTGCCAGCAATAAACATACGTACACTACATATGTATACATAGCAACAAGTTTTAGGTTATACGAGAAGAAGTAATTATATCTCAAATCTTTAGGATTTTCTACTAATTCGAGCCAGAGCACAATTTTAAAAGATATATATGATCTTAAGCAAATTTTATAAGAAAAATATTTGGCTGAACATGTTCTATTAACCGACAAGAAACGAGAAGACCTCAACTCGATAATCTTAAATCGATGTTAATTATTAAAAAACATATAGAAATCAAAACCAATTCACAATGATACAAATCTACTCTTTTTTTTCCTCCATGAAACCTTATCTTTTCAGCCATTATTTTCTAGAATTTAAATTAAAAATATTTGAACAAGAAATTTCAAATCTAATTATAGAAAGATTTTTGGAAGAAAACAATATGTTAATTTCCACCACAATAATATCGAGCCTTTAGAATCTCCTCCACATTTATGAATGGTCAAGAACAATGTTAAGAGCTGGTGAATCGAAAAGGAAAAGGAAGAAAAAAAAAGTACATGCAGGCTTGACAAGAAAACCTAAAAATTAAACATGTAGGTTATCGATGGATTTGTTTATATTTTATCTAAAAATATATCAAATTAATATATTTTTAAATTTATTAGATGGTTTTGCTACAACGATATAAAAATCACTTAAAAATAATCAAATCAACGAATTGTTATTTTATGCTAAGAAGAACTCCCACTCAATCAGGCTGCCAAACACATAATTAGCCACTTGAGGAACATCTAGCAACCCTAGCTGTATGTTATGGCGTTAATGATCTCTGGCAACGATACTGCAATGGAGGAACTGGACAAACTTGATCACTCGAGCATTGTACGTATAGATGGTATATTATAGAAGAAGAAGATCATGCTCTCCCTAGGCCTCCCCTTAGATTAAAATATGCTGTAGCAATACGTGACGGATTCTTCACATTATGTATGGACCAAGTATTAGGTGTTTAATTAATGGAAGAAAACAAGCAAATTTGTCAGGATATTATTATGAACCTTTCAAAGAATAATTGATGCCTAATTCACGGGTTTTGTGTATTGTCTACCCTCTACGTACCATCTAGGATTTGAATGATTCCTCAAATTATTGAATAGATTGTCTTTTAATTTGATATATCTTGATTTGATAAAAGGCATAATTATGAGCTTGGGATTATACAACACAATAATAACAACAATCCGATTGTTTTATATATATTTAGAGTTTCAAAACATGATGTTTTTGTTTTTTTTAACAAAAATTAAAATAATGTTGTTTTATTTAAAAAGAATTTCAAAGAAAAAAAGTTTTCGAATTGATGACCGGGTTTTAATCGGATCAAACTCGGATTAATTAGATCACCATGTTAAACCTGTTTTTGAATTAAATTGAAGAGTTTTTTTCATTAACCTGGACGAATCCAGGCTTTCAGGTCTCTAGTCTAAATTTTAGAATTTATTTTATAAATAAAACTAATTAACCATAAATATTTGAATTTTATAAGAAGATAGAGATTCAAGATAGAATTCTTTAACCCATTAGACACAAATGTTATTGTAGTTAATTTGGTTTAGCAGACTGCTGATGATTATTATTAGGTGTTTTGGCAAAACTTCTGAATTGTTTTTAAGTATTTTTTAAAAGTGTTTATGATTTAAAAAAATATTAAATTAATATTTTGTAGTGTTTTTTTCATATGTTTATATCAAAAATAAAAAAATTTAATTTTTTTAATATATTTTAAACAAAAAATTATTTTTAAAAAGATAATGTAATGCAATCCACAAACACCTCCACGCATCAGAATTGGAATCCACTTTTACGAAGACAGAACAAGCAATAGAGGACAAAAACAAAAC
>Ga0325414_1004473_pt1 | contig 14646 bp, 7 predicted proteins | sample PopdelMetagenome_8_FD_206183 | JGI IMG/M metagenome (GOLD analysis project Ga0325414, IMG submission 206183) | Populus deltoides microbial communities from Bellville, Georgia, United States - Leaf-PdKOR-R3 | ecosystem: Host-associated > Plants > Phyllosphere > Phylloplane/Leaf | place: USA...
AAGCCTGTGGAAGGAAGTGGTCAAATTCATACACAATATTAACTACTCTAGTTTCTTGCCGCAACCCCTATTTCAGGAGCTGGAAGCACATGGACGCGTATGATCAACCATTGCGTTAAAGACAACAGGTTACAAGAGATTGTGTCTCATCAATCTATGGTTCTTATTGGAAATGGCAAGAGAACAGTGTTTTGGCATGATACTTGGCTTGCTAATTACTGTCTTGCAGATCATTTCCCTACTCTTTAATTACCATTTATCCAATGATAAAGATGCTAGCATTGATAAGATGGGAATGTGGGATGGTTTTGAATGGACATGGTTCTTTTCCTAGACAAGACCTTTGAGGGGTCGAAACATTGGCTTGTTAGAACAACTATATGTTGTTCTCTCAACGGTGCACTTAGACAACGAGGCAGAGTATAGACTAGTATAGAAGGACAACAAATCAGGAAGATTCTCCGTTAAATCTCTATGTAGGCTGTTAAGTCTCACTCATTATCCTAACAATGGTTTCTCTTTTGCTGGGATCTGGAAAGGTGTAGTCCCTCCTAAAGTGGAGATCTTTTGCTGGATGGCTATTATTAACAGACTCAACACCCAAGGTGTGCTGGTTAGAAGAGGTTTTTTGGATGGCTCAGACTCTAACTGTCCTATTTGTTTAGTTGAGGAAGAGTCGGTTGATCATTTAATTTTACATTGCCATAAGCATTGGATTATCTAGTCCAAAATCATTAAATGGTGGGGATTATCATAGTGTTGCCCAAAGAATTTGTCAAGTTTATTCTCTCAGTGGACTTTCATGGTCCATGGTAAATTTCAGAAGAAAGCATGGTTGATGTTGTTTTTCTCAGTGGCGTGGTCCCTTTGTCTTCTTCGAAATGACTTGATCTTTCAACAAAAGTCACCAAACTATGATTGAGTTTTCTTCCTTATCATCACTTGGCTATGCTTATTGTTGAAAGCACTTCATCCTAACTTTCCTTACTCCCCTTCAGACCTGTTAAGATTGGCAGAAGGTTTGATTCGTTGGTCCAATGTTCATATTACTAGAACCGGTATGATATGGTCTCCTCCAACCATTGACAACTTCAAGTGGAACATGGATGGCTCTTCTATTGGAAAGCCTGGACTCTCAGGTATAAGTGGTGTCCTGCGAAACCACCATGGTCATCTCCTTGGTATTTTTTTCCTTGCCAGTAGGGATACTAGATTCGAACATAGCTGAACTGAGAGCTGTTGTCAAAGTTGTTGAGCTCTCAGTCTTAAATTGTCTTCTTCATCATAAACATATTACTATTAAATCTGATTCTGCCAATGTAATCAGCTGGATGCACAATTGCCATGGATGCACCGAGAGCTCTTCTCCACAGTTCAGAGATTGACTAGATTTTTTGGCTCAATTACTTTTTCTCATGTGTACCGTGAGAGCAATAGTCTGGCAAGTTGTATGGCTAAGCAGGGAGTGCGAAGATCCAGTGATTTCATTGCTTGGTTTTGATCAATCTCTCAGCTTATGTCTATCAGGCTGCTAAATGTGCTCCACTTCAGAGGTTCAGATTCACTAGAGAGATGAATTGGAGACTCTTGAAAGTTTCCCCTGGATTTTGTTGTGATGGTTATCTTGTGTAGATTTCAATGTTGCTTTCTTAGGCTATATCTGTTGTTTTGTCCTCTTTGTATGGACCTTGCTTTGCTTGGTAGTTCCTGCAAAATTGATATGCTGCAAACTCTGTAATTTCACATGCCACCAGGTTATGGCGTTCAATGAAATCATATACTGCTAAAAAAAAATGAGAGTCATGAGGAAGTAATGCATGTTTCTTTGTTTTATCGGAGCTAATGAAATGGGAAGAAGTAATATTTTGGTGGACTATCGATGTATTATAATTAGATTTTATTTGGTGATTTTTAGCATTGCCTGGTTAGGATTTCCTTCATTCTAGAAATGGATGTTATATATCATTGATGATACAAGTCAAGAAGAGAAAGAAAAACAGCTTCAGAAAGTTCTAAAAGGTGTTTGATAACTTCTTATAATTACTTGAATGAATGTTCCATACATCCTTGCTATTTATATAGACTTGTATCCTAGGCTAAGAAGAAGGATTCTGATTGCTGAAAATTAAATAAATAAGAAAATCTTAATCTAATCCTAACATAGTTAACACAAATCAAAACACAGACTCGACTCAGGAACTTGAGCCTGGCTGCCTGAAGGACTAGTTTTAGGGGTGTTTTTTCCCTCATCAGTCATGTATCTCACTTTTATGGGTGTTGTTTGTAAATGGCAGGGTTAAATTTGATACTCCATCTGTTTTTCTGATAAATTCTTGTGGCATGTTAATGTAGCCTGGCATGGAGTTTTTGTGATTCAAAATTCCTGAGTTCATTGCCATGCTAGCAGCCATATTCATCAACTTGTTGATGTTGCAACGACTCCGTTGTATATTTTTCAATTCAAACTAGTGGATACACGGAGAATTAAAATAAATAAAAAAAAATGTTTGATTAAAGAAATTGAGATAAAAATATATATAAAATAAATATGTTTTTAAAATAATTTTGAAATAAATTGATGTAGTTTTAAACAAAAACATAGGGTATTTAGATAATTATTTATATATATGCACTAAACTGAACAAAATATAAAAAATAAAAACACAATAAGTTTTAATTCAACAAGGAAACCCAAATCCTAATTTAACTAATAAATGCTAATATTCCTAAATAACATGCATAATTTAGAATAATTTTAAAGCATTAAAATTTAATAAATAAATAAATATCAATTTTCACTGGTGCCCCTCATCCCCATCATCTATCCTCTTTCTCCATTTTCCTTTTAAACTGTGATCGTCCATTTTAACCTCTTCTTTTTTCTTCTTTTTTCCCTCTTTTCATGGAATATATATCAGAGGGAAGTGTGGGTGGCTCAGATGATGATCAAGAGATTCATGACAAACGATGATGACAATGAATTCCTTGACACTCAAGATTTTCTTTCATCAAATTCGTTTAGAAGTGCTGAATCTGAATTCTGTAAAATACCATATGATTCTGATTACTATGATGTTAAAGGGCCTCCTGATATTGAAGTGGCATGGATTCCTGCATTAAATCTGTTGGATGTAACTATCGTTAAAATTGCCTGACACAGTCGAAAAAGAGGAGGGGGTTAGTCTTTGGTCGATGATTAAAGATAATATCGGGAAAGATCTCACTAGTGTTTATCTTCCGGTTTATTTCAATGAGTCCATCTCTTCTTTACAGAAATGTTTTGAGGATTTGGAATACTCGTGACGAATTCTGGAAGAAACTAAGGAGATTTTGCAGTTACACGTAGTTGCAGTACTAGGGTGAACTAGTGTATATCAATCAAAATGTTGTTGCTGCAAGGTCTCTGTGCTTGACTGTGGAAGTGTGGTCCTAAAGCAGATGGAGTCACTAAACTCTGTTTTGTTATTTCTATTCTGCACCATTTCCAGTGTTGATGGAAGTCTTTCTTCTCAGTGCCCAAGTGTACAGATTTTTAGTTTTATTGGAAGAATCTTAAACCCATCACCCTCTCACACTTTACTGTTCTTTTAACAAATTATATTTGCCTAGTATCTTGGAGAAGTTTTTGCGGGGCAATAGCCCTGTGTGAACACTCAATGTGGCGGCATTTGCAGTATCAGGATATGCTTGTACTGATGGAAGACATTGCAAGCCATTCGATCCACTTCTGGGGGAGACATATGAGACCGATTATCCGGATAAAAGCATTAGCTTTTTCTCTGAGAAGGTATCGTTTTCAATGCCAGAAGCATCATAAGCAATTGCTATTCCTGTTTTATACATGTTTAGTATGACATGGTTTTCTATATATGATTGCTTCTCTGAGAGCTTATTTGTATATATCTATTGGAAACAGTCATTGTCCGAAAGTAGCAAGGGCCACTGCAGCCTGAACTAACTAGGTTAAGAATTAATGGACACAAGAAGACAGAATTCACGAAAAGAGTCAAACAAAAACATTAGCTGGACTGTTATATTTTGAATAACATTCTTCTGCCACAAAAGAGGTTTATAATAACTTAAATAGGTCTATCTCCTATCTCAACCAAAAATGAAAAACAAATCCTAGACAAATAGGAAAATTCAAAGTCAAAATATGAAATTAAATAGAAAAAACTGAAACTGAAAAAAAAAAACATTTTCCAAGCCTGATTTGAAAGTATTCTCGATCTTAGTTGGTTACAATTAGTCAATCTACTATAGAACAAGCAAAAAATTATACACATTCCAGTGATCATCGAAACAAAAGTTATGCTAGTTTATGTAATACTGGTTGTTTGACTCTCCCGAATATTTTCTTATCTTGGACTTGTTAATCGTCCATAAATGTATTTGAGCTAGGTTTTTCATATAGTGTAATTGCAACATATCTGATTGGCATTGTTGCTTGACATTGTGAAGGCGAGGTTGGAAGTTTTAGGGTGACAACAATTTAAAAAGTAAATTTTGGAGTCTTTCAATTCAGCTTAATCCTGTTGGCATTTTAATTCAAGAGCTGAATGATGGAGAAATTTCCTAGTGGAGTAAGGGGTTTGTTTTTGACATTTAATAGCACTTACCATTCTTTATAAGGTACTTGCTAAGCTGACTTTCTCTTATCTGGTGACAACATCTATTTACAACCACATTTTAGGAAAACTATACTGTCATCACTATGGTACAATGAATATAAAGGGGAATCAGAGCTGCTCCTGCAAGCTAAAATTCAAAAAACAGTCAATTCTTGACAGGAATCCTAACCAGGTTCCAATCCCTTTGTATCTATATTTTTCATCAAAATATTTTTTACTTAAAAATATATTATAATAATTAGATATTTGTACGTCAAAAGTATTAAAAAATATATTAATTTGATTTTTTTTCAAGACAACCACACCCAAACACGTGAAGACACAATACCTAACATGAACTAAGCTCAGGTCTAGTACTGTAGGTATACTCATGATGCTATGATTTTTGGCTTATTCTTTTCCCTTGGTTATGTTTAGTCAAATGTATGAACTGACACACCTTATGGTTACTTGCTTTAAATGTTTTGTCATTTTCATACAACAATTTACAACACAGTTTTCTTTAATGATATTAAACTTGTTTGTTGCAAATCATTTAACCATTAGCATGAAACGCATGAGACTATCAATAATTGCTTGTTGATGTTTTTGCCACGATTAGGATCTGCATTGCATTCCCTCATTTTGTGAATGAATCATGATTGGGCATTATCACTAATGGCACACAATATAATTTCTTTGATAGGTTTTGTTGTGGACCACGTGGTGTAAAAGATCAATGTTCGTTGGAGGCTGAGCACGCACAACACAATGTTTAAAGTGGTTGAGCAAGTCTCTTACATCCACAAGAGTAGTCTATATTATTAGAGATAGAAAAGCGGTACACATTTACACATTCATGAAGGAGGACGATCGTCAACTCACTTAACTTCCATTCGTTTAATGTTGCACTTGCAGCTTCTGCATAAGGCAGAAAGGTTGTTTCCCTTGGTAGCCCTTCTCTTTTTCTCTCCTCGCATGTTTCTCTCTATTATGCTTCTATTTACTCTCCAAATGATGCCTCTATTTATAGGATTTAATGGACATCAACTCTAGCTTAGTGTCAACAATTCTGGCCACCTAACTTGTGTCAACCTTGTGACTTTTGAGCTATTCTAGTAGCTCTCTTTGATTATATATGGTGTTTCCATTTCTTGCTTCCAGCTCACTTTCGATTGAGGTTTTTTGTCTCTCTCTAGCCACCATTTTGGACCAGGAGAGCTATCATCTCACATGAATGGAAACAATTCTAACAATTAGCCCATTTATCAGTTATGTGGGGCAATTATCCTCTTAACTTATGTAGCTTATGTTTGCATCTTATAACTATTTCAAGCTTTTCATTATAAGAGTGTCTTTGACCAAGTTTATAGGAACTTACAAACCTTTCAATCACCAAAGCATACATTTGCTCACACCAAAGGATCACCACAATTAGATGGTTTGCCACATCACATCTAAAGAGTGTTAACGTTTGTCTTTAGCATACATAACATTCACCCATCAAGATTATCAACCATTCTCGGTCCGGAATGATTTATCAAGCCTTTCATCAAAGCTTAAAACAACCCATCAAGCGAAAATATCTATTTTCAAGTGTGACAATCATTAATTAAGTATTCCAATGTGATTACGAGCTCACCACTCTTCCAATAATCTACTTATCCAGGAGTTGTACTTGCTCTCGATTCCACCCTAGGAATCATGTTTTACTTCTTTATGAGTCTTTTGCTCATAGTCCTAAGAGTCTAACTAGCTCTCCATCTTTAACCATGGGGCAGCCCATTAAACGTTAATCCATATCTATCTTCATACTATGAGTATTACAATGCCATTACCAAGCTTACCACATTGACAATAGTCAATTTCTTCCTGAAACCTGCACATCCCCTCTACTCATACCTAGTAGTCACATCTTAATGCTCCACAAGTCATCCACTTATTGTTTAAAACAAATGTTTTATAGCTCATTGATCTTTAACATGGGAAAATATCCATGAAAGTTAATTCGACATTTGTCTTTACACTCATCATAGTCACTTTATTTGTTATCCATACCCATGTTCACTCATATTCAACCGTAACATTAGCTCTAGGGTGATCTGAACTTGGGCTCATATTATGGCCCTCACACATTCTTTTAAAGTGTTTTCACCTGTTATCGTGGGGTTGCATTATTCTTCATCTGAAATGTCTTAAAGTGACTCCAAGATCCTATACCATCATGTGTATTTATGAAAGAGATTATTGCCACTGTTTATATAGAAAAACAGAGCTATGGTATAATCCTCACAATTCTCCATCTCAATTTATATGTTTAGAGCTTCTACACCTTTCACCATCACGTTTGCACCCACTTACTCATAATAGCTTCTTCCATACCTTCTTAAACAAGATGTCTTCGCTTTTTATTATAGGCAGTCGTCTTTTATCACGAGCATTCGCACCACCTCAATTAGGCGCCTATGCAATAACTTTTCTTTCCATCCTTGCATGCATTGAAAAGTTCTTCACTATTGTTTTCATCAAGAGCATAAAAGACATTTTTGTGTACAACCTTCACATGGTCTCTGCTCTAAGCTTTACTAGGAACACATCTTCTTATTGCACTTATTGTCTCATTATAGTACTATGTTAGATCCTACATGTATTCCTACACAATCTTCATGTGTCTTTGTGCAATTTTAGTTCACTAGATTTCTTGTAACATTCTCATTTCCAGGATTAAATAAAGCAATTATACTACTGAAAATTTATGGGTAATTTTTTTTTTCAACTTATTTAAGGTTTACTGAGATTTCTACTAAAATTTAGGTAGAGTCTTCCCTATGCCGGGAGATCCCAAGTTATCAATAATTTATCCTACATGTATTTTATGTTCATTTTGCAATCATATCGCAACCACAATCATTACCAGTTACAAGCATAATAACTTACATATTCATTTTTTTTCCTTCTCATTTGCAAACACATATGAGATGGTAGTTAAACATGGATACCAACATGAATATTATAACCAGAAAATAATAAGAATCTTAAGTCTTGATGATTAATATAAAGAGATACTAATACAATTCGAGTCATATAATTACTTAAGGTAAAATAAATTAGCATTCATTTCATTCCTAATTCATACAAAAGGAACTAGAAACACTAATTTTCTAATTCATACAAAAGGAATTAAAAACATGAATTGTCTTATTCATACAAAAGGAACTAGAAATGCTAATTTTCTAATTCATACAAAAGGAATTAGAATCATGAATTGTCTAATTCATACAAAAGGAACTAGAAACGCTAATTTTCTAATTCATACAAAAGGAATTAGAAACATGAATTGTCTAATTCATACAAAAGGAACTAGGAACCAAGGAAACTACTCCTGGCGTAAATATGAAGGATCTACAATATCAAAATATGAAAATTATTATATTAAAAGTGAAAATATAGCAAAGATAACGGAGAGTCACCAATACATATATCTACATATATAATTACCTACTCGATAATACAAACCCACATTTAACTCTTTCTTTACTACACCTAGAGCCTATCATTCCACAACCCACTTATAGTTTTTCTTTTTCGACTATTATTCATTGTTTTTCACTAGGTACACTCATCTTACAACCCTGCCTAAAATTTAGGAAAATTACTACCAACACTAATAATTTCTATTAGTGTCATTAGTCGTCCTTACTCAGAATGACAAATGATATCCTTAGTAATGTCGACACCAACTTAATCTTTCGGTGTCATTAACTATTTCCAACCTAAAATAGCAATCAATTCTTTTCTACCTCACCATGAAGGTTTTTCTAAAAATGTCGATGCCAAGATCTTTTGACATCATTAGCTTCCTTCTTGGAAAGCTAATCAAATTATCCTAGGTTTGCTGATACTGACATTGTCCGTCAGTATCATTAACTATTCTTGACCCGAATAGTTAATCAAATTCAACATTCGTTATATTTCCATCAAGATCATGTTGATGTTAGCAAATCTTGCTAACATCATTAGCCGCCTTTATTTGGGATCGACTAATCAAGTTCAGAGACGGTTGTTTTGGGTTCATCATTATAGTTCATTATTCAAGATCGAAGTTCATAGGTCCACAACCAAAATCAAATTTCAATCCACATATGTTTCATCATATCTTTCATTTCTCTAACTTTATTCGCAAGTGTCAAACTCTAAAATAACATAGAATATTAATTCTACTATTAACTATGGAGAATATAGGTGTGATACATGTACATGCCACCGATGCTCGGTTTGCGCTCCCTTGTTGTTGTTGTACTCCTCCCGCGGTTTTTCCTGAATCAACAAGAACACCACATTAGTTCAAGTTTAATTTACATTTTGCAAAAAATAAGGCAACAACAACACCATTTACTCTTTTGCATTATGTTATCTTAAATCATTATGCATATTATCAAATTCATTTTCAAATATAGTTTATTCCTTTTCAATGTCAAGGTACGATGTTACAAAATTATGGTGGGAAGAAAACCAAGTTCTACCCCTATCGCGGCTAAACTTCTCCATTTTATAAATCTCGCTGAATTTTTTAGCAAGGGCGGCAACTCGACCTTTCCTTATACATTTACCTATATCTGGAGCTCTAGTGCTCCAAATCAAGCGAGCTCAAATTCGTTAGAAAGCTAACATCTCCGGATACATTTTTTATGCAAAGATGTTTCCTAAATTTTGTCATTTCGAGGCCCGAATCTCCTCTATAACAGGGGTGATGAATCTACCCAAATTTCATTGGCGATTCTTCCTAAGTGAGTTTTTCGCTAAGCTTCCGTCTCTTTTTCTTCTACGATATTTATTTTCTATGTTTTACTACATTTTATGATTTCTCCCATGCCGAAATCATTAGCTATAACCATGGTTAATAATTTCATCTTCCCTTCATATAACACGCATCAAACTCACAAAGTCTCCTACTATCAATTTGTTTTCATATTTTTTTCTCTATTAGTGAGCTTTCTACTACAATTAATTCATGCATCAAGGTCATATAATACACCAGAATTCTTCTTCGTTCCCCTCAATTGACTATTGGCCGAACTTGGCCTGAGGGAACTGAGGGTTCCCTTTTTCTTTCGAATCAATTTTTTTCTTGCTTCATTCACTCATTGTTCTCATCATGTACATACTATAAGTGTTCAACAACATAAATTTTAAAATTGCCTTATTCAATCCTCACATGGCCGACCACTCAAGCCTTTAAGTTAATGATTTTTATTTAACAATTATGTATGTTTTTTTATGTTCAGAACATCTTATGTTTGCTCAACTAACTTCATTCAAACAATTTATATATTTCCCCTAAATTTTCACTTAAGAACCCTCAACATTTACTCTTTGTGTTCCGTTATCTTAAATCATTACGCATATTATCAAATTCATTTTCAAATGTGGTTCAAACCCTTTCAATGTCAAGGTACGATGTTATTAAATTCTGGTATGAAGGAAACTAGGTTTTGCTCCTATCACGGCTAAACTTCTCCATTTTATCAATCTCACCGAATTTGCCAGTAGAGGTGGCATCTCGACTTTTCCTTATACATTTACTTATATCTGGAGTTTTAGAGCTCCAAATCAGACGTGGTCAAATTTGTTAGAAAACTAACATCTCCAGCTACATTTTCTATTAAAGATGTTTCTTAAATTTTGTCATTCTAGGTCCAAATCTCCTCTAGAACAGGGGTGATGAATCTACCCAAATTTCATAGGCGATTCCTAAGTGAGTTTTTCGCCAACCTTTTTTCTCTTTTTCTTCTACGATATTTATTTTCTATGTTTTCCTACATTTTATGATTTCTCCCATGCCGAAATCATTAGTTATAACCATAGTTAATAATTTCATCTTCCCTTCATATAACACGCATCAAACTCACAAAGTCTCCTACTATCAATTTTTTTTCACACTTTTTCCTTATTAGTGAGCTTTCCACTACAATTAATTCATGCATCAAGGTTATATAATACACCAGAACTCTTGTTCCTTCCCCTCAATTGACTATTGCCTGAACTTGGCCTAAGGGAACTTAGGGTTCCCTTTTTCTTTCTAGTCAATTTTTTTTCTTGCTTCATTCACTCATTATCATGATCATGTACATATTATAAGTGGTCATCAATATAAATTTTAGAATTTCATTCTTCCCTCATTCAATCCTCACATGGCTAGCCACTCAAGCCTTTAAGTTATTGATTTTTCTTTAATAATTTTCTATGTTTTTCATGTTCAGAATATCTTATGTTAGCTCAACTAACTTCATTTTAATAATTTCTGCACTTCACCTAAATTTTCACTCAAAAACCCTAATTTATAAAATTTGAAATTAGTGCATAATTCCTAATTAATTGTTAAAGTGTTTTTTACCATTAAGTCTAGTATCCATACATTGAGAAATTTCATAATTTCACTTCAATTTAGTTGAAGATTTTTGGACTCTCCTCCCTTGCATGCAACTAACCCTCTTCTCCCTTTTTCTTCAATTTCTTCACTTGTTGTCCTTATTAAAGTCCTTGTTAATAAGTGTCCTCTCTACTTAAAGGCCTTAGGTTTGTATAGTTCTTAGAGATTTGGTGTTTTTTCCTCTCTTTCAATGAAGAAAAACTGCTCTCCCCCTTTTTTCTATGGTGTTCAACCAGCCATGAAAAATGAAGAAATAGGGTATTTATAGCCCCATTCTTCCTAATTACACATTGGCCCCTTTTCTTTTCTTTTCTTTTCTTTACAATTAGAGTCACACTCCTTATGTCTTTCATATTTTTCTCATTTTGATTTCTTAATTATTATATTTATTTATTTTGTATTTCATTTTATTTCATTTCATCATTCATCATTCTGTTTTTTTCAGGATTTTACTTTTCTCCCTATTCCTTGCTTATGTCTGACAGCAACTCATCCCATCATAACACCTGTGAAAATAAGGTGTCAATCTTTATCCTCTTATTGTATTTCTCTTTCTTTATCAATGAATCCTTTAGTTCTACCTTTGAGAAATCAGTCACGGAATCTAGCTTTTGGAGAAATCACTGCTTCATCAAATCCTTGAACATGTTCCTTTGTGTCATCAATTTGCTAGTCTTCAATGTTTCATTACAAAATATTATATATACAAAAATAGGGATAATCCTTCAACTAAGCAAGTTCCCAGAAAATACTGGAGGAGTCATATCAATCCCATTTAAAACTCAATCTCCGAGATAGAACTTTTTAAGCCATATTTTTTCACCGTACTATCTCTTTGTATATACAACTATTTTCTAGCTCTATTATAACTTTCCTTTACAAGTGATTTGGAATGTCTTGTTTTTCTACTTGATTTCTCAACATCTGGCAAAACTATCAATGCTTTAGATTCGTTATGATTGGTCTTCGTTAATTTTCACTCCACATTTTTAATCTTTTACGTTCCACATGATTGAGTGTCTAAAGTATCCTAATTTTCCCTTCCCTTTAAGTAATAAAAAATTCCTATTTAGCAATTCAACACGTATAATTAGGCTAACATGTATGACTTCTTCTTCATCATCTTTATCTATATCAACCACCACGATGACCTTTATATGCCTCATCAGCAAGCAATCTCTCTTATTAATTCACCACAGCCATATTCACTTCAAATCTCAACAATCGGACCGTACCATTGCATCTAGGATGATTAAATTAGAATGACACAAGTTTAAAATCATCCAAATCACATTCCAGATGGCTATGATTTGATCAAAACTATTTTGGCCTAATGAACAGCCCAAATTCAATATCAAATCAAGTTGCATGTAGGATCACACACATTAGATCCTAACTCTCAGCTTGCGACTTAGCTTTAATTCGGCTCGGCTTGTGACTTGTTGATGTGGATTGTGGGGACCCATTATGATAATGTGTTAGATGACTGGATGTTGACTGTTCACTAACATGACGTGCCATTATGCATGATGATGCATGCTTATACAATGATGACATCACCCTCTGGTTCAAGTCATTCATATGGGTCAGGTCATCTAGTATTCAGGTCAAAGCAGCCTATTCGAGTGAAGAAGATGGGTGTAGTGCATAGGGCGATTTGGCACATTTTGGCAGCCTCTATCTTTGGCTCATGATGGCGCGTGCAGCCATATCCCTTGTCATAGTTTTACATTTTGTTTTGCTAGAGCTCTCCTCTTGATCACCTCTACACGATGGTATGTCCAAAAACATATTTAAACCACTTTCATTTATAGGCATAGATCAAACACCACTATTCACCAAGCTCTTATACCAATTGTTGTGGATCGCGTGGTGTTCAAAATTAATGCTCATTGGAGTTTGAGCGCGCACAACACAATGTTTAACATTGTTCAGATTGCCTACATCCATAGGATCAGTCTATATTATAAGAGATAAAGAAAGGGTACACGTTTACATATTCATAAAGAAGGAGGATCAATCATCAACTCATTGGCTCACTGCTGCACTTGCAATTCCTACCTTTAATAGCCCCTCTGTCTTTCTTTCCTCACATGTTTCTCTCTATTTTGCTTCTATTTTCTCTCCAAATGATGCCTTTATTTATAGGCTTGAATGGCCATCAACTCTTGCTCATTATCAACAATTCTAGCCACCTAACTTGCGCCAACCTTGTGACTTTTGAGCTACTCCAACAACCCTATTTGACTATAGATGGTGTTGCCATTTCTTGCTTTTAGCTCACTTTCAGTTGAGCTTCTTTGTCTTTCCCTAACCACCTTCTTGGACTGGGAGAGCTATCATCTCAAATGAATGGCAACAATCCTAATAGGTACAAGCATAGTTGTTAAACTCTGTAGGTGGACCTGACCCGCTGATTTAGAGTAAAACCAGGGTTGGATCTGCTTTCAAATCATTTTAAAGATTGACATGACAGGTCATTCACAACCCGATTGACCTAGCCAAACCCAAGTGTGATTGATAGGTCAATTTTAAAATATTTTTAAAAAAAACATTATCTTAAAACAACAAAACTTTATTTTTCTAAAATTTTATATAAAATATGTCATTTTAAAATTGATCATGGTTGACATAATGACTCAAGGGTTGACCATGCATGCAACTCATACCCTCACCGGAACGAACCTTAGGCCTATATGACAAATATAGGTACAAGGTGATGTTCAAGATAAGAATGGTAAGGCAGTGGCAAGTTTATTTAGCAAATATGATGATAGCATGCACTATAAAATGAATGATAGCTGAAGGAACGTAAACGGGTCAGAGCCAGTGGCGGAGCCACATGGGAGAGCAAAAGGGGGCTATTGCCCCCTTAATTTTTTTTTTTATTGTTTTGAATTGTTTTTGAACAATATACATTGATCCAATTGTTTTGAATTAATTAAAGGTTATATCTTTTTCAATTGAATTGGTTATGGTATGGAACTAAACTTTTTCACGAGATGAACAAGCAAACATTCCAATTGTTGTCAGTGAGTAAAGATTGATATTTTGCAGAATTAAAATTGTTTTAGCTTGAGATTGGTTCTTTTAATGATGTTAATTTCCTTGTGCCTTCCTATAAAATAATCAGGATAGATAATTAAATAATTTATATTTTATTTGCTTTTTTTTCTTTTTTTTATTTTCGTTAGACAATTGTGTTTTGCGAAGAAGAATTAACACGTGTATGCAAGCCTGATTTTATTTTGTGCAAGTTGGTTTTTTGTTTAAAAAGAAAAGAAACAAACTATTTTTTTGTCTTTAAAAATGACTTGTCATGATAAATTTAGACTATCAATCCTAATCCATATCCATGCATTATGGACAACATGCTACATGGTAATAGGGTATGAAATGAGTTTTGATGAATTGATATGTATTTTACTATAAATTTTATATGAAAGATTTACAATTATTACGTAATTCAACTGAATTTTATTATTATAAAAACTCAAAGAGAACAATTATAATGTAAGTTTTTTCATTTTAAAAATATTTTTAAATTAATTTTGCTTTATATGAGTAAGTATATTTGTTTTGATTTGATTTTTAATACATATCTAT
>Ga0325414_1004474_pt1 | contig 14646 bp, 8 predicted proteins | sample PopdelMetagenome_8_FD_206183 | JGI IMG/M metagenome (GOLD analysis project Ga0325414, IMG submission 206183) | Populus deltoides microbial communities from Bellville, Georgia, United States - Leaf-PdKOR-R3 | ecosystem: Host-associated > Plants > Phyllosphere > Phylloplane/Leaf | place: USA...
ACTTGGGTACACTTCTTTTTAAGCATGCGTAGGAAAAGTTTGAGCTCCGCCTTCCTACCCGCTATTTCATAGTTGTTTCAGAGGGGATGATGAAAGAGATAAAGAAGGATCTCTTAGAAAAGAGATGTTGGTTCAGTCCAATCTGGAACACCATTCGGTTATTGTATCATAATTAGAGCTGTAGAACTTGGATTTAGGCTTGGTTTATATGTATGGAAAGCTAAGACATATGCCTAAAACTTTCAAGAAGAGTCCAAGATTCAAAAAGACCATTTTTAAGTTCAAATGGTAAAAACAATAGAGAAGTCAGAATCTGTCCTGAAGCCCAGACACTGTGATGCGGATCAGCCCAACACCAAGCGTAATCATGCTAACGACCCATTGGAGGTGCCAATTGGGCCAATCACAAAAGCTAGGGAAAAGAAGATTAAAGAAGCATTGAATGGGCTTGTTCAAAACATATGGAGCAAAATGAACCTAGAGGGGTTTGGAACATTTAAGGAGCATGAAGGACAACCTTTAATTCATCTAGTTCAGGTCCAAGAAGAGCCCAATTCGTGTGGAAGAAGGGGTTGATGTGTCCGGCCCAATACCAACCTTGTTAGGCTTGTTATTTTTTCTAATGCTACAAGGATAAAAAGTGAGCAATTTATTCTCCTAATTAAGTAAGGAAGTTGGCCATATCTTATTCCTAAAAAGGGGAGGACTATTTAATGCTTTTCCTAACTTAGAAAGGAAAGTAATTAAATCAGCAACAAAGGTGGAAATTTGTTTTCTTATTTGTCCAAGTTAAACAAGGAAATCCAAGTTAATCAAGGACATCAAAGGGGGGGCAGCAACACAAACTTTCCAAATCAGATTTTTCCTACTTTATTTAAGACTTCTTAAGGGTGACAAATCTAATTCTAGCATATTTAGCATGATAATTTTTGGATTTTTATTATTTTTATTATTTTCTTCTTAGTTTTTGGGTTATTATTACTTATTTGGACCAATTGTAAGTAGGCTTCATATAAGTCCACCTAAGGGGGTCCATTAGGGTTTCTTTAAGTCTAGAATCAGTATAAATAAAAGCATAAACAAACATGTAAGGTTACGCAATTTTCAAATCAATAAACTTCTTTGCTGCACTTATTGTGTGTTGGTGAGATAATCTCTCTTCCTTGGTTCTCTAAAGAACTGAAAATGACTTATCGAAGAACAGCTATCTTCGTGGCATCATCCTTATACTTCTCGTTCGTGAATTAATATTCGTTGGGTGGGGGTCTCCGTTTCCAATAGTGTTGGTACCTAGGTACAAGTTATCTTTGTGTCACACTTCTATCAAACCTGATTTACTTGGCTTTCCAGGAATTGATGTCTTTGCGTGTGGGTTGCGTGACCATGTGATGTCCAAATGCATCGATTTTTATTTTGTTGGAAAGCTGAGATAATTTCCTAGAACTTTCATGAAGACTGTTCGTTCAAATTCTGATGTTAGTAATGATGTTTTGTTCAGACAATAAGATAAGGATTGTCACCAAGTCAAGATGTGGCCACCCACTCAACAATTAGTCATCAAATCAATAGTTTCAAATTTTGGCATATAAAAGGAGGCATTTGTCATACATTTAGGCATCTTGGTTTTCAGATTAAGATCATGTTCTTGCTCTTTCTCTTTATATTTTGTTTATATTAGTAATGCTTAAGTTTTGTTTGTATTAATATCTTGTTTATGCTTTTCGTTTCCTTTCCTTTACTTTGTTAACTTATATCTTATTTATGTTCTTATCTTGTTTATTTATGTTTCTCTCTTTCATTATGTTTAGCTAAATTTATTATGTCAAGGTGAAAAGGTTACACTAATGGTGTACGAATAAGTATAGTATAAACTCAACATGGACTTTAATGTTTGATACTGACATGTTTTGTATTTGTTATCTTGTTCACTTTTAATACTTTGCTTGTTAAATGGTTAATCTAGATTAATGTTGTATAACCCTTGGTACAACAAATACTTGGCACTTTCATAGCCCAACCGTATGGTATGACCGACACCTGTGCTATGAAAGGAACTTGATTTGTTGTTAACATAAGTTATAATCATGAATACCTGACAACATTTACAAGTATTAACATTATTCGAATAAGATAAATAATGTAATCATGTTAACAATTTATAATCCGATTGAAACCTCCTTTGTGTGTGGTTTCTAGTTCAGTAATAAAAAGAGTTTATATTATACTTGTTTGAAATACCATTAGTGGATCCTCTAACCTTAATAATTATTTTATCCTTGTTTAATCCTTACATCAATATCACATCTCAAAGCTCTCTTCAACTCCTTTTCTGTTATTATCTATTTCTTTATTTATAGTTTATACAGTTAACCTCTATGTGGTTCGACCCCGGTCTTGCCAGGTTATTTATTACTTCGACACTCCTACACTTGGGAGAAGACATCAACTTTTTGGTTGTGTCAAAATGGGTTTAGGCAACATGGAGTCCAAAGTTGGCTTGGGCTAATTAGGATGTTTGGATCATTTTCTTTGAAAGATCAATAAAATATTATCCTAAAATTGAAAAGAAAATTTGTTTATTATTGTCCTTATTATTTATGAGAATATTTAGAAACAAATGAGGAAGTTTCCTAGTCATGCAAAGAAACTAAAAGTAGTTCTTAGATCTGAATCCTAGACTTGGATGGATTATTTAATGCTAAATATTTGATTCTACTAGTCAAGGAAAGAAAGTGATAAGCGGCTATAAGGAAAATTAATTTATAAAAATATTTTCCATATTCGTAAGAGGAATCCTAATCCAACAAGGAAAGAAGACTTCAACAATTAAATTTCTATTTAGATCATATTTCCTAGCATCTAAAGGATTTTTAAAGTTGGCTAAGCAATTTCAAAGCTCCCTATGAAATATTTGGGAGTTATCTCTTCTCTCATCCAAACTAAAGACTGTTTATTGTAAGGGCCTCGTGGATCGAATCACCTCTAAAGTTCGACATTGGACTTGTAAAACACTCTCATATGCAGGATGGATAAACTAATTAATTCAGTCTTGTTTTCCATACAGGTCTATTGGGCATCTCTTTTCCTCTTACCTGGGCAAGTAATTAAAAATATGGAGCAAATTATGAAATCCTTTCTTTGGTCAGGTTCAGATATGAGAACTACTGGGGCTAAAGTGGCTTGGGATCAGGTATGTCTTCCAAAAAAGGAGGGGGGGTCAGGAATAAAAAGGATAACAGAATGGAACAAGATTGCTTTGTTGAAACACATTTGGAACCTGTGCAATGACTTAGATGGCTCAATCTGGTCTACTTGGATCAGATCCAATCTGTTGGGAGGTAGGAATTTCTGGACAATCAAGACGCTAGAGAATTGCTCTTGGGCTTGGGGAAAGATTCTAAAGCTCAGATCCTTAGCATGGCCGAAGATGAAGTACATCATAGAAGATGGAATGACAACCTCTCTATGGTTTGACAATTGGCATCCTCACAGCCCACTCGCGGATTCTTACGAGGAAAGATTCATCTATGATTCAGGTATAGAAAAGAACGTGAAGGTGAATGTACTGATTCATAACTTAGAATGGAAAATTCCTACCACCCAAGCTATTGGCTGACACCCCATTGTAGAAGCTATTCCTTCCAATTCTAATCCTAAGATGGGGTAAAAGGATGAGATAGTTTGGTTGGATTCGTCAAATCACAGATTCTCGGTCAAAGTAGCTTGGGAGCAACTAAAAATTCATCGTCAGATGGTTGAATGGCATGACATTGTGTGGTTCAAGAATGTTGTTCCAAGACATTCGTTTCTTCTATGGATGGCTGTCTAACATAAACTCACAACTCAAGATAGACTTCATCGGTTTGGTATACATGGTCCCAATAGATGCTCACTCTGTCTCTGCAACAATGAAGATCACAACCGCTTATTCTTTGAATGCTCCTATACTAAAGCGATCTGGTGGGATGTTTGTGACAGATGCGACATTCCAAGAATGACAAAAGGCTAGGATGAATGGATTCGATGGGCCACTGTCACTTGGCATGGCAAGAGTTTTGTCAATTTTTCTCGTAAACTGAGTTTCGCAGCTACAGTGTATCATGTATGGCAAGAATAGAATGCAAGGATTTTTGCTGGAATGTCTAGAACTTCAAATTTGGTCTTTAATCAAATTGAATGTATCATTCGCGATAAGCTTTATTTGATGAGGAACGGAACCAACAAATGAAAACAAAAGGATCCAAAGAGCTTGGAGGGTTAATAACATAGATTCTTAATTTGATAGTTAGCTGGTTGTATTGGTTTCCCTAACAAATCTAGTGAGGTCTTAGTTTTCTATTCAGTGGCTAGCCTGTAGCCATCTGTTGTTTTATGTTTCTGTTCTCATTGTAAATCTGGGGTATGCCCCTTATAATCTTTGTATCTTCTTCTTTTAATACATTCGTAAACTTATATAAAAAAAAAAGTATTTGGGAAGTTGGATCTCGACCAAGAGTTATTTAAGATAAAGAATTAAGATATTTTGTTTTTTTTTTCTATTATATACGGCATCAACAAGCTACTACCTAGACTAGTTGTTTTCATTATTATTTTTATGTTTGAGTTTATTTATTACTTTGGTTTTCAGCTAAGATCCTGATGCGAACCTTGTGATCACGTGATCCACAATCAAGATTGAGATTTGATCCCGGAAAGCCGAAATAGGTCTGATAGGAGTGTGACACAATGAAAACCTGCCCCAAGGCACCAACACTATTGGATTGAGTAGATTGACGCCATGAAGCCAGTTGATCTTTGATAAGTCAGATTCAGTTCATTCAAGAACTGAAGAATACAAGAATCATTCTCACCCGTTAAAACTGAAAAAATTCAGAAGTAATTATCATCAAAGATGTTGAAATGTTGGCTTACATGAGTTTAAATAATTCTTAAAAAAATTAACCCTAACGGACTCCTTGTGTGGACTTATATGAGGTCCACTCAAAACTGACCCAAAACCCTAAACTGAAAAGCTCATAACTTAATCCAAACAAGCCTTGGATCCTAATTGAAAACAAAATATTAATTAAACCCAAACATGAAAGAAAATAATAAAATAACTAACTTGTCATTAAATACCACCAGCCCTTCTTTCCTTGTGTAGCTAGGATAAATAAGGAATCTTTATAAGCAAAGGATTCTGAAACATTAATAAATCCTTGCCACACTTGGAGATTATATTGCAGCTCATTAAATATCCTTGTGGAACGAGGAAATTCCCAAAACAAGCTCCCATATCCTTGTAGGAAAATGATTCTTGCCAAATAGGAAGTCCACAAGTCAAAAGAAAGTAAATAACAGAATTCGTATAGCCTGTTTGGACCTATATTGCAAGTCCTTTTCGAACGTGGATACTCCTGAAAATGTACCCCAACATAGAAAAACACCTTTGGAATCTTTTGGTAAAGTTTCAGCTCGATCCAACGGTTGGATTTGAAGTTATACTTGATAGCGTAAAACTAAACGATAAAAACTTTTACGCCAAAATTTGAATATGATCGTGCTTTGTTCGTATCACAAGGCTGAACCGTATCAGATCCAGGTCTTGTCTGGATCAATGTTTGGGCTTACTAGTAAAGTTTTAAGGTTAGTTTTATTAAGTGGTTCCATTTATCCCACAATGGTAGATCCATTATGGTTAATTTCTCATAATTATTTAAACATATGTAAGCCTAAATTTAGGACTTTTGATCAATAATACTTCTGAACTTTTTAATTAACGTGTAAGATATTCTTTTATTCTTTGGTTTTTGAATGAACTGAATTTGACTTATCGAAGATTAATTGACTTCGTAGCATCATCGACTTCATTCCAATATTGCTGGTTCCTTGCAATAGTTTCTCATTGTGTCACACTCCTATCAGACTTCTTTCGATATTCTTTTTCAATGTTTAGCTTATTAATTACAAACATGTGGATGAAAATTAGAAATTTATTAGTTATTACATTTAACAAAAATTTTTTTATAATTTTGATTTCATTTTTGAAAATAGATCGATCAACAATTAACATTTAAAATCTAACGAATATTTTTTTATAATTTTGATTTTGTTTTTGAAAGTCGATCGAGCAATAGTTAACATTTAAACTCTAAAGAAAAAAAAGTATTGCTCTTAAAGTTATCAATTAATAAAGTATGAGGATGCTATGTTACAATTAAATTTATTTGTTTGTCTTGCTAATGAGCATGGATAGTAAATTTGTTATAGTTACATAACAATTTATTAGAAAACAAAACATATAGGAAAATAACCTATGTATCAATCCATTGTCCATTCACTACCTCAAGTCACAAAATTTCCTCTTAATTAACACGTTGGTAATTAATGAAATTGTGGAAAACTTTGAACCAAAATGAACTTTCTTAGCTACCTTTATTGATCCTGCAAAACAAGTTTCTCATGGAATGAGGGACACTACGATGTGTAAGTTAATTTTGATTGTTTGTTGATTTAAGGATAAGCAAGTAAAATTTATGGAAAAAGTCTATCTCTTTCGGGTAGTTTTTAAGATCTCGAGCTCTGATGATCAATTCTTATAGAAATTTTCTATGTCTCCCCTTTTCCATGATGATAGTCCAAGGCCGCAAGTCAAGTGGCTGTGCTTTTCCAATAATACGACCAAAGGCGTTAAGATATATGCCATGGCGAGTTGTGGTTGGTTTGGAGAACGAAGCTTGATTCACTGCATTTCTCCTCCAATAAAAGTGGTGGCATGAAGAATTTGTGAGGTTATATGTAAAAGAAAGGGAAAGAAGTTATGGGATTGTGTATAGAAATAAATAAAATATATTTGCACGATAGAAGAAAGAGCAGGAGAAAATACGTATAAAAATATACATAAAAATATGCTCAAAAATAAAATAAAAATGCACAAACAGGGTTCGTTTTTTTTCGTATATGGGTTACGCCCAAAGGCGAGCCCAAATGTATGAGCTGCACCATTAGGGAAGCCTAGCTTACTTGGGCTGATGAGGCATGCATCCTCGCTCGATTGGGTTGAATCAGGCGAGTTGGATCAAGCATTTTAGCTTTTTTTGCTTGGCAAATCATTTGTTAGCCTTTTCAAACAAGGTGTTTCAAAAGCTTAACTTAGCAGAAAAAAGAGAAAAAACAAAAATTTATAGATGTTACATGTTATTTATTTTGTTCATACAAATTTTATCAATAGTTTTTAAGGATCCTTGATCATTTTAGAAACAATTAGTTATCGTACCTTGGGATAATGGTCATAGAGACCCGGAGACATATATAAAGACTTAGTGAAGACGTGTCACCACTGTTCCTACAGTCCAAATGGCCTCTCCTGCAATTCTTGGATTTTTTAGGGTCTATTTTGTAATTTTTACATGCTACAATATGTATTTAAATTACTGTTAGTAGTTTGTTTAATTTCTGTTATTTGTTTAACATGTAATTATAGTGTATGTGTAAAACATAATAAAAAGAGAATGTGTGTGTGTGTGTGTGTGTATCTTCTATATGTATTTTTTTTTATGTATTTTTGAATGATAAAACCCAAAAAAAAATGAATGAAAAAAAAAAGAATATAATATTTTAATTTGTATATGGTCAAGTATCTGAAGGACAAGTAAAATTATGTTATATTTCCCGTGAAAATGTAAGAACATGTTTCTACATATATTTTGGGATTTAATAACTGATTTATTGAAGCCTTTAGAATTTGATTAATATTTTAATATTTTAATTTGTATATGGTCAAGTATTTAAAGGACAAGTAAAATCATGTTGTATTTCCTGTGAAAATGTAAAAACATGTTTCTACATATATTTTGAGATTTAATAACTGATTTATTAAAGCCTTAAGAAATTGGTTAATATTTCAAAATTTTAAATCACATCAAACCACAAAACATCTTACCTCAGGTAGGGTGCGCTAGGGTGCTAATACATTCCCTAGCTACAATCAGTCCCTTACCCTTGAATCTCTGACAAAGACCAGTACACTCGGGTCTCCTAGTAACCTTCAATTAAATACTAGATGGTGATTCCCAAAGAACCAAATCAAGCAAACGAACGAAAATCACCAACGACGCCATGCGGGGGACGTGCGACATTCTTTATCTATTTTCAATTGTTTTTTACTAAACCACCATAAATTGTTAAATATTGGCTTCTTGGTTTCTATATGGCTGATCAGCCATATGTATAACAATTGCTCACAGTATCTTAATGCCTTATTGCCAATCTTCCTATAGTGATTGAGTGTTAGGATTGTTTCTGCTAGTATTGCCACAGTGGGATTTATCAGACTGTTTTTGTATTTAATGAAAGTTACGGGCCAATTTGCCCTTTGTTTTTTAGTGATTGAGATACCAATTGGGCCAATTACAAGAACTAGGGCAAATAAGCTTAAAGAAGTATTGAATAGGCTTGTTTTGAACATATGGAGAAAGATGGACCTGAAGGGGCTCGAGACATTTAAAGAGCATGAAGGACAACCTTTAATTCATCTAATTCAGGTCCAAAAAAAGCCCAATTCGTGTGGAACAAAGGGCTGATGTGTCCGACCCCATACCAGCCTTGTTAGGCTTTTTATTTTCTAATGCTACAAGGATAGAAAGTTAGCAATTTATTCTCCTAATTAAGTAGGGAAGTTGGCCAGATCTTGTTCCTAAAGAGGGGAGGATTATTTAATGCTTTTCCTAACCTAGGAAGGACAGTAAGTAAATCAGCAACAAATGAGAAAATTTGTTTTCTTATTTGTCCAAGTTAAACAAGGAAATCCAAGTTAATCAACGACATCAAAGGGGTAGCAACATAAATTTTCCAAATCAGATTTCTCCTAGTTTATTTAGGACTTCTTAAGGGTGAAAAATTTGATTCTAACATATTTACAATGGTAATTTTTGAATTTTGATTATTTTCTTTTAGTCTTTGGGTTATTATTACTTATTTGGGTCAATTGTAAGTGGGCTTCGTATAAGTCCTCCTAAGGGGGGTCCATTGGTTTTTTTAAGTTCAGAGTCAGTATAAATAAAAGCATAACCAAACATGTAAGGGTTAGACAATTCATATTAATAAAACTTCTTATTTGCCGCACTTGTTGTATGTTAGTGGGATAATCTCCCTTCCTTGGTTCTCTAAAGTACTGAAAACGACTTATCAAAGAACAACTGGCCTCGTGGCGTCATCCTTATACTTCTCGTTCGCGAATCAATATTTGTTAGGTGAGGGTTTTTCGTTTCCAATAATATGGGTGCCTAGGTACAAGTAATTTTTGTGTCACACTCCTATCAAACCTCAATTACTTGGCTTTCCAGGATTTGGTGTCTTTGCATGACCACGTGATCACGAGGTTCGCATCACTTTCATCCTTCGAACACTTCTTCTATTATCTTCCACTTCAAACCATCGGTTCTTTTCTCTGACATTTTATGTAAATATGGAATCTTGGTTAACTTGGCTAAGTTAGTTATCACACGTTGTCGAGCTTTTAGTGGAGGTAAACTTTGTATAAATCTCTGGGGAACTTGGTGAGGAAACCATATTCCTTTAGGGTGGGGTGTCTATGTCCTTGAAGGTGAAGCAACGGTATTTGGGGTTCCAAAGGTGCAACATAGCTTTAATGGTTGAATTATGGGTAGGCACCTTCGTGATTTCTACCAATCTCCCATATTTCTTTAAAAAAATAATCTTCACAGATGCTTCTCATATGTGAAAGGAGTTTTTTCAAGTCGTTTCCTAAGCTGCTCATGTTATTGATGGGTGACAACTTACTGTCATCTAGTCTCAAGCAATCACTCCTCTTTTAATAGTTGCAGGGATTTAGATTTTAACACGTATTCGATATAAGTCGTTTTTAAATAATGGCCATGCTATCAGTCCAAAATCCTGCAATTCGAGATGCTCAAGGTTAAGTATTTCTTAATGTAACAATGTTTATTTAGAGGTCATATCTTAATTCCTTTACATGAGATAGGAATAGACACTATCTAGTCTCAAAATGATCTCTTGTTGTCCTTGTGATCACCTTTATAAAGGTAATATAGGGGCTCAGTAGGTAGTGAGATGACTCGTATATCAATCCCTACTAGTTCAATCACTCAATAAAGAGTTGAATGGTTTTGCTAACTTAAACCCTAACTGAAAGTCATAGGGTAAGTCGTTACTCCTTTACCTAACTTAAAGTTTTCACATGTGTCCCGAAGCAGTAAAAAATGTATGAAAATATGTGTTTACATTTAATATCTATGCACGGGCAGGATAAAAGCATGCTAAGTGTAAATAAAAGAGGCAAACAAAAAAAATATGGGAATTTAAACACATTGCAAATACACAGACCACATAAAACACAAAGCTCAGCCTAATACTATTAAAAAACAATACATCCCCAATGAAGTTGTCATTCTGTTGCATATGTGCGAAAGTCAAGTAAAGGCCGAAGTAGTCACCACTTAGTTGTTTGGTTTATAGTCGCTAGAAAACCCAAGTATACTGGTTTTATCAGAGATTTGAGGATAAAGGACTGGTTGTGGTCAAGGAAGGTATTAGCACTCCTAACGCACCCTACTTGAGGTAAGCCATTTTGTGTGGTTTAATATGGTTTAGGGGGTTTAGGATTGAGATTTACTTGTATGAATAAATCTGGTGTTAAGGATTTATTATAAACTCATATACCCAAATAAATTCTTAGGAAAAATATTCTTTGTAATTTGTGTATTACAGTGAAAAATACTCCCAATTAAAATTGGTGAATATTTAAAACAACTCAAAGAATTTTTTGGTCAACTTAATATTTCAAATATCATCCTCACTTATAAGTCCAATGTTGGATTTTTAACCATTAATTCTCATGAATTAAAAAATGGTGATTTATTCAAATATTGGTCAAATTCTCATGGATTTAAAAAATTGATTATTAAACCTTAAAATACATGTCAAAACATATATATTTTCTTTGTTTTCATATGAAAATACTAAATGATATGATTTTTATATATATTTTTGAGAGATTTAGTCATATGCAACATCCAAAAAATGTTTTTTTTTATTTGTAGGTTTCTTGAAATAAAAATATGCCTGAAAGTTAAAAGAAATTTTCTCAAACATATCCTTAAACCAAAAAAACAAAAAACAAAACAAAACAAAAGGAAAAAAAACAGATTTTATTATTATTATTATTATTATTATTATTATTTAATTTCTTTATCCCACTTTTTTACTATTTATTATTACTTATTATTGCAATTGGGTCAACTAGGAAGGGTAGACCCGGTCACAAACAGACCTGATCGGGTTGAAAAGTTGGTTGACTTGGTTGGTTTTACTCGACCGGGTCAACTAAAAACAAACCCACAAAAAAAACCAAAACCAAAACATATCAAAAGTGGTAAAAACACAAAAACTTAAAGATTTTTCAATCAAAACTTCTCAAAGCTAAAGAAACAAAATCAAACAAAAGAATGTTGTTCATCTCTCCACAAAACATAATTATCAATCTAGAGTTGATTTCGAACAAAGAAATGTATGGTTCTGTTTGTATTCCGCCATAGATCAAGAATCGAGGGTTCATTTGTCTTGATGATCAACACAGTTACATGATTTTTGCCAAAATCGGTTTCGGTTCAAAACTAAAACCTTATGATTTAAATCCATTCAAACTTGTTATTAATGTGAAAACTCCTGGGTTACTTATCAACGATGATGGGAAAACTTATGTGATCTGGAAATTAAACCAAATAAGCTGTGAAACTAGCACCTAAGATAAGATTCAATAGATGTATCTGCCTAAAACCGAGGAAAGCTGCCTAGAAATGCCCAGGAGCAAAAATACACCTAGAATGGCGTTTTTGGCCTCTAAAGCGTGTCCTCCTTATCCCCACAGACCACACTATTTATGATGAACATGATGTGATTATAGCGAAAGAAACATCATAAAAACTTAAAGTGCATTGATTTTCAATCCTAAAAGCTATCAGCTCAAAACACAAAATCAATCTTCAAAAGAGTGAGCTTCAAAATCAAACCATTTTTGCTTAAAAGGTCATACCACTTACTTAGAAGCAGAGGCTATCCTTTCATTAACAAAAGGTGCCCCTACTCCTTTACAACCTTTGGCATCCATTAAACCAAGATTAATGGGCTATATTTTCCTTTAGTTTCTAGGATTACTAGGCCGCATGGAAGGTTATAAATAAACCTTGAATTAGTTCTATAATATTTTCCTTCTCTTCTTCTTACGACAGAATATGTATTTAATATTATAAGATTTTATTTTATTTTGTTTGCTAGAATCCAAGGCTTATTTAGGCTTAATTAATAGTTTGTTTTCAGCTAGGATTTAAGGCTTGTTTGGATCAAGTTATGGGCCTTTTTAGTTTAAGGTTTTTGAGTCAATTTTGTAAGTGGGTCAAATAAGTCCATTAAGGTAGATCTATTAGGGTTAATTTTTCAAAAATTATTTAAACTCATGTAATCTAAATTTCAACAGTCATTGATGAATAATACTTCTAAATTTTTTAGTTTTAACGTGTGAGAGTAATTCCTGCATTCTTCAGTTCTTGGATGATCTGAATCTGAATTATTGAAGATTAATTAGTTTTATAGCATTATTCTACTACATTCCAATACCACGCAAACAAACAATGCATAACATCCTTGACTTTGCCTTTCCTATCCATGAAACCTAACTTTCATGCTAGCTTGGTTCTAAAATACGAAGGAACAAAATAATTGTAATAACAAGTTTTCTCGTCATCCTATGTATCTTGCCATGCATCCCCAACTAATTTTCCAGTCTTTTTGTATTGAATATAGTCACAAAAATGTCGCTCATATATTTCCAAAGGTTACACACACACATGCATGGATTAGTATATACATTAACTCTAAAAAAATATTTTGATGGTTAATAAAGCATGTTCCTTTCTTTAGTTTTATAGTTTCAAAACATAATGAAAAGATTATTAAAACTTCCTCAAAACATATTATATTGATGTGAGGATTTATTTTTTAAAACTAAAAAAAAATATAATCTTAATTATCTTACAAACTAATTTTAGAATATCATTTGTTGTTGAATAAAAAAGAAATAGTATATGCATGTCCATGACTCCAATTAACTTATATGTAGTAATTATTTTTGTAATATGTTCTTGCTAATCTATTCTTGAAAGAACTACCCAATCTTGCTAAAATTACATTATGTACATTATAGCTCAATAACTTAATAATTTTGATTAATTTTTTTTATTGGTCCTAACTTGGGACCAATGTGGTAAATTCATAATTTACAATATATTTAAGGAAAAAAAACAATTCTCACTTGATATATAAATTAATAATCTCTTATACATCAAATTATATATATATATATATATATATATATATATATATATAATCTTTTTATATTTGTTTAATGTTATTTTTTTGTTCTTTTCACAAAATCAGTATATCGGCTGGAAACTGTGACCTGATTTAAAAGATCATTCTCAAATATAACAACGACACATACTGTTTATTTAATAATATTGTTTTAATCCTTCCTTAAATTGGTGCAAGAGCCTACTGATCTGAGTAGGAATAATAATGTAAGACACAAAATTCTTAGAAAGAAAAGAGACCATTAGACAATAGGTGAATGCTACTGAATGATGTAAGTCCCGTTTGAGAATTAGGGCAATAAACCCATATAACTTGCAGCCTGTTTCCTAGTTTATCTTTCCTATCTATGGATTCAGTTTTTCACAGGACTACTTCTATTTCAGCTTCCTCTACCTCTGAATCTTCTGAAAGTAGAAGGATTGTCCAAAGTGAAGAGATAACAATTGAAGATTTACTAAAAACATTGATGATTGGAAAATTCCAAAGATTTTTCAAACTCAAATTTATCAAAAATCTAAAATTGAAGAAAAAGATATTCAGCCTACAAAACCTTTTGAAACCATCCAACTCCTCTCTAAAAAATCCTTACAAAAACATCTAGCCCGAAACTATAAATACATCCGTGTTAGCCTTGTCCAAGTGTTGCGATGTCGCGGTCGCACAAATTAATTACCCTAGCTTCAAACACAACACATAAGATAGTATAGAGCAAGCAAGGGGTCGATCCCACGAGAAAGTTCAAGTCAGATTTTTATACTAGATGATATGCAATTTGAGGGGGTTTGGACATTATCTAGGCTAAAGCAAAAGAAAATAGAAAACTATCAAATGAAATTTAATAAAATCAGAAAATTGTCAAGAGAACAAACCTTGGTCACAAGCACACATCCACCTACAGAAATCAGAACTGATCATGAAAACGAAACATCAATTTATATTCTGAATATTTATCTCTTCTTAACATTGGTTAGTTAACGGATCTGCCGTATAACTAACCCTAACCATCAAACAACCACAGTGTCCGCTCTAATAATTTAATTTAATGGCAGCCTTAAGAACTAGATAAGTTGATTAATCAAGAAAACATAACTGTCCGCAGTCTATGTTTGATTTGATTGAATGTTCTCCCTAATATTAATAACGTAGATCCGCCACAATTATTAAATTCAGTTGCTTCACAAGTTCATATACCACAACTCCGGTTTTGATATCAAACTTAGCAATAGATTGTCTACAATAATAACTTAGAGTCCGCTCTAG
>Ga0325414_1004477_pt1 | contig 14643 bp, 17 predicted proteins | sample PopdelMetagenome_8_FD_206183 | JGI IMG/M metagenome (GOLD analysis project Ga0325414, IMG submission 206183) | Populus deltoides microbial communities from Bellville, Georgia, United States - Leaf-PdKOR-R3 | ecosystem: Host-associated > Plants > Phyllosphere > Phylloplane/Leaf | place: USA...
GATTTACTTGATATATTTTCAAAAGCATTTTTTAAAGACAAAAATAAACACACTCTTACACAAAAGTTATCGATTTCAGTAAAGTCTGGGGAACACATGTCAGATAGTGAAGTAGATTATTTAATGACAAGAAAAAACTGAGTCAGCTCACTGACTTCGTAGGATTTTAATATCAAATGCTCTATGAATGGTGGTTGTCTGAAAGTTGACGAAAACTTTTTCCTGCAGGAGACAAAGGCCGGTGAGGAGAAAGCATGCTCAGGGCGCTGTAAGGTTATATTGCGGAGAGTCATCGAGCAAGTTCGGGCTGAGACAGAGCAATGGTCCCAAATGCAAGGGATTCTGGGGCAAGTCAGGAAAGAGATGGAAGAGCTGCAGGCTTCTAGAGATTTTTGGGAAGATCGAGCACTTGATTCTGATTTTGAGATTCAATCCCTGAATTCTGCTGTAAGAAACCAAGCTCTATGTCGTCTATTTTTCCTTTTTGCTTCTTTCTTTATATATCTCTTAGTCAGTGAGTCCACCCAGTGGAACAATTTTGGCTATTTCTAAATGTCTTATAGAACACATTTCCCTCTCAAAGTTTGCATTTCTACAACATCAAACATTCGGAAAGATCCAACTATCATTGTCTGGATTACAAAAGTAAATGTGAACAGTCTCCAATGATAGCCTCTTTAGTTATTGTCTTCGAATGCTGATAGCTCATGAATCAGTGAGCCCGTGAGAGATGAATAGAATGGGACTTTAGGTCCTTTCGTTAAGAGTAAAAGGCTTATCCGAAAACATTTGATCCTAAGCTTGTCAATTTTTCATTTTGCATTTATGCAAAAATTAACAATGTGGCTTTTTACAGATGCAAGAGTGGAGACAGAAAGCCCTCTCTTCTGAAGCCAAGGAAAATGAGCTACAAAATCAGGTAGCCGTGCTTCATGTTGAGCTCGAGAGGCTGAGGAAGGCAAGTGCTAAAGAAACATCAAGGTCTAAAAATTTACCATCGGTTTCTTTGGACGCTCCAAATGAGACGGAGAAGCGAGTATTGGTTTGTCGCTTAAAGGAAAACTGCAATACCAATGATGATTGTCGCAAGCAGAAGGCGGCCTTTAGTGATGGAAGAAGAAAGCCACACGCCTGCACCGGTGGACTTGATGCCCCGAAACGCTCTCCTTTCAGAGATATTGGAAATTCATCTCCCTTGGCGAGGCAAAATAGTAGAGCAGTTTTCCCTTTGCACTACCTTGCGCAGGAAAAGTTTAATTTCTGAAAATTGAACAACCCACCCTCCCCCCTATCTAACTACGTTGACTGTAAGAGAAGGCCAAACTTCAGAAACTTCAGCACTCGGAATTAGAGAACAAGTCCATGTCTAGTCTGTGGGGATCCATGAATTACCATTGCAGCTCCTTTAGGTTTTCGTTATTGGATTTCTTATACATTTGCCAACCATGTTCATTTGCTAAGATGATAACTTGAATTCCAACATATGCAAATCTAGCTTGACACAAGTTCATGTGCGTCAACTTGTGTACTTATGATACAAAAACAGAAGTAGAGGCTTTCAACATGACAATAGCATGATCATAGCTATGCCATTGCAAATGACACAAAAACAAGCAAAAAATAGGAGCATTTCATCAACATCGGCAGAAATTTTTTCGAAGAAGTCATGCCATGATATGCATTAAACATTTTGTTCCAAAAAAGAAAATGGAGATGCATGATATGATTTTTTTTTCCCAACGGAGACTCATTTAATGTGCTTCAACCCCTCCCTTAACTACTGTGAATAATAGTGTTGATAAGTAAGCCAAGAGATTGTTTCTGTATATTATTACATCTCTGCAATACAAGAGTTTTATACAGGGAAGAAAACTAAATCAGGAAATCTACAACATAAATGCCTATCAATCTGCTAATATACAATGACAGATTATTGCCTAAGATGTTAGCACACCATAATGTGTAGTGATATCTTGCCTTATTAGAGATAAATTCTGCTTCCTTTAACACCTCCCCTCAAGTTGACTTGTGAATGTCAAGAGCTCCTAACTTGCCTAGATGATAATGGAAGTCAATTTACCTCAAAGGTTTTATAAACATATCTGCAACTTGTTTTCCTGTTTGTACATATACTTTTTCAATTTCCCTATTTTGAATGCATTCACGAATTGTATGGCAATCCAACTCAATTTGCTTAGTTTGCCCATGATATACTAGGTTTGCTGCAATATACAAGGCTGCTTGATTGTCACAAAACAACTTTGTTGGCTCATGATTAACAACACACAAATCTTTCAGCAAGTATCTCAGCCAAGTGAGCTCACATGTAACTGCTGCTATAAGCTTGTACTTCAACCTCTGCTAAAGATCTTGATACTGTTGATTTCTTCTTGCTTTTTTAGGACACAAGTGCTTTGCCAAGAAACATGCAGTTATCCAGTGATTGATCATCTCATTGTTGGGAATCTAGCCCAATTTGCATCACAATACCCGATTTGTTTCTACTGTCCAAGTGAAGGGAAGAATAGTCCTTGACTTGGAGCTTATTTGAGGTATCATAGAAGACGGTGTACAACATCCATGTATGGTTTTTTGGGCTGTTGCATGAACTGGCTAAGGGTGGAGACAGAGTATATAATGTCCGGTCTTGTGATGAAGAGGTAAATCAGTTTTCCAACTAACATGCGATAATGAGTTGGATCTTTGGGAAGTTCATGATATAAGGGGGTTTTTATTCCATTAGAAATTTGGCGGGTTTGGCTCTAAGCAGACCAGCTTCCTCTACTATATCTAAGGCATACTTTCATTGATTAATGGCAATACCATCCTTGGATCAAAAGACCTCTACCCCAAGAAAATCTTTTAAGGGTTCAAGATCTTTGATCTTAAAACAAGTGCTTAGAAACCTCTTAAGATCTTTTATAGCCTTTTCATTATTTGTTGTTTTAACCTTTTCATCAACATAGAGTAATATGGCAATAAAAGAATCATCTTAAAACTTTGTGAATAGCAAGTAATCTGTCCTGGATTGTTTGAAGCCAAAGTTTTGGACCTCAGAGGTGAATTTACGAAACCAATTTTGTGAGGCTTGTTTAAGACCGTATAGCTAGTTATTGAGTCAACAAACAATGTTCTACCCTTGTCGACCAAGATTTAGAGGAGGTTTCATATAGATTACCTTAAAAAGATCACTATAAAGGAAAGCATTCTAGACATTTATCTAATGGAGATTTCAATTACGGGTAACAATAATGGTGAGAAGGCAAAGAACAATAATGAGTCTTGAAATAGTCAATGCGTTCATTTTTGTGTGAACCTTCTTACAATAAAGCGAGCTTTATAGCATGCTCTCAATGCTGCTATTTGAGTGGTATGTTGAAGATTACCTCATTTGCTGCTAAAGAAATGGTCTTTGGAGCTGAAAAGATTGAGTCAAGATTAAAACCAACAAGTTAGGAAATTAGTTGCAAATAAAGTTGTTGTAGAACATCTTTTATTTTGTTAAATCATGTAGTTATTTTTCTGCAATTAGTTATCAGTACTCTTGTATGAAAGAGTGATTCAATCAATAAAAAAGTATTCTGATTCTGCAGTAACATTACAACCCTTTAAATTTGCTGGTTTTCTTTATTTTTTTGTCTCTATTCTGTCAAAAAACAACAAATTGATATCAGAGCATAATTGATCTTAAGTAACCAGCTTGAGTGAAGAGAGTAACCTGTAAGGAACCATTTTCCACCAAAAAATACAAACACTTAAACCTCCTATCATTTTTTTCAATGGCTTCAAACATTTGTTCTCTTGCATCACCACTAGTGTTTATTGGTGAAAACTATCATATATGAGTTGTAAGAATGAAAACATTATTACAAGCCTGTGGTTTTTGGGATGTTATAGAACAAGATCATGATCCACAACCACTTCCTGGAGATCCTACTCTAGCTCAAATCAGAAATCATCGTGAGGAAAGAGCCAAAAAGTTCAAAGTTAAAACATGTCTTTACTCTGCTGTTTCTGAAGCAATATTTCCAAGAATCATTGCACTTGATACGACTAAGCAAATTTGAAATTATCTTAAAGAGGAATTTCATGGAAATGAGAAAACAATCCAGATGCAAGTCTTGAATTTGATAAGGGAGTTTGAGATGCAGAAGATGAAGGAATTAGAAACAATCAAAGATTTCTCTAACAGATTACTTTCCATAGTCAATAAAGTAAGACAATTGGGGAAAGAACTTCCTGATAAAAGGGTTGTAGAAAAAAATACTTGTAATTTTACCTGAAAGGTTCAGGTAAAAAATATCTTCATTGGAAGAATCTAAAGATCTGTCAAGAATTTCTCTGGCAGAACTGTTGAACGCATTATAGGCACAAAAACAAAAAAGGGTGATAAGGCAAAAGGAGTCTATGGAAGGAGCTTTTCAAGCTAAAATACAAGTCTAGAAAAGTGACAAAGGTAAAAAGAAATACAAGAAAAACAATAAAGGTGATGGTAGCAACATTAAAAGAACCGGAAACTTTTCTCCTTGTCAACATTGTAAGAAAACAAATCACTTACAAAAATATTGTTGGTGGAGACTTGATGTGAGATGCAAGAAATGTAATTAATTGGGACACATGAAGAAGATTTGCAAAAGAAAGACTCATCGGCAAGAAGGAGAAGCACAAGTTACCGATTAACAACATGAAGAGCAGTTGTTTGTGGCTACTTGCTTTGCTAACAAGTATGCTAGTGATTGCTAGCTCATTGATAGTGGTTGCACAAACCACATGACTAATGATGAAAGCTTGTTCAAGCAACTTGACAAATCAATCATTTTAAAGTCAGAATTGGTAATTGAGAATATATTCCTATCAAAGGAAAATGCATGGTTACTCAGTAGTGTTTAAAGATAAATATTGCTCAATTACTGATCCTGCTAGATTAGAAATATTCGATATAAAAAATAAAAGGAAAAATCTTCTCACTAGATTGGATGGAAGGGGAGTCAACTGCATTTCTAAACATAACAAATCAGATAGAATTGTGGCACAAGAGGCTGAGGCATTTCCATCAAGCAATGTTGGTGCATATACAGAAAAAAAAATTGGTGCATGGAATGCCAAACCTGGAAGAAGAAATCTTAGTTTGTGCTTGCTGTCAATATGGCAAGCAAAACAAACTTTCATTTCCTCAGAACAAGGCTTGAAGAGTAATAAAAAAGCTTCAGCTCATTCACACTGATGTTGCTAGACCTTTGAAGACAATATCTTTGAATGGAAGCAGATATTATATTGCTTTCATTGATGATTATACAAGAATGTGATAGGTCTATTTCCTAAAGTTTAAGTTTGAGGTAGCAAATGTTTTTTAAAGTTTAAAAACTGAATTGAAAATCAAAGTGGTCATAAAATTCAAGTGATAAGATCTGATAATGGCACAGAATATACCTCAGACAAGTTTGCCAAGTTTTGTCAAGATGTAGGGATTAAACATCAATATACGGTATGTTACACTCCTCAGAAAAATGGTGTGAGTGAAAGAAAAAATAAAAAAAATTATGAAGATGGCAAGATGTGTGCTATTTGAGAAAGGGCAAGATGTGTGCTATTTGAGAAAGATTTACCTTAGAAGTTTTGGGTAGAAACGATGAACATTGCAGTCCTTTTGTTGAATAAGCTGCCAATAAAAGCATTACAAAACAAGACTTCATATGAAGCCTAACATGGTTATAAACCCTCACTTTAGAATTTAAAGATTTTTGAATGCTTATGTTTCACTTCTATTCCTCAGGTAAAAAGAGACAAACTTGATAAAAAAGCTGAAGCTGACATTTTTGTTGGCTATAACAATGTTACAAAAGGCTACAGAGTGTATCAGCCTCAAACAGAAAAGGAGATAGTCAGCAGAGACATCAAGTTCATTGAAACTGATAGGTGGAAGTTTAAAGATGCAGAAAAAAGTCAAAGTAAGGAGATTGTGCAAGATCTTGGTGATTATATTGATGAAGCACCAGTTAAAGAATTAGATCGCTTGATGACATCTATCAAAATTACAACGTAGCTGTCTTAGAGCCTGCGGAATTTGAGAAGGCTAAATAGATTGATGCAATAAAAAAAGAGTTAAGGATGATTGAGAAGAATCAAATATGGGAACTGATGGATCTGTCAAGCTATAAAAAGCCTATTAGTGTAAAATGGGTATACATAATAAAACTTAATGCAGATGGCACCATCAACAAACACAAAGCTAGTAGTATTTTGATGGTGTAGATTTTTCAGAAACCTTTGCATCAATAGCACGACTAGACACCATCAGAATACTACTAGTTGTTGCAGTACAATAAGGTTGGAAAATATTTCAAATTAATATGAAGTCAACATTTCTAAATGGCTATTTGCAGGAGGAGATTTTTGTGAAACGACCTAAAGGATTTTCTGTTAAAGGAGAAGAAGACAAGGTTTACTTACTGAAGAAAGCCTTATATGGATTAAAACAGGCTCCAAGAGCCTAGTATAATATGATTGATGAGGATTTACTCAATCTTGACTTTAAGAAAAGTTTGAGTGAATCAACTTTATACATCAGAAGCTCAAACTCTGATTTAATTGTGGTTTCACTCTATGTTGATGATCTATTTATTACTGGAAACAATCCAAGATTGGTAAACCAATTCAAAGAAAAAATGATGAAGGTCTTTGAAATGACAAACCTAAGTGAAATATTTTGTTGGCATGAAGTTGCAACAAAACCAGTATGAGATCTTCATTGTCCAATAGAAGTATGCCAAATAGATTCTAAGGAAATTCAATATGAAAGAATGCAAATCTATGAACACGCTAATGAATTTGAAGGAAAAGTTTTGTAAAAGAGATGGAGTTGATAAAGTAGAAGAAGGAGTTTATAAAAGTCTTATTGGATGTTTGATGTAACTCAGAACAACAAGACTTGATATCATGTATTCTATGAGCTTATTATCAAGATTCATGCATTGTGCAAGTGAAATTCACTTCAGGACTGCAAAAAGAATAGTGAGTTATATCAAATTTATATTAAATCATGGTATTTAATTTAATTGTATTGAAAATTTTGAGTTACAAGAACATGCAGATAGTGATTGGGCTGACAATTTTGATGACACGAAGAGCACTTCAGGATATTCATTTAGTTTTGATCAAGAAATTGTTGCTTAGTCAACTGCAGAAGCTGAGTATGTTGCAGCAACTGCAGCTGCAAATCAAGCCTTATAGCTTTGAAAAATGTTAGTAGATTTTGATATGGAGCAAAGGCATGCTACGAAGGTTTATGTTGATAATCAGGTTGCGATATCAATATTAAACAATCCAATTCTTCTTGTAAAACAAAGCATTTCAAGATCAAGTTTTATTTTCTGAAAGAAGTTCAGAAAAATGAAGAAGTTCAACTTGTTTATTGTAAAACAAAAGACCAGCTTGCTGATATGTTAACAAAGTCCTTATCTAGAACAAGGTTTGAAATCTTGAGAAGCAAAATAGGAGTCTGCAACAAAACAAGCAAGGAGAAGTGTTAAAGATTATCTCATTTGCTGCTAAAGAAATGGTCTTTGGAGCTAAAAAGATTGAGTCAAGATTGGCTCTAACAAGTTAGGAAGTTAGTTACAAATAAAGCTGTTGTAGAAGAACTCTTACTCTGTTAAATCATGTCATTATTTTTCTGAAATTAGTTATCAATACTCTTATATAAAAGAGTGATTCAATCAATAAAAAGTATTATGATTTTGCAGTCACATTACAATCCTTTATATTTGCTGTTTTTTATTTTATTATTTTGTTTCACTATTCTCTAAAAAAATAATATAGTATTTATCTTTGAATATCCATTTGCAATCAATAACACGATGAGTAGAAGGCAAAGGAACCATGGTCCATGTATTATTAGCCTTCACTACATATAATTCTTCTTGCATAGCTACAACCCACTTGGGATCTTGACAAGCCTACTAATAAGAAGCTAGTTTGAACAAGCCACAAATATTACTGATAAATATTTGATATATTGGAGAGAAAATGGACTAGGAAACATACCGTGAAATGAGGTGTTGAGTACTGGACAAGGCAGGAGAGTAGTCAATCGGTGTAAGAAAAAAAACATGATTGACATGGTAATCTTTGAGACGAGTAAGAGGTTGTATAGGCCGAGTAGAGCAGTATAAGGGCTTTTGATTACATGTTGTGGATTTTGAAGTATCTAGTGGAGAAGGAATGTCAGTAGATGGTAAGGATGGACGTTGTATTGGTTCCAAGTGATTTTGGGTTAAGGTGGCATCATGAGTAACATGATGGTGGGCTGGAATGTCATTAAAGGAAATGGGCAAGATAGGGTAATCATCTTACATGGCATGTGTCATAGTGGAAAATGAAAATATATGTTCATGAAAAACAACATCCTGAGAGGTTAAAAACTTTCTTGTCTCACGATCATATACTTGATATCCTTTTTTACCAAGGAGATATATAACCAACAAAAATGCACGCATATCAAATTTGTGATCTAGAGTGACATTAGTTGCATAACATAAACAATTAAAAACTGTAAATGTGAGTAATCTGATATTTGGCCATGTAAAGTTTTATACAAGGATTTATGAGATAATAAGGGGGTTGGCATGTGATTTATCAAATATCATGTTGTTTAGACACTTTCTCCCTAAAAATTCAAAGGTAAATTCGCTTGAAATCTAAGAGCATGACTTACATTTAAAAGATGACGATGTTTTCGTTCCATCATCTTATTTTGATGAGGTGTGGGGACAAGAATGGTGAAAATGGTTCCAAAATCACTAAGAAAAGAATGCATTGACATGAACTCACTTTCATTAGCTGTTGGTAAGGTTTTAATATTACAATAAGATTGAGTCTTAATCCAAGCAAAAAAGATTTCAGTAGCGACTGTGTTTCTGATTTAACATTCATAAGATGAATCCATGTAAAATAAAAAAAAAAAATAATCAACAATAGTAAAAAGAATATCGTGCTCCTGAATGAAAACTGATTTTATAAGGTCCCTAAATATCACAATGAATTAAATTAAAAGGTAAAACCAAATGAATTGATCTAGGAGAAAATGGTAAACTTGTTTGCTTGGCCAGTGGACATACATCATAAACATGATGAGAATTAAAGATTATTTCTAGAATAGTTGTAGACAGTACTTGAATAGGTTTAAAAGATGGGTGTTCTAGTTGTTGATGTCAAAGACTGGAGCTATGACTGATACTGTTCGCTAGGTGGGGGTTTTGACTAGTTTGAAGAAAATATAGCCCATTATGTTGCTTGTCCAGACCAATCTTTCTCCTCGTAACCATGTCTTATATAACACAAAAAAAACATCATGATACATTTTAATGTGCGAGAAAGTTTGCTAACTAATAACAAATTTACTTGAAATTTCAGGACATGCAACTCCCCATTAAGAATAAGATATGATGATAGTTTGGTAGAACCAGTAGACACTATTTATGCCTAGTCACCATTAGACAAGTTAATATAATCATGATGATTGATCTCATTGTGTATTGGTGATGACTTGGTGATATGGTCAGTAGCACCACTGTCCACGATCCAACATATTTCATAGGGTATTGTTGAGCAGAGTGACAGGAGTGTGCAATCATAGCTGACATGTTTATGCCTAGTCACCATTAGACAAGTTAATATAATCATGATGATTGATCTCATTGTGTATTGGTGATGACTTGGTGATATGGTCAGTAGCACCACTGTCCACGATCCAACATATTTCATAGGGTATTGTTGAGCAGAGTGACAGGAGTGTGCAATCATAGCTGACATGTTTACCTACAAAGGATTGATTATTACCATTTTCTTTTTCCAGTAAGGACATGATCTTGTTATATTCTTTAATTGTGAATGCTGCCTGTTTTGTGGTGAGTCCTTGAATGGTTGTGGTGTACTGGCTCGCGCCTTGTACGCAATTGGAAATCCATGCAAGTAGAAACATTGATCAACCAGGTGACCATCTTGATCATAATGACTACATTTAAGTTGTTGCCTCATATTGCCATCGTCCTTTGTTGAAGAATGTTGATTGGTTTGTATAGCTTGTCGTGATCGTTGTGAATAATTCATTTGTATTGCATGATACCCATTATTTGTTTCACAGGGGGAGGCTACACCAATTTTTTTTTCTTGTTGAAGCAATAAGGCATGGACTTTACGTGTATCGGGAAAGGGGATTCATCATTAAAATTGATCTTTTAACAACACCATAGGATTCATTTAGTCCCATAAAGAACTGCATAACTCACATAACAATTAAGATTTTAAACTGAGATATACCATCTAATTTTTCCATCACCATATCCATTTGTTTTTTCTGTTAAGTCAATTTAAGAATTACTAACAAAATATCAAAGATTGAAGCAGTTTGAAAAAATGTTGACTCGTCAAGCCATCTTTTTATATCCTTCTAAATATAGAAAGGGTTGAAAATGAGGACAAGAGGGACAAACAAAGTACAAATGTTTCTTGCACTTTAGGATCATCTTTTTCCATATATAGTGTGTATCTGAAGTAGAGAAAAACAAACAGAAAATGATAGTAAGTTAAAGACACCAGTGGGTACACCCTTCATTCGATCTGACATGGAGAGAAAGAATAGGGCCATGTCAAATTAAGCATATATGCACATTGCCACCAATTGATGTATCAATTTTTCCATATGATTGGGTCGCTTGTGGTGGTGTTTTGAAATAAGATATGTTAGTGGAATAAGGTTTCTTGGTGGTTGTAATATGGGTCAATTAAGTGATCATTCAAATATTTCTCTTCTCTTCTAAAATGTAAAGAAAACTATATTGATAATGTTTTTAGATACCTATAAAAAGTTATTTATTGGGAAATTTAAGGATTCTCCGATGATAAAATCAATAATCTTATAAAAATAGATAAATAAATATATTAAAGAGTATTAAATTCTAAAAACAAGGTTATTCTTGTGTTGAATCTATGTTTTTTTAATGTAAAAAGCTTGAACTTTTTACCTAGATATTTATAACTCTTGAACTTTATCTATTTCTTGAGTTAAGGGGCTAAAGAGTAATTTTAATATAATAACATTTATATAATAGATAAATATCTCTTACACATGCATTAATAAACATTAATGATGAAGAATATCTCTTACATATGCATTAACAAATATTAATAAATAATAATAATAAATATCTCTTACATATATATTAATAAAACAAAATATCAGAAGAAGAAGTAGATAGACTTAAAACATATACTAGTGTCAAGATATCAGGCCATGTTATTAGGCTAAAAAGAAAAAGAAGGGTCTAAGAGAACAAAACACACTCCTTGGGTGGTGTTTAGGAACACCATTGGGTGCGTCCCAACATCTAGGCTCGGGCTACCTGAGCCCACAAAGAGGTACGGGCAAGCTCGTGCGATATATTTGGATATCGATCCAATTTTTAAGCCCATGACTAGTTATGATCACTTAGCAAGGGAAACAAAAGGATAAAACAGTGTTTTTAAAGGTATCATCGCACAAGCTTATTTCTTTAACAAGCACAATTATCATCAAGATATACCAGGGACAGATTCAAAAGTTTCAAGAAATATAGGGGGAAAATGTTTAAAAATCAGTAGGCAAATTCGAGTTAATTAAAATTAAGGAGGGATACTGTGAATTTTTTTGAAAAATTACCGTGCTTGTAAGTCCGCCCATGGAGTACTCCACTATTACGTAAAATAATTGTGATTCAAACAGACAAAGGTTACGTAATCATGCATGCACACTTTGATCACTCACTCTTGCACACTCGTCTGAACGTTGAAACCATTAACAAAATCCATATGAGGGGGGATCGATCTGTGCCCTTCCTCCGGCCTAAATCAGGCGGACGAAGACAACAAGCAAAAAACTAGAACTGTTGTCGACAAGAGTTTTCACAAAAGAATTCGCGTACTTTATCTGTAAATAATCCATAGTTTACTGATCCTGTCAAAAATCAATCTTTATAAAAACCAAAATTAAGTTAAAAATCCAAAAAGTGTAGGATTGTGCGGCGAAATCTAAGCCCAGAAGTTACGGGTTTTTCTTGTTAGACTGTTCATATGACGCGAGCCGGTTTTTTCTTAGAGTTAGCTCTACAATCCACTACCCTAACTGTTCAGAACTATACATGAAATTCTTCGAACACGCCTACATCAATATATGATGCATGATAAGAATGATTACTTGATGATAAGAATGAAATTTGAGCTCAAAAGCTATGGAGTTTTCTTGTTAAGTTGTTCATGTGATGTGAACCTGTTTTTCTTTTGGAGTTAGCTCTCTACAATCTACTGCCCTGATGATTCAGAACTATGAAACTTTTTGGACACGCCTGGATTAATATACGATGTATGATAAGAATGATTACTTGTTGATAAGAATGATTACTTGTTGATAAGAATGATTAATTGTTGATTACCATGCAAATGGAAAACAAACAATTTTGATAAAAGCTCCCGGTCTGATTTTATATATAAGAATAATTAAAAAAATATATCATAAAAATTACCGCAAGGTATTCGATAAAAGCTCCGGGTCTGATTTATATAAAAATATAATGTTGAAAAAAACTATCATAAAAACTACCACAAAGTAGCCAACCCTAAAGTAGGGGGCCAAGTCATCTTCTCACCCCAGCAGCTCTTCACTCTTCTCTTCCATCTATCTTTAGATTCACTACCATGCACTGCGCCACCTACGCTACGGTATCTGAGTAGCGCAATCTCACTAAAACTGGTCCAGATTTTGTTGTGAAATAGGGTACGTACCTGAAAGATAAATTTTATTTTGTAGGACAATGCGCCAAAACCATGTCGATAAATCTCTAAAAATAGAAAATCTGTCAAAAACATTAGTTTACATATATCTTAACTATTGGTTAGATTGTCTATCAACTAAATTCTCAAGATCCTAGAAAACCTAACACTAATCATCGATGCTGAGGTGGCTGTCCAGGATGATTGGGAGCAGCATTCATCATCTCCGAGGTTGGCTGACTATTTGCGGGAGGAAAGGGAGCAGCAAGTGGATCAGTATTTATGGGAGGAAGGTCGCCAGTGGAAGGGGCAGTATTCATGGGAGGAAGGCTGCGAATAGGAGCAGTGTTCATGGGACAAATGTTGACAAGAGGAGAAGGATTCATTGGAAGATTAGTTGGCATGATGGAATAGAGGTTAAAAAAATGGTCAGGGATATTAAAAGGAGAAGAGTATGTAGGATTCAGAAATTCATCTTGGAGTCCCATTTGCTCGGATGACCAGTCTTCAGGATTAACGGAGTCCATTGGGGCAGGAGTTCCAAATGTCTCCTCCAAACCAGGGATCTGTGAATCTTGAAACATAAAGAAGTTATTAGCATCTGGGAATATGCTTGTACCAGTCTGTTGTTGGCTTAACTCATCAAGTATCGGGAATGAATTCTCTAAAGAATTAGTAACCATGCCGTAAATCTCCCCGGCAAAGCTAGCCTCTATAGCAGAGAGATGATTTGGATCATAATCATGATCGTTTATGTAATCTTCATCATCATCATCGATTGTTAATAAAGGATTTTCCTCATTACTTTGCCGATTTCTGACATTGGTACTAGCATTAGTACTCTTCTTCTCACGTTTCTTGTAAATCCTGCACAGAACGCAGTCATCCAGCTGCACCAAAACAAAGAAAAAAAGAATCTGATTAATAACCATGTTAAGAATAAGCAAATGCTGTTATGTCAATTGGAGACAGAAGAACATCCATGTACCCTCATGTCGTCTCTATTATTTCTGACATGAAGCGGGGAATCATCCAATCTAAACTCATGCATTATCCAGTTGGTTTTGTCACCCTTTGGAGGCTTTCCGGCATAATAAACGAGCGCCTTCCTGTGTCCAACAAGCGTTTTCTGATATGTGATTTTATTACCAGCTTCAATAACACGTTTTTCATACGTGATTCCCTTATCAGCTCCAGTGGCTTTCCAATATCCACCACCTGCCGCTCGATTCGGTCTAGTTCCGTTTTTATACTTTCTGTTCCTCGGTGTGAAAAAGTACCATTCTTTTTCTCCATGATGACTATATTGAGCTGTTCATATAAACAGATAAAATTTATATTTGTAATTATAGTATCAAAATTAAAACATGTATATATAAATATAATCAATACTTCAATCGGTTTATAGTGAAAATAAAACCTGCAAGATCCTCGGGATCGAATTGATAGAGATCAGCATTAATAATCCTGTTCATAGGCAATGGCAGACCCTTCACTTTCTTGTCCAAGTAATGCAACACCAGCTCATGATCATAAGGGCGAAATCTATATCCAGGTGGGAAACTATTGAAATACCTATCGCTATCATCATAATTAGCAAATCTTTGTGGTGGTGGTCGTCGTGGAGTAGGGGTAGAAAGTGCCTGAAACGGTGGATTCATGGTAGGTGGCTGCGGCACTGGTGGTGGTGATGAGTTAGAAGCCATCAGGGCTCGGGGTGGTGATGGGTTTGAAGCAATCAGGGGTTGCGATGGTGATGCAGGAGGGTTTGAAGGGACGTTTGATGTCGATGGAGTGGAAACAGAAGGCTGCTCATGTGGCTTTGGTGCCTCAAGAAACTGC